>Ga0163203_1000029_pt1 | contig 37110 bp, 37 predicted proteins | sample PL_2010_330m_FD_113534 | JGI IMG/M metagenome (GOLD analysis project Ga0163203, IMG submission 113534) | Freshwater microbial communities from Powell Lake, British Columbia, Canada to study Microbial Dark Matter (Phase II) - PL_2010_330m | ecosystem: Environmental > Aquatic > Freshwater > Lake ... | reverse complement strand
CTCTCCCCTTATGAAGGGGAGAGGGATAAAGGGTGAGGGGTTGGTAAACAATCTTTTAAGGGAAGGGGGTCAGGGGGATAGGTTACCAAACAATCTCTTACACCTTTGTTGTAGCGCTTGTTGCCCTTATAGCTCTGGTGCTACAATAAACTTTGGATACGGAGGAAGCATGCCATTAGATGCCATAGTGGTCAAAGGAGCCAGGGAGCATAACCTCAAGAATATAGACGTAGTTATCCCTCGGGATAAACTGGTAGTTATCACTGGTGTCTCTGGCTCAGGCAAGAGTTCGCTGGCATTTGATACCATCTATGCCGAGGGGCAGCGCCGCTACATGGAGTCTCTATCCGCCTATGCTCGCCAGTTTCTGGGCAGGATGGAAAAGCCCGATGTTGATTACATTGAAGGCTTAAGCCCAGCCATTTCTATTGACCAGAAGGGTCCGAGTCGCAACCCACGGTCTACCGTGGGGACGGTAACCGAAGTTTATGATTACCTGCGTCTGCTTTTTGCCCGGGCGGGTCATCCCCATTGCCCTAAGTGCGGGCGGGAGATTGCTATGCAGACGGTGCAGCAGATTGTTGATGCTATTCAAAACCTCCCCGAAAATAGCCGTATTATGGTTCTGGCACCACTGATTAGAGACCGTAAGGGCGAGTATCAGGCGGTGTTTGATGATTTGCGCCAGGCGGGCTATGTCAGGGTTAGGGTCGATGGGCATATCTATGACCTGTCTGATGAAATTCAGCTGGACAAGAATAAAAAGCACTCTATTGAGGCGGTGGTGGATAGATTGGTAATCGGGCAGAGCGGAAGCCAGAGCCGTATTGCTGATTCGGTAGAAACGGCTCTCAAGCTGGGGGCGGGGGTGGTGCTGGTATTTATTGTTGATGGTGAGGAATTATTGTTCTCGGAGCATTTTGCCTGCGTGCACTGCGGAATTAGCTTGGGTGAGATTGCCCCCAGAACCTTCAGCTTTAATAGTCCTCACGGTGCCTGTCCTGCCTGTACCGGCTTAGGGGTTAAACTGGAGATAGACCCCGATATGGTTATCCGTAGTAAGGAACTATCCATCGCCCAAGGTGCAGTTCACCCCGGGTGGTGGCTCTCCTGGCATATGAACGAACTGGAAATTCTAGCCCGACGCTACGGCTTTTCTCTTCATGCCCCGGTTAAAGAGCTATCAGAGCGCCACCTTAAACTCATACTTTATGGGGAGGGTGGGGAGCTGGTGAGGCATAGAAATCGTTATGGTCGGGTCAGGGAATATTTTACCGGGTATGAGGGGGTTATTCCTTATCTGGAGCGCCTGGTCTATGATACCCAGTCAGAGCGTACTCGTGCCGAGATTGAACGTTATATGATGTCCCAACCGTGTCCCGTTTGTCAGGGCAAGAGGCTTAAACCGGAATCTTTAGCCGTAACCATTGGGGGCAAAAATATTACGGATGTTAGCTCAATGTCGGTTACTCAGGCATTGGAGTGGGTAGGTATTATTGGTGGTAAAGGAGCGGTACTTAGTGAGCGTGAGCAGATGATAGCCCATCAGATTCTCAAGGAGATTCAAGCCCGCCTCGGTTTCCTCAAGGATATAGGCTTGGACTATCTTACTATTGAGCGTGCTTCGGCAACTCTGAGCGGTGGTGAGGCGCAGCGAATTCGCCTGGCGACCCAGATTGGCAGTGGTCTTATGGGGGTGCTTTATATTTGTGATGAACCGACAGTTGGACTTCACCCCGCCGATGACTTTCGTTTGATTGAGACCCTGAAGAGGCTGAGGGAACTGGGTAATACCATCTTGGTTGTGGAGCATGATGAGGCTATGATGCGGGCGGCAGACCACATTATTGATATGGGACCCGGGGCGGGGGAACATGGGGGCTGGATTGTGGTCACCGGGACTCTGTCTGATATTTTGAACTCAAAGGAGTCAATAACCGGTCAGTATCTTAGTGGTGCTAAGCAGATTCCTTTACCACCGAAGCGCCGCCGTGGCTCAGGTGAGGAGATAGTAATCAAGGGGGCCAGGCAGAACAACCTGAAAAATATAGATGTCCATATTCCCCTGGGCAGGTTTGTTGGTGTCACCGGCGTCTCCGGTAGCGGTAAGAGCACCCTTATTGACGAAATCATGTATAAGCGGCTGGCGCAGATATTTTATCGGTCACGGGAGAGGGCGGGCAGATGTGATGACATTATTGGTGTCGAGCATATTGATAAGGTAGTCAATATTGACCAGTCGCCTATTGGGCGTACCCCTCGTAGCAACCCGGCTACCTATACCGGAACCTTTACCCCGATTCGTGAGCTTTTTGCTACTGTGCCTGAGGCTCGGATGAGAGGCTATCGTCCCGGTCGGTTCTCGTTTAATGTTAAGGGTGGGCGCTGTGAAGCCTGTGGCGGGGAGGGGTTTATTCAGATTGAGATGCAGTTTTTGCCCGATGTAACCGTCCCCTGTGAGGTATGCAAGGGGAAGCGTTATAACCGTGAGGCTCTGGAAATTAGATTTAAGGGTAAGAACATAGCCGAGGTATTGGATATGACGGTGGAGCAAGCGCTGGCTTTCTTTGAGCATTTCCCCAAGGTGAAGAGGAAGCTGCAGACCTTGCATGATGTGGGACTGGGCTATATTCGACTCGGTCAGCCAGCACCTACCCTTTCCGGTGGTGAAGCGCAGAGGGTAAAGCTGTCTACCGAGTTGTCACGGCGGTCTACGGGCAGGACATTATATATTCTTGACGAGCCGACAACTGGTCTTTCTTTTGAGGATGTGGCGGCACTATTACGGGTACTACAGCGTCTGGTTGATGCTGGTAATACGGTTATTGTCATTGAGCATCACCTGGATGTGATTAAGAATGCCGACTGGATTATTGACCTTGGACCTGGTGCCGGCGACCGGGGTGGCTATATTGTAGCTGCGGGAACGCCTGAGGAAATAGCTCAGCATAAATCTTCAGCCACTGGACAGTATTTAGGTAAGGTGTTAGCTAAGAATATTGAGTATACTTTAGCTAAGTTGACTGCCTAGTTAATATCCTCTCAATTTGGCAGCCAGCATTTGTGGGGGATTCATAGTTGCCCCCTTTTTATTGTCTGAGAGTAGGGAAGCAGGGTAGGTTAAGAGGTCGTATTGCTATCAGATGGAGGTTCATCCTTGGTTGGAGACAGGAAGCCAAAATTTTTCTACGGCTACATTGTGGTAGCCGCTGCCCTCCTGATTACGATAATAGCTCATGGGGCGCAGTATACCTTTGGTATCTTTTTCCAACCGATATTAACCGAGTTTGGCTGGACAAGGGCGGCAACCTCAGGTGCCTTCTCCCTTTATTTGGTGCTGTGGGGTTTTCTGAGTATTTTTGCCGGTAGGCTGAGCGATAGCTTTGGTCCACGGATAATTATGATCGTCTGCGGCTTCTTTTTGGGTCTGGGCTACTTGCTGATGTCCCAGATTGGCACTATCTGGCAGCTATATCTGTTCTACGGGGTGATAATAGCCGTTGGCATGAGCGGTGGTTGGGTGCCATTGATATCCACTGTGCCCAGGTGGTTTGTCAAGCGGCGGGGCATGATGACAGGTATCGTTACTTCAGGCTCGGGCATCGGCACCATACTTCTTTCCCTGGTAGCCAGTCGGCTCATCTCTGACCATGGCTGGCGCCTTTCCTATATTATCGTTGGTGGTGGAGTCTTGGTGTTGCTTATGTTAGCCGCCCAGTTTTTAAGGCGTGACCCTCATCAGGTAGGTCAGTTGCCTTACGGTGGGAATGAGGTAAAAGAGGAGAGCCTGAACTTAACAGCCGGAGGCTTTTGTTTTCGAGAGGCAGTTGGCACCGGAACATTCTGGATGGTTTGTGCCGTTTTCTTCTGCTTCGGGTTTAATCTATATACTATCATGGTGCATATTGTGCCTCATGCCATTGAGGTGGGGATTTCATCAATGGTTGCCGCCAGTATCATAGCTGTTATCGGCGGGGTAAATACTGCCGGCAGGATTGTAATAGGTAGTGCCGGCGATAGAATTGGTAATAAGCGGTGTCTTATTATTAGCTTTATTTTACTGGTGGTGGCGTTACTTTGGGTGATGGTAGCCAAAGAGGTGTGGATGTTTTACCTGTTTGCTGTCGTCTTTGGCTTTGGCTATGGTGGTTTGGCGGCATTGATGTCACCGGTACCGGCTGAGTTGTTCGGCTTGAGGTCACTGGGTACCATTGTGGGAGCGGTTATGTGTAGCTTTACCATTGGCGGGGCTATTGGTCCCGTCTTGGCGGGGAGGATATTTGATGTGACCGGCAGTTATAACCCGGCTTTCTGGGCTTGCGTTGCATTGGGTATTACAGGTATTATATTAAGTGCCTTATTAAGACCGACTAGTAGCCAAGGAGGAGCAAATGACGCGGGAAGAAGTACTTGACTCCATTAAAGCTAATGTAGAGAACGCGAATCTGATTAAGCATATGCTGGCCACCGAGGCAATTATGCGGGGGCTAGCCAGGCGCCTTGGTGAGGATGAGGAGGAGTGGGGGCTTACCGGGCTCCTGCATGATATTGATATGGAGCTTACCGGAGGAGATATGAGCCAGCATAGTAAGCTGGGGGCTGACCTGGCCAGGGAACTGGGAGCTAGTGAGGCTATGGCTCATGCCATCCTGTGTCATAATGCTGCCCATGGCGTTCCCTTGGAGACAAAGCTGGATAAGGCTCTATTTTGCGCCGACCCGCTAACCGGCTTAATCGTGGCTGCGGCTCTGGTTCGCCCCGATAAAAAACTGGCCGGTGTTGAAACTAAGTCGGTAATGAAGAGATTTAAGGAAAAGAGCTTTGCCGCTGGGGCAAATAGAGAGCAGATTTCACAGTGTAGTGAACTCGGACTTGAGCTTGACGAGTTTATTGAGCTAGGGTTGAAGGCAATGCAGGGAATTGCTGCCGACCTCGGTCTGTAAAATAGCTAGCTCATCTCAAGCGTTGAGCCGTCAGCAGTTTTGATGACATCAATGCGGGTGGGGAAGGCATCTCTAAGCTCCTCAATATGAGTGATAACCAGTATCTTGTCAAAGTCGTCTTGAATAGAGTTTATCGCCTCTTTAAGTTTTTCTATGCCGGTACTGTCTTGAGTGCCAAAGCCTTCATCAATGACCAGGGTGGGCAGTGGGGCTCCGGCTCGTCGGGCTAGTAGCTTGGACAGGGCAATACGAATGGCAAAGTCAATGCGGAAGGCTTCACCACCGCTAAACATTTCATAATTTCGCATTCCCAGCTCGTCAGAGATATTAATATCCAGGGTTTCTAGTAAATCTCCTTTCTTCGTTTCCCGCTGGGTCTCAATTTTTAGGTGCATTCTATTATCGGTCATCCGTCCCAATAGTTTATTAGCTTCAGCTTCAATTTCGGGGAGTGCCATTTCAATGAGCAGGGCTTGTATTCCCTTTTTGCCGAAAGCTTGAACCAGGTCTTTATATATCTTCTCTTCCCTTGACGCCTGAACCAGTAGTCTTTCCTTTTCCTTCCTTTTTATCTCCAGTTCCGAGCAGCGCTGGAGCTTTGCCTTAACGCTCCACATTATCTCCTGGGCTTGGCGTTGTTGGGCAACTAGCGCTTGGTATTCAGTTTCAGCCTGGGTTAAATCGCTGACTAGCTGGGGAAGTAAATCCAGTTCTTGACTCAGGTCTTGCTCTTTTTGTTTATCAACCTCCAGCCGCTGCCTCAGCTCTTGAGCCGCTACCTCAGCTCGGGAAGCCGCCTCCTTTTCCTGGTTGATGAGCCTATCGGCCTCTTCCAGCTTTCGCTTGGGGTCTTCATATTGTTCCAGGTTAATCAGGCGTTGACGCACCTGTTCATGCTGCCGGGAATCGTAGTCAAGCCTGGCTAATTCGTCTTCTTGCTCCCTTAGTGCCTGTTGCTCAGTAATGGCAAAGTCCTTCCTGGCTAGGCGCTCTTCAATTTCGGTTAGGCTTTTTCTGGCCTCGTTTAGCTGGTTACCCGCCTCTTCAGCTTCGGCAATCTGCTGGTTGAGGATGCTGGCTTTGCCCTGGGCTGAGGCTCTATCCTGGTTTAGCCTGGTTTCTAGCCGGGATGTCTCATTTTCCAGCGACTCCAGCTTTATTTTGGTTTGGGCTAGCTCGGCTCGGTTTGACTCTAGAGAATCAGACTTGCTCTGCTTATCGGCGGCATATTTAGTCTCGATTAGCTGTAGACCTACCCTACCAACCTCGGTCTCACATAGCGGGCATTTAGCGCCCTCCTGAGTCAGCAGCAGGCGGAGCTTTTCTTCTATTTCCTTTATTTCCTGTTCTAGCTGGGTCTGGTTGGATTCCAGGTAATGAAACTGAGCTTGTAGCTCCTGGCTGCTTTGCCTTTTCTGGCGTAATGTTTCTTCTGGCTCAGCCAGCTGGCGCAGTTGAACCTGTATTTGCTGTAATTCACCTTTAAGCTGGGGCAGTTTTTGTGTTTCAGCTTCCAGTTCGGCGATTTTGTTTTGAGCCAGGGCATGGTCAGTAGTCAGGGCTTTCCCGGCTTGGACGATGGTCATCTCTAAATGGTGCTTGCGCTCGTTTAGCGTGGAAACCAGTCTAAACCTTTGGTCGAGTTCGTTATTTAATTTCCTGGCTTGGGTAAGCTGGGCATAGCCTTCTTCTATAGTGGAGCGCTGGGCGATTAACTCTTCATACTCTTTGATGCGGGAGTGGTGTTGTTTAATTTCCTCGTCCCGGCGCTCCAGTTCTCTTCTGGTGGTGGTTATGTGCTCCTCTATCTGGGTTAGTTGCTCCTGCTTATTATCCAGGGATTCCTTTTTCTGTCGCAGGCGATTGAGCCTGGATTCCGGCTCCTTAATTATCTTTTCTAGGTGGGAGAGCTCGCCTTCGGCTTGTGCCAACTCAGCCTGGTAGACCGGCTTCTGGTCTAATTCATCAATAATGTCTTTGATGGCGCTCTCAGCTAGAGCCTTTTCCGTTTCCTGCTGTTTAGCCAGCTCTCTGGCTTGCCCTTCCAGTTCATCATAGACGGCAAGTCCCAGAATATCAGCTAATACCTCTTTACGCTCAACGGGGCGCTTGATGGTGAATTCGTCAGCATGACCTTGCCGGAGGAGGGCGCTGTTGGTGAAGGTGGGGTAGTCCATATGTAGGACATCAATAATTTTCTGCTGGGTCTGGGTGACGCTGTTGCCGGTAATTGACCTGAAGCCATCCCCGGTAGCTATCTGGAATTCTAGTATGGTTTGCCCCGAGCGCCCGCGTCGCTTGGGCTTGGAGTGCTTGCGGATGATGCGATATGGCTGCTCACCTACGGCGAAGCCAAACTCCACCTCCATTTCAGGCTGACCGGAGTGAATGAGGTCGTCATCACTCTTGGCTCTGGTTCGTCCCCACAGTGCCCAGGTCATAGCGTCAATAAGGGTTGACTTGCCGTTGCCATTCTCACCGGAGATGCAGGCGGTGTGGATGCCGTCAAAAAGGAGGGGCGGGACATTGTCCCGGTAGCACATAAAGTTGCGCATTGATAGCTTAATAGGAATCACCGGCAAAGCTCCTCAGATAACCACCTTTGTTTAGTTATTTTAGCATAGTCAGGGGATTTTTTATCTACCTCACCCCCTCGGTCCCCCTCTCCTTCAAAGGAGAGGGGGAAGAAATAAAAAAGAGGGGCTTCGCCCCTCTTAAACTGCCCATATTAGGTTTGAAATGTGTTGAACGAAATGGCTTTTCGTGACATCAAAGTACTTGGAAAGTCTGAAACACTTCTAAACTACAGGGTGGAATACATTGGGGAAATGAGCGTATTTGTACAGGCAGGGAACCCCACAATAAGCACACAGGCCGGGTATTCCCGGCCTGTGTGTCTTTACAGCTCAAATCGGTGTTATCTAGCCGGTTTTACTTTACGGTAGCAGTCGCTGCAGTATACCGGTTTGTCACCGCGCGGCTCAAAGGGTACCTCGGTCTGTTTGCCGCATGAGGCACAAGTCGCTGGGAACATCTGTCGCGGGGAGCCGTAGCTACTGGAACCACCGTAACTGCCGCCACCGCCCCGCTCAGACTTTCTCGCCTGGCGACATGAGGGGCAGCGCTTTGGCTCGTTGGTGTAGCCTTTGGACTGGTAGAATTCCTGCTCTTCAGCGGTGAAGTCGAATGCAGCCCCACAATCGCCACAACTTAGTGTCTTATTCTGAAAACTCATTGGATAACCTCCTCTATCCGAAATTTTAGTTAGAGTTCCGGTCACCCAATACTAGATGAATTTGAGGTGATTCTAAGAAGCTTGTAATAACCTAAACTGCAACTATTGATTGTATGATACACCAAACAGAGCCTCTTGTAAAATGAGTGCAGGTTACCCTTGCGGTAACAATGTGACGAAGTGTTCAATGCCCCCTCTTTATTATCACTCCAGATAATCCTTTAGTTTTCGGCTGCGGCTGGGGTGGCGCAGCTTGCGCAGTGCCTTGGCTTCTATCTGGCGGATTCGCTCCCGGGTTACATTGAACTCCTTGCCCACTTCCTCCAGGGTGCGACTTCGCCCATCCTCAAGCCCAAATCTGAGCTGGAGCACTCGCTGCTCCCTGGGGGTAAGGGTGGACAGCACCTCACTGATTTGCTCCTTGAGCAGTCGCTTGGTGGCGGCATCAACCGGTGGCAAAGCCCGACGGTCCTCGATAAAGTCGCCCAGGTGGCTGTCTTCCTCCTCACCTATAGGCGACTCCAGTGATATGGGCAGTTGGGCTACCTTAACTATTTCTCTGACCTTTTCTGGAGGTATTTCCATTCCGGCACCGATTTCCTTGGGGGTAGGCTCTCGCCCATGTTCCTGTGCCAGGCGGCGGCTTACCTTTAGCAATTTATTTATGGTCTCAACCATATGAACCGGGATGCGAATGGTACGAGCCTGGTCGGCTATAGCTCGGGTAATAGCCTGGCGAATCCACCAGGTGGCATAGGTGCTGAATTTATAACCTCTATGGTAATCAAATTTCTCTACGGCTCTGATTAGCCCGATATTCCCCTCCTGAATAAGGTCGAGGAGGGACATACCTCGTCCGACATGTCTCTTGGCTACGCTGACTACCAAACGCAGGTTGGCTTCAGTGAGGTGCTTCTCGGCTTTTTCAGCTTCACGCTCAATATTTTCCAGGTAGTCTTTGAGCTGCTTTTCATGAACCTGAATTGAATTAGTGAAATCGGATCTGGTCACTAGGTTCTCTATGTCAGACAGAGAGACACTATCCTCGATAGCATTAAGGACTTCCTCGGGTAACAGGCTGCTATTTAGTGACAGATTAATGAGAATCTGTTCCGTTTCAATTATGGACTTACCTATCTGGCTAGCAATAGTTTGGACTAGTAGTTGGTCTAACGCGCCATCAATACTATCTCGCAATTTAGCATTGGTGATGCTGTCGATAAAGCTGGTGGTAGGGGCTAAATCAAGCTGTTTTTGGAGGGTAGGGATGATAGTAGGAGCCCGTCCTAGCTCTTCGAGTATAGCCATTATTATTTTAGTTGCTGAAGGTGGTCGGCCATATCTCTGTCGGAGGTCTTGTTTAATCTTCAAGATGTGTTTACCCGCCTCTATCTTTTTGGCTAAGCTCTTTTCCTCCTTGGCGGTGAGGAGGGGCACTCTACCAATTTCATGGAGGTACATACGGACCGGGTCGTCTACTACCTCCGGCTCTTCCAGTTGTTCTGGCGGCGCTTCTGGCTCGGGAGCTATCGGGGGTTCAGGCTCCTCGGCTAGTCTTTCCTTTGGAGGCGTCTCCTCTTCGTTCTTATCTTCTTGGGGTAGGAACTGTGTAGAGTTCTCACTGTTTTCTGAGTCCATTTCTTACCTCTGTTGCTCCTGACGTCGTCTAGCTTTCTGAGCAAAAACCTCTCTCAGTTGAATACTAGGTTCTATCCCTTCCTCTTCAAGTTTAGCCAGGTCGGCACCGGTGCCTCCTGACTCGGCTTCGAGAGCAAATATCTCCGCTCTCTTGGCTTCCAGACTTTTAAGAAATATTTCCCGTAACCTGCGGACACAGTTATCATATTTTGGTTCTATTTGGTTGGCGGGTAAGCTCTTGTTAATTAGGGCATCAAGCTCCTCGTGTAGAGCAGTATCCAGCTGAGCCTTAAGTGATGACAGGTCATTAGCCTGCTGCCAGGCGATAAAGATTTCACGGTTTTCGCTGCTCTGGAAATGTTTTGGTAAAAGACCTTCACCTTTGTCTTTAAGCTCAGGGTGCTGCAGAATCAGGGCAAGGCAATATTCCTCAAGAGGGCTGGACAAAAGCGGGCGCAGAGCCCGGGTCATAGCTTGTGGCTTTGGCTCTTTAATCTGGCGTCTACCCTGGCTAGCTTTGATTTTTCCCAGAGCCGCGTCCAGGCTACGTTCACTAAGTTTGAGTAGGCGAGCTAGTTTCTGCAAATAGTGAGCTTGGCGCACGGTGTCCTTTATCTCAGCCACGGTGGGCAGAAGCTTGTCTACGACTAAAGACTTATCCCTGGCTGTTTTCAGGTCGAGCTTAGCCGTAACCATATTGAAGGCATAATCAACTACAGGTAGCGCTTCTTCCATCAGGTGCTGCCAGTTTTGCTTATCTTCTCTAATAACGTCATCAGGGTCTTTGCCTCTGGGCAGGATGATAACCTTTACCTCGGCATCAAGCGTGTTTTCGTAACCTATACCCCGTAGCATGGCTGCTTCTCCGGCGGTATCGGCATCAAGGGCTAGCACCATATTTTTGGTTAGCCTTTTCAGGGTGTTGACCTGCTTCTCGGTAACCGAGGTTCCCATAGAAGCCACCACGTTGTTGAAGCCATTCTGGTGGGCGGTGATAGTGTCCATATAGCCCTCGACAATTACCGCCATATTTTGCTGCCTGATAGCTGCCGTGGACAGGTTTATGCCGTATAAGATGCTACTTTTATCAAAGATTGGCGTCTGTGGCGAGTTGAAGTATTTAGGTGACGAATCATCAAGCGCTCTGGCCCCGAAACCGGTGGTGTGTTCTCTGGCATCAAGTATGGGGAACATCAACTGATTACGAAATCGGTCATGGGTTTTACCTTCCTCGGTCTGAATCACTAAACCAGCGGCCAGCAGTTCACCCTCGGTATAGCCTCTTTCCGTTAGATATTGCTTTAAGCCGTCCCAGCTATTTAGACTGTAGCCCAGTTGAAACTCGGCAACAGTTTTTGATGTCAGACCTCGGCTGGCGACATAGTTTCGTGCTTTGTCTCCGGACGGAGAGTTGACCAGCAGGTTATGAAAGTATTGGGCGGCTGCCTCATTAACTTGGTATGCTCTTTCCTTCTCCTTTCCCTCAGCTCCCGGTTCAAACCGTGATGGGATGGTAACCCCTGCCCTTTGGGCGAGAAGACGCAGCGCCTCTCCAAAGTCAATGCTCTCCTTTTTCATAACGAAGGCAAAAACGTCGCCTCCGGTATTACAGGCGCCAAAGCAGTGCCAGCTCTGCTGTTCAGGATAGACGAAGAAGGAAGGGTGCTTCTCACTGTGGAAGGGACATAGTGCTCTGAAGGTCCGCCCCGTCTTTTTTAAAGAGGCATACTGGCTAACCACGTCTACGATGTCTATCCTTTGCTTTATCTCGTCGATAACGCTCATCTGGTTATGTTCTACCTCACCCCTTTAATCCCCCTCTCCTTCAAAGGAGAGGGGGAATGGGTTATAAGAGAGGCTTCGCCTCTCTTTGACTCTCCTTTAATATTTTACTCCTTTTGAACAGAGGGATGGGAAAGATATTTTCTTTAGAGGGGCACAGCCCATCTAAGACTCCCCTTTATTATTTTCTCATAAGAGGGAAACTCTTGAGTTCCAAACATTGAGAGTTGCTTAACTTTAGTCTCCCTCATCTGGTCTCCCCTTTAGTAATTTTGTTATCTAGACTTGGTTCTTGTTGGTAGTGCCAGCTCTTCGGCAGTCTTCAGGGCGTATTGGTCGGTCATACCGGCGATATAGTCAACCACCCTCCGTTCTGGCTCTTCACTGTAAGCATGGTATTCTGGTGGTAGCCTGTCTTGATGCTCATTAAAGTATTTATACAGCAGGCGAATTACCTCTCTTGCCTTTTCGGCTTCGTCCTCGGCTGAGCGTACATTATATACCCGGTCAAAAAGAAATTCACGGAGATTGTTGGTTGCCTCCAGAACCTGAGGACTCATCCCTATGGTAGGGTGTTCTTCAATGTTATGACCCGTTACCGACCATGAGTGCTCAATAATGTCACATACCATAGTATTGATGCGCTGGGAATGAAAGCGACCTAATACCGTAACCGCCGACAGCGGTAAATCGTTCTCGGTAATAATACCCGCCCTTATAGCATCTCCAATGTCGTGATTGATATAGGCGATGGCATCGGCAATCTTACCCACCTGCCCTTCCAGGGTGCTTGCCTTTCCCGAGCCCTCTCCCTGGATATCCGCCCTTGACTTGGAGTGATTAACAATACCGTCTCTCACCTCCCAGGTGAGGTTGAGTCCTTGACCATCTTTTTCTAAAAGGTCAACAACTCGCAGAGATTGCTCATTATGTCTGAATCCAAGGTGATAGAGCTTGTCTAAGACCTCCTCACCCACATGACCGAAGGGGGTATGACCTAAGTCGTGTCCCAGGCTAATTGCCTCGGTCAAATCCTCGTTGAGGTTTAAGGCTCGAGCTGTGGTTCGAGCTATCTGAGAAACCTCAAGGGTATGGGTGAGCCGGGTTACATAGTGGTCACCCTGGGGGGCGATGAAGACCTGTGTCTTATGCTTGAGGCGGCGGAAAGCCTTGGAGTGGATAATACGGTCTCGGTCACGCTGGAAGGCGGTACGCACCGGGCAGGGCTCTTCTGGCTTGAGCCTGCCCCGTGACAACCTACTTTTGGCGGCATAAGGAGACAGGCTTTCTTCTCGTTCCTCGATTGTCTGGCGAATATTAAGCCGACTGACCATGAAGTCTCAATTTCTCTTCTGCCTTAGCAATTATCTCTCTGGTGACGCCAATCATATCCGGGCTTACTGAAACCGAGGTGATTCCCCATTCCACCAATTTTTCAGTAAGCTCGGGGTATACTGAAGGTGCCTGCCCGCAAATAGAGGAGGTGACACCCATACTCTTGGATACTTTAACCGCCCTTTCCAGGGCGATAAGCACCGCTTCATCCCGTTCGTCAAAGGTACTGGCTAACTTTTCGCTGTCCCTATCAATCCCCAGGATGAGCTGAGTTAAATCATTGGAACCAATGGATATACCATCAATGCCGAGTTCAAGGAACTTCTCCAGGAGAAAGATGTTAGACGGTACCTCAACCATCATCCAAAGTTTGAAGTCAGCCGAGCGCTTCAGTCCCTGAGACTCCAGTATTTCTATAGTCCTAGCCATTTCATCCACAGTTCGGACAAAGGGAATCATAACCCATAGATTACGGTAGTTCTGCCTTACTTTCTTAATCGCTTCTATTTCCAGCTTAAACACGTCAATGTCAATAATATATCTGGAGGCTCCTCTATAGCCGAGCATTGGGTTCTCTTCCACCTCTTCGTATTCCTGACCACCGGTGAGTTCCCTATATTCATTGGTCTTGAAGTCATTGGTTCGATAAACTACCGGACGTGGGTTAAAGGCTTTGGTAAAGGTATTGATACCATTAGCCAGCTTATCCACAAACTCCTGACCTCGGTTTTGGCTAATCATATAACTGGGGTGTTCACCAATCTGGGCAACCATGAATTCAGCTCGGAGTAGACCCACGCCGTCAACATCGTGTGCCGCTACTTTGTCAGCTAGCTCAGGTTGAGCCAGATTTACATAAACCTTGGTCCTGGTCTTAATCGCTTCCTTGAGGATATTGGAAATAAAAGCGGTTTTTATTCTTCTAGTTACTTTACCTTCGTAGATCTTGCCCTGTAAGCCATCAACAGTGATTATCTGGCCATTGGCCAAGGTGGTTGTTGCCCGTTCGACACCGACTATGCAGGGGATGCCTAGCTCTCGGCTGACGATGGCAGCGTGGGCGGTTCTGCCCCCGCGGTTGGTTACAATAGCTACCGCTCTTTTCATTGCCGGCACGAAGTCAGGGGTGGTCATCTCAGCAACTAGGATATCACCATCTTGCACCCGGTCTATTTGGGATGCGTCAGGTATTATTTTGACCGGTCCTGAGGCTATACCCGGACTGGCGGCTGCCCCGGAAAGAAGCACCGGGGCTTTGATTTCAGGTTCAACCTCGGTTGTTTCTTTGATAGTGGTTACCGGACGGGTTTGGACGATAAAGATTTTCTTATCCTCTTTTGCCCATTCAATGTCCTGGGGGAATTGATAGTGGTCTTCTATCTGTTTTCCCAGCTTGGCTAACTTAGTTATGTTATCGTCGGTTAATTTCTGCAGAGCCTGATTTGAGGCGTCAACTGGTGCCCAGATATTGGTGTCTTTGTCATCGGCTGTTAGGTTTCTTATTAATTGACGGTCTTGTCGGCTCATTTTTTTGGAGCTAATCTTTAGCCCTTCTTTATCTACAATGTACAGGTCTGGGTTTACCTCTCCCGAGACGAGGGCTTCACCCAGACCGTATATCGCCTCAATAATAATCTTGCCGGTATCACTGGTCACCGGTTCAATGGTAAACATAACCCCAGAAGCTTCAGATTGCACCATTTTTTGGACAGGGACAGCGATGCCAACTTTAAAGTGGTCAAAGCCTTGTTGCTGTCTGTAGAAAATAGCTCTGGCTTCAAAGAGGGATGCCCAGCACCCTTGAACGGCATTAACTACCTCTTCCTCGCCCTGGACATTAAGGAAGGTGCTTTGCTGACCGGCGAAGGAAGCTTCAGGCAGGTCTTCGGCGGTAGCTGAGGAGCGTACCGCAACCAGGCCCCCGCCCATTTCTATATAAGCCTTTTTAATCTCTTTAGCTAATTCGGGGGGCATAGCGGCGTTTAAGATTAATTGTTTAACCTCGGTAGAGGTTTGTTGAAGCTGTTTGCTATCGCTGACATCTAGCGGCTCTAGTTGATGGCGAATTTTACCGGTGATTTTTGAAGATTGTAGAAAGTCGTAGTAGGCATTAGCGGTTACAATAAAGCCGGGGGGAACGGGTATATTAGCGTTGGTCATTTCGCCCAGATTTGCCCCTTTACCACCGACAGTGGCTATGTCCTTTTTGGTGACTTCACTGAACCAAACCACTGCCTTTTGCTGTCCCTTGAGCATAATAGAGTCTCCTTCCTGTGGTCAGGGTTAAGAGTCTTTTCTGGTGATTTAATTATATCATATTAGTTAAAATAAAACCTTGCAACTAAATCTGGTTGACAGTGGTGATTGAGGTGGAGTAAAATTGGATACGTTGGCTGAGAAATGGAGGAGGTTTGGTTATGGCTATGATTGAAATGACTATTGACAGCATCCGGGTTAGCCTGATGAATTATCAACGGGTGGTAATTTTGAAGGAGAAGGATGCAGAGCGCTATCTGCCCATCTGGATTGGTCCGGCTGAGGCAGATGCCATAGCCGTAAAATTGCAGGGGGTTACGGTACCGAGGCCTTTAACTCATGACTTGCTACAAACGGTAATTGATACCCTGGGGGCTACTATCAATTCTATCATCGTTAGCGACCTTAAGAATGACACCTTTTATGCCAAGGTTATCCTTAATGTGGACGGAGGTCAGATGGAGGTTGACGCTCGCCCCAGCGATGCCCTGGCACTGGCAGTAAGGGCTGAGGTGCCTATCTATACTGATGAGGCGGTTTTAGATAAGGCGGGTATCCTATTAGACAAGGAGACAGGTAAACCTATCCCCGAAGAAAGTGAGGCCGGCGGCAAGGGTAAACAGGTTAGCGAAGAAGAGATGAAAAGGATGTCGGCGTTCCATGACTTCATTAACACCCTTGATTTAGATGACTTTGATAAGCGTAAATCCTGAACTAGGGCTTCTATTAGGTTGGATTATGGAAGAAGGCATTATCAAAAGGTTGATGGCTTCAATAAAATGTGGTGTTTGCGGGCAGGGTTACGAAGTAGATAGCATTAGTGTCCTTGGTCACAGCCAAGATTTGTGGTTTTTGCAGGCATTTTGTTCGGCTTGCCACACTCGGTGTTTAGTGGCAGCAGTAGTTAAGGAGAGTGCGGAGCCTGAGTTTATTACTTCTGACCTCACTGAGGCGGAACTGGACAGGTTCAAGAGTGTGGGCAGGCTCACCGCAGATGAGATGTTGGATGTGCATAATTTCTTGGAGGGCTTTGATGGTGACTTTTCTCGACTTTTTAGCCAGAGGTAGGTTTGGTGTAGTTAAGGATTAGAAACATTACCAGACATGGTCATATTCTTTTAAGAGCCCTAGGACTGAGAGACGTAGGGCTTTTTAATGTGGTTTAATAACTAAAAAGAGGAGCGAAGCCTATCTAATACAGGGATGATGGTTAATAGATGGTCTCCAAGGGCGTGCTTGACCTCAGAGGGTAGATTTGATATACTTTGCAGCGATATTGGGGAATTTTGGGACTGGTATGGGTAGGCGGGTAGCTGCTCTCAGGCTGATAGGTGTTGGGTTTTTTATTGGCGGTTCTATTGCTTTGGGGGTGTTTGGTGGTCATTGGATTGATAATAGGCTAGATACAAGCCTGTTTTGGATAGTCGGATTAATTCTTGGAATTGTGGTTGCTTTTTACGGCGTTTATCGCATGCTTTTACCCCTTATGGATAATAAGCGAGACAGGGAGAATAGTTAGTGCCTAAGAAGGGCTGCTTGGGTTGTTCCTTCCCGATTATAGTTGGGCTTCTAGTTATTTTTCTGGCTCTTTTTGTCGTTGGTTTTATAGTTGGTCCTATAGGCAGGAGCATGCTGGGTGATTTAGGATTACCTAGCTGGCTTTCTGTTCCCCGACCTGACCCTAAGCTTCCGGCCGAAGTGGTTTTCAACATATTTGGCTTTCCCATTACTAATAGTGTTATTGCCGCCTGGCTTACCATTATCGTCTTGGTAGGGATATCCTATGCGGTTACTCGTAAGGTAAAGCTTATACCATCAAGGCTGCAGGCTTTTTTGGAGTCTATCCTTGGCTGGCTTTATGGCTTTTGCCAGGAGGTGGCCGGTGAGGAAAATGGGCGCCGGTTCTTTCCGGTAGTAACTACTATTTTTCTCTTTGTCATAATGAATGCCTGGCTGGGTCTGCTTCCCGGGTTTGGCTCAATATATATTACCGGGCCGGAGGGTGAGCACGTACACCTGCTGCGGCCAGCTAATACCGATATTAATATGCCCCTGGCTATAGCCCTTATGTCGTTTATCTTTGTTGAGTATTTTGGCATAAGGTCGCTCGGTGGCTTTCGCTACCTGTCAAAATTTGTTAATGTGGGTGGTCTTGGGAGAGGGTTAAAGCAGGTATTTAGCGGTAAGCTCAAGGCTGGCATGGGCGAGATGTTCAGTGGAGCTATTAATATTTTTGTCGGCATGTTAGAAGCACTAAGCGAATTGATTCGCATTGTCAGCTTCACCTTCCGTCTTTTTGGCAATATGACCGCCGGTGAGATACTGCTGTTAATAGTGATGTTTCTGGTTCCCTGGGTAGTGGCTTTACCCTTTTACGGACTAGAGTTGCTGGTCGGCTTTGTGCAGGCTCTTATTTTCGGTGGGCTGACTCTGGTGTTTCTTACCCTTGCCGTGGCTCATCATGGGGCAGAGGCGCATTAATATTGGCACCATTTATTAATTGTTGAAAGGGGGATTAAGGGATGACTCCAGAAGTGATGAAGATGTTGGCGATAGGGATGGCGGCTGGTCTGGGAATGTTAGGACCGGCACTGGCTATCGGGCTTATTGGCTATTCGGCATTACAGGGACTAGCCCGTAACCCTGAAGCCAGGGGACCAATCATGACCAATATGATTCTGGTTACCGCCTTCGCTGAGGCTATCGGGATTTATGTCCTGATTGTAGCTATCATTCTGGCTATGATTGTGTAATTGTTAATAAGGGGGGGCTATTATGGGACAAGATGGTATACCTATTTCTATAGCAATTATTATTTCTTCAGCCATCCTGGGAGCAGTGTTGCTCGTTGGTTTGATATTTCTGGCTATATTCTCTGGTTAGTACACCGTATCGCTTTCCAGGGAATGGGCAGTGTATATTAGTCAAACGAGATACCTAGTAGAGTTATCGTGGTCGTTATTTGTCAAGAGTTATAAAGGGGGGCGATAATGGGTGGTATTGCCAATCTTGGTATCAGCTTACCAACATTGATAGCGCAAATCATAAACTTTGCTATCCTGCTTGGTCTTATGTATCTGGTTGCCTACCGGCCGATAATGAGAATGTTTGACGAGCGCTCCCGGAAGATTAAGGAGAGCATGGAGCAGACCGAGTATATTAAGGAGCAGGCAGCGCATGCCGAGGAAGAGGCTGAGAAGCGAATTGAGGCTGCCAGTGGGGAGGGGCAGGAACTAGTCGCCCGGGCAGTGCGGACCGGGGAAGAGGTCAGGCAGCAGGCACAGCAGGAAGCCAAGCAAGATACTGAATCCCTTATCAACAGGGCACGCACCGAGATTCAGCGAGAGCGGGATGAGGCTATTGGTGAGTTGCGCAAGGAGTTTGCCGACTTAACCATACTGGCGGCGGGGAAGGTCATTGACCGCTCGCTGGATAAGGAGGCGCATCGCCAGCTTATTGATAAGGTGCTGAAAGAGAGCACCACCCTGAAAAAGGGTTAGCTTATTTAGTTAAGGAGATACGGTGGCGAGAAGGTTTTATGCCAAGCGCTATGCCCAGGCGGTGTTTGAGATTGCCCTGGGGAGAAAAGAATTGGATAGGTGGCAGTCTGACCTGAGAACGATTGCCAGCTTGGGTGAGGATGCCACCCTCATTGCTTGGCTAGAGAATCCTAAATTTCGTTTTGACGACAAGGTTGGACTACTATCTGAGCAATTGGGTGACCTAAACCCCCTCACCCTGAATCTGGTTTATCTATTAGCAGCTAGAGGCAGGCTGAGCATGATAGGCGATATTGCTGATGAGTATCAGCGGCTATTGGATAGCTATCGGGGTATAGAGCAGGCTGAGGTTATTACGGCGGTTCCCCTTGACGACGAAGATAGATTAAGATTAGGCGAGCGTCTCGGGGCTGTAGTCGGTAAGAAGGTGGTAGTCAAGCCCGAAGTAGATTCCAGCTTAATCGGCGGGTTTATCGCCAGAATTGGTGGTAAGTTACTAGACGGCAGTACCCGTGGTAAATTAGAGGCGTTAAAGAGGGAGTTGGCAAGGAGGTAGGTTAGATGACAATCAGAGGGCAGGATATTGTTTCGGTTATCAAACAGCAGATTGAGCAGTTTGGCACGGCAGTAACCATGGTGGATGTGGGCACGGTGATTGAGATTGGCGACGGTATTGCCCGGATTCACGGGCTAGCTGCGGCTGGGTATAATGAGCTGCTTCAGTTTCCTAATGAGATTATGGGGATTGCCCTGAATCTGGAGGAGGAGAGCGTGGCGGCGGTTATCCTTGGCGATTATAGCGGGATTAAGGAAGGGGATGAGGTGAGGTGCACGGGACGGATTGCTGAGGTGCCGGTGGGTGAAGCTCTTATTGGCCGGGTAGTTGACGCACTGGGTCGTCCTTTGGATGGTAAAGGGGCAATAAAGACGGAGAAGACTCTACCTATGGAGCGTGTTGCCCCCAATGTCACTATGCGCAAGTCGGTGGATACCCCGGTGCAGACCGGTATTAAGGCTATAGATAGTATGATTCCCTTAGGTCGGGGACAAAGGGAGCTTATTATTGGTGACCGGTCAACCGGGAAGACGGCTATTGCCCTTGATACCATTATCAATCAGAAGGGTGGTGATTTGACCTGTATCTATGTTGCCATTGGTCAGAAGGCTTCCAAGGTGGCGCGGGTGGTAGCCACTCTGGAGGCTCACGGAGCTATGGAGCATACTATTGTTGTTGCCGCCAATGCCTCTGATTCGGTGGCTACGCAGTATCTTGCCCCCTATGCTGGCTGCGCTATGGGAGAGGAATTTATGGAGCAGGGAAAGGATGCTCTGGTTATCTACGATGACCTTTCCAAGCATGCCTGGGCTTACCGCCAGCTTTCGTTACTTTTGCACCGTCCGCCGGGACGGGAGGCTTACCCTGGTGATGTTTTTTATTTGCATAGTCGCTTGCTGGAGAGAGCAGCTAAGTATGCGTCGGAACATGGTGGTGGCTCGCTTACCGCATTACCGATTATTGAAACCCAGGCGGGAGATGTATCGGCTTACATTCCGACTAATGTTATCTCTATTACTGATGGTCAGATTTATGTGGAAACAGACCTGTTCAATGCCGGCATCAGGCCGGCACTCAATGTTGGCTTATCGGTGTCCCGGGTGGGGAGCGCCGCTCAGACCAAGGCAATGAAGCAGGTGGCGGGCAGGCTAAGGCTGGAGCTGGCTCAATACCGGGAGCTGGCTGCCTTTGCCCAGTTTGGCACCTCTGAGCTGGATAAGGCAACCAGGGCTCAGCTTGAGCGCGGTCAGCGAATTACTGAAATCCTAAAGCAGTCTGAGTATGTCCCGGTGCCAGTGGAGAAGCAAGTTGTGATTCTATATGCGGCTATTAATGGTTATATTGACGATATACCGGTGGATAAGGTCAGGGCTTTTGAGACCGATTTCCATAGGTTTATGGAGGCAAATCACCCCGAAATAGGTGAGACTATCGCTAGGGAAAAAGAGCTTACTCCTGAGACTGAAGAGAAATTAAAGACGGCTATCGCCGAATTTAAACAGGGTCTTAATTTAGGGTAGGTTGAAGGGGCTTCACCCCTTCAAAACCTATACTTCTCCCTCTCCTTATTAAGAAGAAAATAGTAAAGGGGAGTCTTAGAGGGGCGGAGCCCCTCTAAGGAAAATATGCTTCCCCTTCCCCTTGTCAAGGGGAAGGGGACAAAGGGGATAGGGTTACCTAATAAGAACCTAAGGGGTGAGGTTTAAAGATTGATTAACATTCGTGTGATTCGCCGCCGGATACGTGGTATTCGGGGCATAGCCAAGATTACCAAGGCGATGGAGATGGTGGCTGCCTCCAGGATGAGGCGGGCACAGGAGTCTGGTTTAGCCGGGCGGCCTTATTCCGAGAAGATAACCCAGGTATTGGCTGACTTAGCTGCCTTACCTGAGACGGGTAGGGTGCTGCATCCCTTATTACAGCGCCGACCGGTAACCAAAATCGCTATCGTTCATATCACTCCTGACCGTGGTTTGTGTGGCGGGCTGGTGACGAATCTTAACCGCCGGACAGCGAGTGTTATTCTGGAACAGGATGTGTCGGTTTCGCTTATTGCCGTTGGTCTCAAGGGGGTTGATTTTATGAGGCGATACGGACGGGATATTAAGGCTGAGTTTACCCAGCTTGGCGACCGACCCAGCTTACTTGATACCCTACCTATATCTCGTATTGTTATTGATGATTACACTAACGGCGTTGTAGACTTGGTCTATTTAGTCTATGCCCAATTCATCTCCACAATGGTTCAGAGACCGGCGGTGAAGCAGATACTTCCCATTGAACCGGCAGCTATACCCACGGCGCAGAATGTGGACTATATATATGAGCCAGGCCCGGCGGCGGTGTTGGGTCAACTTTTATCGAGATTTGTTGAGATGCAGGTCTATCACGCTATTCTGGAGTCTATTGCCAGTGAGCAGTCGGCCAGAATGGTGGCGATGAGAAATGCTACTGACAATGCTAGTGAGCTTATTGAACATTTCACCCTGCTGTATAATAAAGCCCGCCAGGAGTCAATTACCAAGGAACTTCTTGACATTATCGGTGGCGCTGAGGCTCTGGCTTAGGCAAAGGAGGTTATTATGGCCAAAGGGAAAGTAACTCAGGTAATAGGCACAGTAGTTGATATTGAGTTCCCGCCTGATGAGCTCCCGGCGCTTTACAATGCTATTGAGATTACCGTGGATAGCAACAAGATTATACTTGAAACTCAGGAACATATCGGGAATAACTGGGTGCGATGTTTGGCTCTATCGCCTACCGACGGGTTGGAGCGGGGCGCCGAAGCTATAGATACCGGGAAGGTTCTTAGCGTGCCGGTGGGAAGAGCCACCCTGGGGCGCCTGTTTGATGTTACCGGGGAGCCAATAGATAACTTGGGTCCGGTCAAGGCTGAGGAGCTCTGGCCGATTCATCGCCCGCCGCCTTCATTTGAGGAGCAGGAAACAACTACCCAGATGTTGGAAACCGGGCTTAAGGTTATTGACCTGATTACCCCATTTACTAAAGGGGGCAAGATAGGTGCCTATGGGGGTGCCGGGGTGGGCAAGACGGTTATTATTATGGAGCTTATTCGAAATATTGCCACCGAGCACGGAGGTTTCTCTGTTTTCTCTGGTATTGGAGAGAGGTCTCGCGAGGGCAATGACCTGTGGAATGAAATGAAGGCTTCAGGGGTGATTGATAAGACGGTCATGGTCTTTGGTCAGATGAATGAACCGCCAGCGGTTCGGCTTCGTGTGGGGTTAACCGGGCTAACTATGGCTGAGTATTTCCGTGATGTTGAGGGTCAGGACGTTTTGCTTTTTATTGATAATATCTATCGCTATACTCTGGCCGGTATGGAGGTATCGGCTCAACTGGGGCGTATGCCCTCGGCGGTGGGTTATCAGCCTACCTTGGCTACGGAGATGGGCGATTTGGAGGAGAGGATTACCTCTACCAAGCGGGGCTCAATTACCTCCTTTCAGGCTATCTATGTGCCCGCTGATGATTATACTGATCCCGGAGTAGTTACCACCTTTGGTCACCTTGATGCGGTTATTGCTCTGGAGAGGTCTATCGCCGAGCAGGGATTGTTTCCAGCGGTCGACCCACTAACCTCAACCTCTCGTATCCTTGACCCCCGTGTTGTTGGCGAGGAGCACTATGCCGTAGCTCGGGGAGTGCAGCAGGTGCTACAACGCTATAAAGACCTCCAGGATATAATCGCTATCCTGGGTATTGAGGAACTTAGCGAGGAAGATAAGCTTACCGTGACTCGGGCTCGTCGTATCCAGAGGTTCTTATCTCAACCAATGTTTGTTACCGAAGTTTTTACCGGTAGAGAGGGCAAGTATGTGTCCATAGCCGAGACGGTGCGCGGCTTTAAGGAGATTCTGGCAGGAGATTATGATACCTTACCCGAGCAAGCCTTTTATATGATAGGTACTATAGATGAGGCGGTGGAGGCGGCTAAAAAGCTGGAGGCATAGGCTATAGGTTAATGTCTGGTATAAAACTTGATATTGTTACTGCAGAGCGGGTGGTTTTCTCCGAGGATGTGGATGTGGTCGTTGCCCCGGGTGTTGAAGGTCAGCTGGGAATCTTGCCCCACCATACCCCCCTGATGACTATGTTACAGCCGGGCGAGCTACGGGTGAAGAAGGGCGGAGAGGAATTTTTCCTGGCCATTTCTGGCGGCTTTCTTGAGGTGCGTCCCGACCGGGTAATAGTCCTGGCGGATGCTGCGGAAAGGGTTGAGGAAATTGATGTCGCCCGGGCGGAAGAGGCGAAGCGTCGGGCTGAGGAACGGCTTAGCCAACGCGCCCCTGATTTGGATGTGGCTCGAGTCGAAGCAGGACTGCGCCGCGCCCTGGCTCGCCTTGAGGTGGTACAGAGAAGGAAAAGGAGAAAGCCAGGAACATAACAGGCTGGCTAATACCAGTCCGGTTAGCGTTTTTGATTTAAGTCAGTAATCCCTCAATGGGCTCAATAGTTATCCGTCGTCTGTCAAGGTCAATCGATTTCACTACATCCTCAATGGCAGGAATAAGAATCTCTCCTTTGTCTCCGCTAACCACGTAGTTATCATTACTCTCGGCGGTTAAAATTTCAGTGATATTTCCCAGCAGTTCTCCCTGGGTTGTCCATACCTCTAAGCCCATGAGTTGGAAATGGTAGTATTGCCCTTCAGGTAGAGGATGGAGTTGGCTGTGATGTATTTCTATAGGTTGCCCCCGCAGCCTCTGTGCAGCTTCAATAGTATCAATTTGGTTAAGCTTGATGATTACCTTGCCCTTATGCTGCTCGGTGCTGTCAATGGTCATCGGCTGTCGGTTGATATAAATCTTTGAGGAGGGGGCGAAGCGTTGGGGGAAATCGGTTATCACCCTTACCTGTAGTTTACCCTTAACACCCCAGGGGGCCAGGATTTGACCAATGGTTATAAATTCCAGCTTGGAAGATTCCATTCCCCATTCTGGGTGGCTGATTTGGCAATCCTAAATATATTTTATCTAGCTTATAGACTGTTATTGCTTAGAGAATTTGGAGAGTAGCTCTGGTGCCTTGCTTAGCTGCTTTTACCCTAATCAAGGTGCGCATAGCGGCGGCTATCCGACCCTGCTTACCAATAACTCTCCCCTTATCATCATCGGCAACCTGCAATTTAAGCGTTATGCCCTCGTCATCGGTTTCCTCAGTAACTACTACGTCATCCGGCGAATCAACAATTGATTTGGCGATGTATTCTACTAGTTCTTTCATGTTTTCTCCTTGATTATTTTGAACTTTTCCATAATGCCTACCTTTGATAGTAATCTGGCGGCAGTAGCTGTCGGCTGAGCCCCTTGCCTCAACCAATGTAGGGCTTTTTCTTCATCTATAACTACTGTTTCTGGGTCGGTTAGGGGATTATAGTGCCCCATAATGTCTATGAACGCCCCGTCACGGGGGGCTCGACTATCGGTAGCTACCAGTCGGTAGCTTGGCCTTTTTTTGGTGCCTACCCGGCGTAATCTAATCTTTACCAATTTCACTAACCTTTCCTAGTACTAGGCTATTATGCGCTATAACCGATATGGCTGTCAATAGTGTTTAAAATATTGTTGCCAACAACCTTCATTGTCGCTATAATCGGTAGTGTGAAAGTAAACAGGCTGCATAGCTGGCAGGTTGACTATGCTGAGGCATTAGATACGCAGCTGAGACTGGCAGCCCGGGTGTCTAGGAGTAACGAGGTCATTACTCCTCGCTTCATAGCCGGTGTTGATATATCAGCGGGGAAAGCACGGGAGATGGCTACCGGGGCGGTGGTTGTGTTAAACTACCCCGAACTTAGGCTGGTGGAAGCGAAAGTAGCCCGGGGGAAGCTCAATTTCCCTTACATCCCGGGGCTTTTATCCTTCAGGGAGTCGCCCTTGATACTGGACGCCTGTCAGCGACTAACTATTACCCCTGACCTTATCATGGTTGACGGTCAGGGAATTGCCCATCCTCGGCGAATAGGTCTCGCCTCTCACTTGGGGCTCTTTTTAAATACGCCAACCATTGGTTGCGCTAAATCCCGGCTATGCGGCAGTCATGAAAAGCCGGGCGAGGAGCCGGGTAGCTACGCTGAAGTAATAGATAATGGTGAGACTATAGGCGCCGCTCTGCGAACCAAGCTGGGCGTGAAGCCGGTTTATGTTTCCATCGGTCATAAGATTGACCTAAGCACTGCCATATGCTGGGTCATGAACTGCTGCCGTGGCTATCGCTTACCTGAGCCCACCCGACTTGCCCACCTGGCGGCGGGAGGCAGTCTGAAGCCGGAAAGGGAAACTGTGACACCTGAGGCAGACTATCAACAGGAGTTTTTTGGATAGCAGGATTACCGGGGAGCTATAGATGCAGGAGTTGAGGGATAAATTAGAGGATTTAACGGCTAGAGTCTCTATGTCGCTGGTGCATCTTTGACATCGTTACCAGGGAAAAGGAGATTGCCAGGTTGGAGGAGCAGTCAGCCCAGCCTGATTTTTGGTCAGACTCGGTTAAGGCACAGGGTATTATGCGCCGGTTGACTGAGCAGAAGAAAGTAGTACAGAATTGGCGGGAGATGGAGAAAAGGGTAGCTGAGCTGGCTGAAGTGGTCTCCCTGGCATTGGGGGAAGAGGACGCCTCGCTTAGGGAAGAGATTCAGTCCGAGATAGATAAAGTAGCTATTCGCCTTGATGAGCTGGAGCTGGGGGCGGCTTTTACCAGCGAGTATGATGCCAGGAATGTCATCCTGGCTATTCACGCTGGAGCCGGAGGCACCGAATCTCAGGATTGGGCGGAGATGCTGATGAGAATGTACCTTCGCTGGGCTGATCGTGGCGGTTATAAGGCTGAGGTATTGGATACTTCCCCGGGTGAAGAGGCAGGGATAAAGAGTGCGGTCATCGGGGTTAAGGGTGATTATGCCTATGGCTATTTACAATCAGAACACGGTGTCCATCGTTTGGTTCGCCTCTCTCCTTTTGATGCTGACCATGCCCGGCATACATCTTTTGCCCTGGTTGAGGTTATGCCTGAAGCTGAGGCCGGGGTTGATACGAAGATAGAGCCTGGTGATTTGAAGGTTGATACCTTTAGGTCAAGCGGACCAGGAGGACAGCATATGCAGAAGACAAGCAGTGCGGTTAGGTTGACTCATTTACCCACCGGGCTGGTGGTTACCTGCCAGAGTCAGCGTTCCCAGCATCAGAACAAGGAAACCGCCTTGAAAATACTTCAGGCTCGCCTGTTGGAGCTAGAGTTAGCCAAGCGGGCAGAAGAAAGAGCCAAGCTTAAGGGCAAGCGTATCGTCGCCGGCTGGGGTAACCAGATTAGAAGTTATGTCCTTCATCCCTATAAGATGGTAAAGGACCATCGCACTGATTACCAGACCAGCGAGCCTGATGCGGTATTAGATGGGGAATTGGATGGTTTTATAACCGCCTACCTCCGTAGTATAGTAGGTGAAGCCGGATGATAAAGAGATTGTTTATTAACCTCACCCCCTTTATCCCCCTCTCCTTGAAAGGAGAGGGGGAAGGAATTATTTTTGAAGGGGCGAAGCCCCTTCAATCTACCCCTAATAAATAGTCTAGGTAAAGAAGGATGATTAAGAAGGTTAGTATATTAGCCCTGGTTGTTTGCCTATTCTTGGCAATATTGAGTCCGAGCCTGGTCCAAGCCGAGGGTGGGCTAACTGTATTAGATAGCTCGGCTGAAGCAGAGTTTCCTCTCGGACTCAGTTTTAATCTATCAGCCCGGAGTGATGTAAATATAACTGATATTCGCCTGCATTATGCCGTTGACCGGGTGGGCTTCGCCCGGGTGACCAGCGAGGTTTATATTGAATTTGTGTCCAATACTACGGTTGATGCTAGCTGGGCTTTAGAAATGGTGAGAATAGGCGGATTACCCCCGGGGTCTAGTGTGGACTACTGGTGGACAGTGGAGGATGCTCAAGGTAACGAGATTAGAACGGCTCCGGTTCGGGTCAAGTTTGACGATAATCGCTATTCATGGCAGAGTTTAACCGAGGGTAAGGTAACTATATACTGGTATGAAGGCGGTCAGTCCTTGGCTCAGGAGATAATGGCCGCGGCTCAGCAAGCCCTGATTCGGCTGGCTGAGGATACGGGCGCTTATCTGGAGAAGCCAGCCAAGCTGTATATCTACGCTGATGCCTGGGCTTTACGGGGGGCTATGATTTATCCCCAGGAATGGACGGGAGGAGTAGCCTTTACCAGGTTTGGCATTATCGCTATTGGCATAGCTCCCGATAAGCTCTACTGGGGTAAGAGGGCAACTGCCCATGAGCTGGCGCATTTGGTTATCCATCAGATGACCCTTAGCCCTTATGGTGGCCTGCCTATCTGGCTTGATGAGGGTTTAGCCATGTATGCCGAGGGGGTGCTGGAACCGGGATATGTCGCTTATCTCGATAGGGCAATAGCGGAAAACAGTCTTATCTCAGTGCGCAGCTTATCGTCTCCCTTTTCGGCTTATGCCGAGGAGGCTGTCCTTTCCTATGCTCAGAGTTACAGTTTGGTTGAATTTCTTATTAGCAATTATGGGCAGGGTAAGATGCTTGAGCTACTGAATACCTTCAAGTGGGGTAGCACCTACGATGGAGCATTGGAGAAGGTTTATGGTTTTGATATGGACGGTCTGGATACCTTGTGGCGGGATTATGTTGCCGCGCCAGCCCCGCCGGTTGAGGAAGCCGGCTTGCAGCCAGCACTGATTGGTGCCTCGGGAAGTTGGGTATGGAGTCAGGACTGGTGAAGAAGTCGTTTACTATTCACGACTTGCCTATTTCCGAGCGACCTAGGGAGAGGCTGCAAAAATTCGGGGTAGAAGCCCTATCGGCGGCGGAGATTTTAGCCGTGATTCTGGGGCGTGGTGTCGCCGGCGAGTCGGTGACGGTGACTGTCCAGAGGCTGTTATCTCAGTTTGGCAATCTCAGGGGAATGGCTAGCGCCTCGGTGGAGGAGCTATCTCAGGTGAAAGGGATTGGACTGGCTAAGGCGGCTCAGATTAAGGCGGCTTTTGAACTAGCTAACCGGCTGGAGAGTTATTCCGAGGTGGGTAAGAAGCCATTAGTCAAGACCCCTGATGACGTCGTCGGCTTGGTGAGGGGCAGGTTAAAGGGTAAGAAGAAGGAGCATTTTCTGGCGCTTTTATTGGATACCAGAGGTCGGCTAATAAAGGTCTCGGAGATTTCGGTGGGTAGCCTGGATGGCAGCATTGTGCACCCCAGGGAGGTATTCAAAGAGGCGATATCAGCCAGTGCCGCCTCGGTAATCTTTGTCCATAATCACCCCTCCGGCGACCCCACCCCCTCCGAAGATGACATAAAGCTAACCAAAAGGTTAGCCGAGGCTGGTGAGATTATGGGCATAGATGTCCTAGACCACATCATCATCGGCGATAAAGAATACCTGAGTCTTAAAGGTAAAGATTTGTTTTGAGGTGGTTATCTACCCTATCCCCTTTATCCCCTTCCCCTTCAAAGGGGAAGGGGAGGGAATTTAGTAAAGAGGGGCTGTCGCCCCTCTTAGACACCCCAGATATGGGTTATGATTAGGGGGAAAGGAGAAAAATGAGCGTATTTGAAGACATAGTAAGTCTTTTTCTACAGGGAAAAGGCTATTGGGTTAGGCAGTCTGTGAAAGTTAATATTTCAAAGGAAGATAAAAAGTATATTGGCACGTTTTCTATGCCGAGACCAGAAATAGACCTTGTGGCACTAAGTGTGAGGGACAACGAATTGCTGTTGGTAGAGGCCAAGTCTTTTCTTGACTCCCCTGGAGTTCGCTTTTCTGGAGTTTCCGGCAAAGACCCTAAAGATGCGGAGCACTATAAGTTATTTACAAAAAAGAAGTTGAGAGAGGTTGTAACAAGACAGTTGAGGGAGGAGTACTTAAATCGAGGCTTGATCAAGCAAGATACCAAAATAAATTATGCACTAGCTGCTGGGCATATCTACTGGGGAGATGAGCCGAAGATAGTAGAGTATTTCTCAAGACAAGGATGGAAGCTATTCACGCCGAAGCAGATTAAGGAAGAAATAAGCCAGCTATCGCAGAAAGGCTGGGAAGATAATTTAGTTACTATGACTGCCAAGTTAATACGGAGGGGAGAGTAGTTAGTGAAGGGGCGAAACTTCTATATAATCAATTCCCCTGCCCCTTGATAAGGGGAAGTTTGAAGGGGCGAAGCCCCTTCACAGACCACCCTCCCCCTCTCCTTGTTAAGGAGAGGGGGATTAAGGGGGTGAGGTTTAATAACGGGGTGAAGTGAGGAATATAGTATATTTTTGGACGGAATAATGAAAAAAATCATATATACACTTCTTTCAGTAATATTATTGTGTAGCCTGCTTCTGGTTGGCTGTCAGCCGGCTCAGGAACCAGCGCCGACTCCTGTTGGTGAAGGCGGGGTTCTTAACCTGTATGGCATTGACCCGCACACGCTTGACCCGGCGGTTTCCGGTGAGATGACCTCCCACGGGTATATAGTGCAGCTATTTAGCGGGTTGGTTCACCTTGATGATGACCTGAAGCCAGCACCAGATATAGCCCAGTCATGGGAGGCTAGTAATGGTGGCAAGACCTACACTTTTTATCTGTGGGATGATGTGATGTTCCATGATGGCAGGGAGGTTAAAGCTGGGGATTTTAAGTATTCCTGGGAGCGTGCTTGTGACCCGGACACCGGCTCTCTGACGGCAGCCACCTACCTGGGCGATATTGTCGGGGTGAAGGAGGTATTAGCTGGCGAAACCAAGGAGATTAGCGGGGTCAGGGTTATTGATGATTACACCCTTGAGGTAACCATAGACGCGCCTAAATCCTACTTCTTATCTAAGCTGACCTATACTACCGCCCTTGTCGTGGATAGGGCCAATGTGGAGTCGGGAGGGGGGTGGTGGCATAGCCCCAATGGCACTGGTCCGTTTAAGCTTAAAGAGTGGGAGGAAAATGAATTGCTGGTCCTGGAAAGGAACGAGCTTTACTATGGTGAGCTGGCTAAGGTAGATTTGGTTGCTTTTCAACTGTGGGGTGGTGTGCCGATGAATATGTATGAGACCGGCGAAATTGATGTTACCAGTATCTACATTCATTATATTGACAAGGTTACTGATAAAGCCGGTCCTTTCTACCGTGATTTGGTAACAGTCCCTGAGCTAAGTTTTCGCTATATCGGCTTTAATAGCACTAAACCGCCGTTTGACGATGTCAATATTCGCCGTGCCTTCTCTCAGGCTGTTGATAAGGATAGACTGGTTTCTCTGGTATTTAGGGGTATGGTGCAGAGGGCGGACGGCGTCTTACCCCCGGGTATGCCTGGTTTCAATGAAGATTTGTCAGGGCTGGATTATGATGTAAACGGGGCCAGGGAGTTAATTGAGGACTCTGAGTATGGTGACGTAGCTAATCTGCCGCCAATTACCATTACTACCGCTGGTTGGGGAGGGCTAATATCACAGGAGCTGGAGGTTATCGTTTATGAGTGGCAGCAGAACCTCGGGGTAGAGGTAGAGGTAAGGCAACTGGAACCGCAGCGATTCCTTTATTACCTTAAGCAGGAGAAGGATGAGATGTTTTATATAGGTTGGGTGGCTGACTACCCCCATCCCCAGAACTTCCTGGAAGTCTTATTTCATAGTGATGCTGATAATAACTACGGCGAGTATAGCTACCCTGAGGTAGATGCGCTGCTGGAAAGGGCAGGCGTGGAGCCAGATTATGACCAGAGCCTGATGTTATATCGGCAGGCTGAGCAACTGCTGGTGGATGATGCTGCCTGTTTACCCTTGTATTTTAGCGAGAATTATATTCTGATTAAGCCATATGTTAAGGGTTATAACCTGAATCCCCAGGGCTATGCTATGTTAAATAGCGTTTCTATTGAACCTCGCTAGAGGAGATTTTTTGTTGGCCTCACCCTCTTTAGATTTTTATTAGGTAACCCTATCCCCTTTATCCCCTTCCCCTTATCAAGGGGAAGGGGAATCGCCTATATAAGGGAGGCTTCGCCTCCCTTTGACCCTCCTTTTTAAGGAGAGGGGGAGAGATTTTAGAGAGGGGCAAAGCCCCTCTTCTACTTCTACCCCCTTCCCTCAATGAGGGGTTTTTAGCAAAGGGATTAAAAGGGGCGAAGCCCCTTTAAGAATTTCTCTTCCCTCTCCCTTTATGAAGGGGAGAGGGATAAAGGGTGAGGGGTTGTTAAACAATCTCTTATTAAGGGAAGGGGGTCAGGGGGATAGGTTTCTAAACAATCCATTAAAGGGGATGGGGTTACCAATAGTTAGTGGCGGAGGGGGTGGGATTCGAACCCACGGTCCCCTTACGGGAACAACGGTTTTCAAGACCGTCACCATAGGCCACTCGGACACCCCTCCATAGCAGTGTTAGTATAGGGAATTAGGTTATTGGCGTCAAACGATACTCACCGGAAGTTAGGTTAAGGGTGAAGTGAACCTTGAATATAGTAGCAGATTTGGGGATGTGGGTGGCAGTTAGCGGGGGCGAATAGAATCTGAGAACACTATGGCAATAGTAATGCTTTTTTAATGCCTTAGACTACGAATGCCTCTAGCTCATCTTCATGTAAGACGACTTCTTTGTAGTCAGTCTCGAGCTGGACAGTGTAAATGTAGAAAACTCCGCCCTGACTTCTAGATAACCAGTAATAATTAGCAATCTCTCCAACTCTACCGGCAAATGGTTTTAAGTCCGAGTCTCTCAGGGACGAATGCTGGTCTTTAGCTGGTGTTATTACTACTTTTTGCCCTATCTCGTATTTAGGAGCCATTGTCTCATCCTTACCCCGTCTCTTGCGCATACGTGCATAATAATTATTGTTTTTGCGATTGTCAATATCTAAGTTAGCGTTTAAGCCTGGGCAAGGGCTATGAAGTTGCAGCGGGCTACTCGGACGCGCCTCCAAAGCAGCTTTAGTACAGAGAATTAGGCTACAGGCGTCAAACATTCTTTTGATAGGTCTGCAGTAACTGCACAGAGGTTCGTCTTATTAGGGTAGTTAATAGCTGTTATATAGTGCTGTATCTAAAGCTTTCTAAGATTTCCCTTTAATTCCCCAATATTTTTTAAGTATACCGCAACCTATCCAGCAAGCAATAGCAATAATAACCCCTACAGTGACAGGATATACGTCTAGCATCGCCCCTACTAAAAGAACAATGAGCCCTATTAAACCTAGAAGACCGATATAAGCTCTTTTTGCATTTTCTGACATGAGAATCAACTCCTTTCATTCACCAATTTAGTTAAAATATATAATTGGCTATTATAGCATACCAAGTCAAGTACTGGGCTAAAGCAGGGTTAAGAGTACGTTAAACTTAACAAGAGGGTGGTGCGTAAACAATGAGACGGACAGTTAGACCACTCGGACACCCCTCCAGACTTCAAGATAACGCAGAAGCCGGGGAAATTTCTATGGTATGTGGCTCATATTAAAGCTGGTCCGATTGATAACCTTAGATTGGGAAATCGGAACTAAATTAAGGAAAGGCTAGCCGTTATTTAGTAAACGTGGATAACTGCATAGTCCTAATCCATATCCACATACTTATGCAGTTTCTCTTCACTTTTTGAAATATGATAATACCCCGACTGCAATTAGGGCTATCCCCAGTAGCCAGTTTATAACATAAGGGAAGATTATCACTAGGATACCAGCAACGACCCAGAGTATTGATATCCACAATCCTATCTTCATGGTCTTCATGGCTTATTTCCTCCTTTTTATTGAACTTGGGACCGAGTTAGCCCGAAAATTATCAAATTTGCATATTCTTACCATACTTTTTTACCTAATCACCTTCTCCCCTACATACTTCTGAAGCACTTGGGGGATTAGGATGGAGCCGTCGGCTTGCTGGTAGTTCTCCATTACGGAGATGAGCACCCGGGGCAGGGCTAGTCCTGAGCCGTTCAGGGTGTGGACGAACTGGGGTTTGGCGTCGGGGGTGGGGCGGTAGCGGATGTTAGCCCGCCGGGCTTGAAAATCACCGCAGTTGGAGCAGGAAGAAACCTCTAACCACTCATCACAGCCGGGAGCCCACATCTCAATGTCATACGACTTGGTGGAGGCAAAGCCTAAGTCGGCGGTGCATAACTGGATAACCCGGTAGGGTATTTCCAGGCGGCGGCAGACATCTTCGGCGTTACTGACCATTTTCTCCAGTTCATCATTAGAAGTATCGGGCTCGGTGAATTTGTAAAGCTCTACCTTGTCAAACTGGTGGCCCCGCTTTATCCCCTTGGTGTCTTTCCCGGCCGACATCTTTTCGCGGCGGAAACAGGCGGTGTAGGCGACGTAGTAAAGCGGTAGAGTCCCGGGCAGGATAATCTCCTCACGGTGCAGGTTGGTGATGGGCACTTCCGCCGTGGGCACGAACCAGAAGTCGTCCTCTTCATCGTGGTACAGGGTATCGGCAAATTTAGGCAGGTTGCCTGAGCCGACCATACATTCTCGTTTAACCATAAACGGCGGGTATACCTCGTGGTAACCGTGCTCGGTGGTGTGGAGGTCAAGCATAAAGTTGATGAGGGCTCGCTGCAGGTGGGCGCCTAGACCTTTAAGCACATAGAAGCGGGTGCCGGATAGCTTTACCCCCCGTTCAAAGTCGATGATGCCCAGCGATTCGCCCAGTTTCCAGTGGGGGGCGGGCTCAAAGTCGAAGCTCTTGGGCTCCCCCCAGGAGCGCACCTCAACATTATCCTTTTCGTCTGTCCCTAAAGGCACGGTGGGCTGGGGGAGGTTGGGCATCTGTAGCAGAAGTTCTGTCAGTCGCTCATCCAGGTTTCTGACTTCTTCCTCCAGTGCCTTTATCTTGGCACGCAGACCACGCCCCTCGTCGGCGGCAACTATTTTCTTTTCTCGTGCCGTCTCTTTTCGGGTATGCCTGAAGCCTTCCAGCTCAAGCACCTTCTGGCGCCGCTCCAGGTCAAGCTCCAGGATTTCGTCCAGCGGGGCAGTGCCCTGGCGCCTGGCTACCCCGTCTCGCACCTGGTCTATATTGTCCCGGATAAATTTCAGGTCAAGCATAGGTTTTTATTTGTAACCCTCCCCCTTTATCCCCCTCCCTTGATAAGGGAGGGGGAGGTGTTGGGAAGAGGGGCTTCGCCCCTCTAAGACTCCCTCTAAGTATATTTGGGGCTTCGCCCCTTCAGACTTCCCCTTATCAAGAGGCAGGGAGGAACCGATTATGTAAGAGAGGCTTCGCCTCTCTTTGACTCTACTTAATCCTTACGGTTTTTCTTTGAGTTGGGGGAAGAGGATGACCTCGCGGATTGATGGCTGGTTTGATAGTAGCATCACCAGGCGGTCGATGCCAACCCCCAGCCCCCCGGTAGGGGGCATTCCGTACTCCAGTGCCAGCAGAAAATCTTCATCAACGGTCTCTATCGTCTCATCTTCTTTCTGGCGCGCCTCTTGTTGCTCGAGGAAGCGCTGCCTTTGCTCTATCGGGTCGTTGAGTTCGGTGAAGGCATTGGCAATCTCCATGCCCCCGGCAAAGGCTTCAAAACGCTCTACCACGCGGTCGTTGTCCGGCTTGGTCTTGGCCAGGGGCGACAATGAAACCGGGTAGTCCACAACGAAGGTGGGCTGTATCAGTTTGGGTTCGACAAAGGTGGAAATAAGCTCATCAACCAGTCGTGCCCAGTTCTTCTGGGGGTCAACCTCCAGTCCGGTTTCCTCCATTTTAGCCCTTAGCAACTCGGCGGTGGGATATTGCACGAAATCTATACCGCTGTATTCGGTTACTGCCTGGCGCAGTTCCAGTCGCCGCCACGGTGGCTTGAGTTTAATTATGTTGCCACCGAATTCAATCTCATCCGTGTCCAAAATCTGCTGGCTGATTTCAGATACCATCGTCTCCAGCATATTCATCACATCATTATAGTCAGCATAGGCTTCATAGCTTTCCAGCATGGTGAACTCGGGATTATGCTTGGTGGAGATGCCTTCGTTGCGGAAGATGCGCCCCAGCTCGTAAACCTTGTCAAAACCACCCACAATCAGCCGCTTGAGGTGAAGCTCAAGGGCAATGCGCAGGTAGAAATCCTGGTCGAGGGCGTGGTGGTGGGTGATAAAGGGACGGGCCAGGGCGCCCCCGGCTGACGGTTGCAGAACCGGTGTTTCTACTTCCATAAAGCCTTGCTGGTTGAGGAACTGCCGTATAGCGGTGATAACCTGACTGCGTACCTGGAAAATTCCTTTAGTTTCGGCGTTGGCAATGAGGTCAAGGTAGCGCTGCCGGTATCGCTTGTCAATATCAGCCAGCCCATGCCACTTCTCGGGCAGGGGCTGAAGCGACTTTGCCAGCATGGTGAAATCTCCTACCTTGATGGTAGGTTCACCACTTTTTGTCCGAAGCAGATTGCCTTCGACCCCGATAATATCACCGATATCTAAATCGCTAAACAGCTCACGCTGCTCCTCATCAAAACGGTCTATGTCTTGAAATAATAGTTGAATCTTCCCTGAGCCATCGCGGATATCAACGAATGAGGACTTGCCCATGTCTCGTTTTGCCATAATCCGCCCGGCAACACTAACCTGGAGTTTACCGGCAAGACGGTCAGCAGCTTTCTCAGTATCATCCTTTGACTCCCACTCTTGAAGTTTTTCGACCGCTTGCTGAGTGGTATAGCCACGGTGGTAACGATGTGGGTAGGGGTTAATGCCCCGGGCACGAATCCTCTCCAGCTTTCGCCGCCGTTGTTGAGTTACCCGGTCTAGTCTGGATGTCATCTCTGGCTTATTCCTTATGATATTAGCAAAAAGACTGAGAGCCTGAGACCCCCAGCCACGCATTGCCTGCTTTATCGGTTATTATAGGTTATCCCTGTCCTGTAGTAAAGCGCCTTGGTTAAATGTCGTCTTCCGTTCTCTTAAAGTATCCAGCCAGGCGGTGGACTTTACCTCTCGTTCCAGGAGGTATTTAAGGTAGTTTCTCATTACTCCCTCTAGTTCATCCGATAGTTCCGGGTTCATTTTCAGCTGGCGGGCGGTATTATAGTCGCTGCTCTGCAATAATCGTAGCCCGTTTAGTCCACCAACTGAGATGGGGTAGGTCAACTGGTTCTGGCGGCAATTGGGGCACAGCATACCGCCGGCACCGGGGCAGAATGAGTTATTGGCAGGCTCAAGCGTTGACTGGCAGGAGACGCACTGCTGAAGCTGGGGTCGGTAGCCAACCAGGTTGAGGAGGTGTAGTTCAAAGTAGCGCAGAGCCAGTTCATGAGCGCCACCCTGGCACAGGTGCTCCATTGTCTCCAGTAGTAATTGGAATAAGGGGCAGTTTTCAATATTATCGGCGGTGAACTGGTCAATCAGCTCGGTGGCGTAAAGGGCATAGGAGATAAGCTCAAGGTCGCTCTTCAGCGTGAGGAAGCTGTTGATAGTTTGGCTGCCGATTATGGTATCCAGGTTTCTACCCCGAGCCAGCGATACCTGGCTATAGGTAAGAAGCTCAAGGTGTCCGGCGAGCTTGCTTCTGGGGCGCCTGACCCCCTTGGCTACGGCTCTAATCTTACCCAGATGGGGGGTATAGAGGGTAAGGATTCTATCTGCCTCCCCCAGCTTAATCTTCTTGATAATGATGGCTTCCGTTTGATAACTGCGTGGTTTGGACATTTTTAACTACTTTTGTTTGGCGTTGCCTGTACTGTAGAAGTTAGCCAAAAGCGAATTTGGACGGAGCACAGCGTAGTCTTTTACATCGTGTTAGTCAAGGTGACATCTTAAATCCTAGGTTTGTATTCAAAATTCCTTATCTATTTCTGTTTATGTTAAAATGAGCTAATACTGATTCTAAATCAGTAGCTACTT
>Ga0163203_1000028_pt1 | contig 37209 bp, 34 predicted proteins | sample PL_2010_330m_FD_113534 | JGI IMG/M metagenome (GOLD analysis project Ga0163203, IMG submission 113534) | Freshwater microbial communities from Powell Lake, British Columbia, Canada to study Microbial Dark Matter (Phase II) - PL_2010_330m | ecosystem: Environmental > Aquatic > Freshwater > Lake ... | reverse complement strand
GTTGTGACGGTGCTTGGGTGGTATACCGGCGGCCCGGAACCAGCGGCGGAGTGTTTCCGGACTGACCTTGAGTTGCTGCTCCTCCTCCAGGGCTTCGGCGAAATGGTAGGCGTTGTACTTGGGGAACTGGGTCTGGTGCAGGTCCAGAACGCGCCGGCGGAGGCTTTGGGGTTTGGCGTTGTGCGGCTGGCGGCCACGGTTGCCGTGGCGGATGCCGGTATCGCCTGCGGCCCGGACCTTGGCCTTGAGCCGGAAGATCTGGCGGGTGCTCAAGCCCAGCATCGGGGCCGCAGCCCGTGCCGAGAGTCCCGAGCAAGTCTGATGGATGACAGTGAGCCGTTTCACTTCCGGCTCCGTGAAGAACGTTTGTTCCGACATGCACGTAGCATAACATCATTCATCAAGACACCGTCAATATGACACTTTCGCTGTGGCATTACCCTATGACATTATCGCTGTGGGTCCACACTAGCGGTATTTCTGGCTTGACACCACTTGGTGAGCTTCTATCATATTCATCAGATCAATCACATGTGCAGGTTAGCCGGTGTACTCGGTCTGTCGCGGTAGTTCCGTTTCGCGGCTAGGCTTGGGCGGTTGTTCCCTGCACGAGAACTCAAAAGGAGGTAACGATGGGCAAAGTGGCCATTGTCTGCAACGGATCCGAACCGAAGAGCCTGTTTCCGACGTTCGTGCTGGGTTCGTCCGCGGCGGCGAGCGGAGACACGGTGTATGTGTTCTTCACCCCGGGCGCGGTTGCGGCGCTTAAACCGGGTGTGATTGAGGGTACGAAGAAAAAGGGTTATCCCGACCTTATCGAGATGTGGAACGGGGTAAAGACCCTCGGCGGCAAGTTGTATTTCTGTGAGCTGGGACTCGAGGCATGCGACGTGAAGAAGGAAGACCTGCGCAATGATATCGAGCTGGTCGGAGCAACCACGTTCCTGACCGAGATCCAGGGCGCACAGACGACGTTTTCGTTCTGAGGAGGAGCCATGGCAAACAAGACGCTCGATGTGCTGGGGCTGAAGTGCCCCCAGCCGATCTTGAAGATGGCGATTGAGGCGCCGAACCTGCAGGCCGGGGACGTGCTTGAGGTGCTGGCCGACTGCCCCTCGTTCCCGCGCGACATCGAGAACTGGTGCAAGAAGACGGGCAAAACCCTGCTTTTCTGTCGGGACGAGGGAGGAAAGTTCAACGCCCAGGTCCAGTTCTAGGTAGAGCAGTGGCTGGCAGCTTCGAGCCGAACATTGTCGGCTTTCTGTGCAACTGGTGTTCCTACGCGGCGGCGGACCAGGCAGGCAGCAACAAGCTGGAGATACCTGCAACCCTGACGACAATCCGGGTGATGTGTTCGAGTCGAGTCAACCCGGTGCTACTGGTCGCCGCTTACCTGCGCGGCGCTGACGGTGTGCTGGTCGCCGGGTGCCATCCGGGCGACTGCCACTACCAGACCGGCAACTACAATGCCCGGCGGAGGTTCGCGCTCTTGCGGGGGATACTGGACGTGCTGGAGCTTGACCCGGCGCGGTTTCGGCTGTCCTGGATTTCGGCTTCGGAGGGCAAGCGCTATTCCGAGGTGACGAAGGAGTTCAGCAGTCACATCGCCGGGCTGGGGCCGAATCCGCTGCGAACCAGGCCGTTCATCGAGTGATGGCCGACCAGACGACCGACGTCCTTGTCATCGGTGCCGGGCTGGCCGGCGTCGAAGCCAGCCTGGTGCTGGCGAACGCGGGCCGGAAGGTGTACCTCGTGGAGCGGCAGGCCTACTTCGGCGGCAACGTCATCAAGTCGGAGGAGGTGTTTCCGAATCTGGAGTGCGCCACCTGCATGATCGCCCCGAAGCAGTCGGACGTCATCGAGAACCAGAATGTCGAGTTGCTCACCCTGACCGAGGTGAAGGACGTCCGCGGCGAGGCGGGCGCGTTCGGCGTGACGCTCTTGCGCCGCGCCCGGTACGTCAGCCTGGAGAACTGCATCGGGTGCGCGGCCTGTTTCGAGCCGTGTCCGGTCACCGCTGCCAACGAGTTCGAGGAAGGGCTGTCGCAGCGCAAGGCCATCTACGTCGCCTGTGCCGGGGCCCTGCCCAACGCGCCGGCGATCGCGATGGGTGAGTGTCTGCGGTCGAAGGGCGAGGAGTGTACCGCGTGCCGGGACGCGTGCATGTTCGACGCGATCAACTACGAGGACAAGGACGAGGAGCGGGAGGTGAAGGTCGGGGCAATTGTCGTTGCCACCGGATACCGGCTGAGCGGCGCCGGTCTGCCGGATAGGCTTGAGAACGTATACAACGCGTTTGAGTTCGAACGGCTGCGGGCTTCGAACGGGCCGACCGAGGGCGAAATCCGGACACGGGACGGCAAGAAACCGAAGTCGGTCGCGCTCATTCACTGCGCGGGCCGCAGGGAGAAGGGGTACTGCTCCCAGGTCTGCTGCCGCTACCTTGCCAAGTTCGCCCGCTATGCGTTCGACAAGCTGGAAGGGGTCGAGGTGCACGAATTCATCCAGGAGGTTTCAGTTCCGGGGAAGGACAGCCAGCGGTTCCTGGAGACCGCGCTCGAGAAGGGCGTCAAGCTGGTGCGGACCAAGGCTGTGCCCGGGATTTCGGCAAACGGCTCAGGAGTAAGGATAGAATTCCAGGCGAACGGGAAGAGTGAGTCGGACGAAGTAGACATGGCGGTGTTGGCTCCGGCCATCGAGCCGGGTTCTGGTGCCGCGGCCCTGGCTGAGTTGCTGGGTATAGAGACGGACGGCTTCGGGTTTTTCCGCACCGCCGGGAGCGAACCGGCAACCGCGACCCGGCCCGGGGTGTTCATCGCCGGGTGCAACAGCGGCCCGAAAGACATGCAGACGGTAGTAATTCAGGCTGAGGCGGCCGCAGCCGGCGTCCTGAAGATGAATCACAAAGACACAGAGACAGGACCGGGCGAAGAAACACAAGAAAGGCCGGCAGGGAGCGGGGATGGGTAAAATCGGTCTCTACCTGTGCGAGTGCGGGCCGAACATCGCCGAGGCAATTGACCTGGACCGGATAACAGCCGAAATAAAGAAGGACGCCAAGGTCGCCGGGATAGAGCGTTTCAAGCTGCTTTGTTCCGAGGACGGCAAGCGGTTCGTGACCGAGAGCATCAAAGAGCGCGGGTACGAGCGTGTGGTCATAGCGGCCTGTTCGCCCAAGCAGCACCAGGCCACGTTCGAGCAGGTAGTCGCGAACGCCGGGCTCAACGCCCACGTGTTCCAGATGGTGAACATCCGCGAGCAGTGCGCCTGGGCCACGCCGGACAAGGAACAGGCGACGAGCAAGGCTCTGCGTTTCATCCGGGCAGCGATCGGCCGGGTCAGGTATCACTGGCCGCTCGAGCAGAAAGAAATCGAGTGCAGCCCGGATACCATCGTTATCGGCGGGGGAACGGCCGGGATTGAGGCAGCCCTGAGGATCGCGCAGAAGGGCAGGAAGGTCTTTCTTCTGGAGAAGGACGAACCGGGCGGAACGCGGCGGGACCGGGAATGGATGGCTGCGCGGGTTGACGCGCTGAGGAACAACCCGCTGATAGAGGTATACGAGCACTGCAAAATCAGGGAGCTGCTTGGGTTCTTCGGAAGTTTCGTCGCGCACCTGGAAACCCGAGAAGGCAACGAAGTTCAACTCAAGGCCGGTTCAGTGGTGCTCGCAACCGGGGCAGTGGCGTTCGACCCGACCGGGCTCGCCGGTTACGGGTATCGTGAGCTCGAGGGTGTGAGCACGGTCCGCGAGTTTGAGAAGGCCGCAAGCGACGCTTCGGACGGGCATCCGAAGTCGGTCGCGGTGATTCACTGTGTGGGTCGGGAGAAGCTGGGATACTGCTCCGGGACCTGCTGTGTCGAAGCGATGAGAGTCGCCCGTCGCGTGAAGGAAGCCTCGGCTGAAACCGAGGTTACCGAGTTCTACCGCGACCTGTGCCTGCCGGGCACGGAGCACGACCGGTTCTACCACGAAACGGCAAAGACGGGCGTGCGTTTCGTCAGGTTCCGGGATATCGATGTGGCCAGGGAGGGCCCGGGACTGGTCGTCAGGTACCGGCAGGAGGACGGCTCGAGCGGCAGCGTGGTTGCCGACGCGGTAGTTCTGTCTGCGGGCGTGGCGGCTGGTCCGGCGAACGCGGAATTCGCACGGATGTTCAACATCCCTTTGGACGAGCACGGCTTCTTCCAGTCAGAGCACCCGGTGCTGAACCCGGTCGGAACGGTGACCGAGGGTGTGTTCGTAGTCGGCGGCTGCCGTGGCCCTGCCGGCGCGCTCGATGCGACGGCCCAGGCCGGGGCCGCGGCAGGCAAGGTGCTTTCGGCGCTGGTTCCGGGCCGACGGCTGAGGCTGGAAACCAGGACGTCCGAAGTGGCGGAAGCCCTTTGCGTGGGCTGTGGGATCTGTGTCGCCGCCTGTGCCTACGGGGCAGCGACGCTGAATGAGGACCGACACATCGCGGTTGTGAACGAAGTGCTCTGTCGCGGCTGCGGAAATTGCGCGGCTGCTTGTCCGTCAGGCGCGGCCCAACACCGCCAGTTTACGACCAGGCAGATGGACCAGGAAGTAACGCAGATACTCAGATGAAGGGCAAGAGAATTCCGGTCGACGGCAGCGTGAACGACACGCTGCGGTCGGTGCTGGCGTTGCTTCTGAAGGCCACGGACGCGGTCATGGTGCCGAGCCGCATCCCATCGAAGGAGTCGTTCGCTTACCTCTTGATCCGGGACCCGAAGCTGCTTGAGGCGGCAACCCCGCTGGCGCCGGTGATGCCGGTGCAGGGTGCGCGGGCGCTTCAGAGCATGGGCCGCGGCAGAGGTGGTTTGCCCGGAATCCTGTGTGTGCTGCGGCCGTGTGAGGCACGGGCGGCCATCGAGCTGTTCAAGCGGAACCAAGTGGACCTTGAGGACGTGCTGCTGTTGACGATCGACTGTCCGGGTGCGTTTCCGACGCGGGACTACTTGGGGAACCCGGAGGAGTTTGACCGTCGCTTCGAGGAAATTCTGCAGGGAAAGCAAGACGACGGCCTGCGACCGGACTGCAAGAGCTGCGTGGGTTTCAGCCTTCAGGAGGTCGCGTCCGATGTTCATATCGGTTTACTCAGGGGTAAGCCCGGCGAGGTTGCTGTTGTCCACCGAAGCGACCGGGGCGAGCGGCTGCTGGCCGACGCCGGGGTCGCGGGCGACGATGGTATTTCGGACTGGGAAGCCGGGGTGGAAAAAGAAGCCAGGGTCCGCACCGGGGCCAGGGACAGCGCCTTCCAGGAGATGAAGGGCAGGGCCGCCGGGGTTGACGGATTTGAGAAGCTGTTCGCGGACTGCGTCAACTGCCACAACTGCATGAGGGTCTGCCCGATATGCTACTGCCGGCAGTGCTTCTTTGACTCGGGCGACAGTGTGCGGCTGAGAGCGGAGGATTATTTCGCCCGTGCACAGCACAGGGGCGGCATCCGTTTTCCGGGCGACATGATGCAGTTCCATGTCGGCCGGATGTACCACATGGCGCTGTCGTGTGTCGCGTGCGGGGCGTGCGAAGACGCGTGTCCGATGGACGTGCCGGTCAGCCGGGTATTCGCGTTCGTCGGCGCCGGGGTCCAGGAGCAGTTCGGCTACGCGCCTGGCCGCAGCCGGGAGGAAGCGATGCCGATGACGACCTTCAAGGAGGATGAGCTGCACGCGTTCGAGGACGCGGGAGGAATTTCTGCCCCGGGAACCACAGAGACACAGAGCGGGAAGAGCAAAGACCAGGATTCAGAAGGAAAGGTGGAATGAAGCGGTTCCAGGTTCCCGGGACACCGGACGAAGCGGTGAGAGAGCTTTTGGGTTTCCTGATGGAGCAGGAACGGATACGCGGGGCTTTTGTGCTCGCGGAGGTAAACCCGGGGGGGTTCGCCTACACACTGATTGCCGACCGTCAGCTTCTCGGCCGGGCAGCGCCAACGGTGCCGCTGATGCCGGTGAACGGCGGCAGGATGGTTTCCCGGCTGACAACGCTGGAGCCGGTGCCGGAGCCGACCGCGGTCGTCTTGAGGCCGTGTGAGCTGCGAGCGCTGTTCGAACTCGTCAAGCTGGGACAGGCGCGGCTGGACAACCTGCTGCTCATCAGTTGCACCTGCGGCGGGGTGGTGCCGACGAGGTCGGTACTCGGCGGGATTGACCCGGTGCTTGAGAAGCACCGCGATGCTCTTGAGTCCGGCGTGACCTGGGACGGGCTGCGCGATACGTGCCGGGTATGCGCGGAATTCGTGCCGAAGGGTGCGGACGTGACGGTTGCGCTGGTCGGGAAGGATACGAGGCAGACGACCGACATGCTGGCGGAGACCGAGAAAGGCGAACGATTCCTGGAAGGCCTGAGTCCGTCAAGCGAGAGCGAGCCGGATACCGGGATGCTTGAGCGGGTTGGCGAGGAACGGGCCGGACATCGGCCGGCAGTGCTTGACCGGTTCTCGCCCGACGCGCTCGGGATATCCGGGTTGATTTCGGTGTTCGGGCGGTGCATCAACTGTCATGCGTGCAGCAATGCCTGCCCGGTGTGCTACTGCAATACCTGTCACTTCGAGTCGGCCGACGCCGAGCAGAAGCCGGGGACGGTGTCGGACGAGCTGGACCAGCGTGGCGGTTTGAGGCTGCCGGTCGGGACAATCTACTACCACGTCGGCCGGATGCTCCACGTCAGCCTGAGCTGCGTCGGCTGCGGCATGTGTTCGGATGCGTGTCCGGTCAATATCCCGGTTGCGTCAATCTTCACCAGGCTTGCCGGGAGCGTCCAGGGGATGTTCGACTACCTGGCGGGAAGAGACGCCGAGGAGAAGATCCCGACCAGTACATTCGAGGCGGAGGAGCTGAAGGAAGTCGGGGCATAGCATGGCAGGAGATTTCCAGCCCACCATAGTCGGTTTCCTCTGCAACTGGTGTTCCTACGCCGGGGCCGACCTTGCCGGGGTATCGAGGATGAAGATGCCGGCGACGATGGTCGCAATCCGGGTGATGTGTTCGAGCCGGGTAGACCCGCTCTTCGTGCTCAAGGCGTTTCTCAACGGAGCGGACGGGATACTGGTCGCCGGCTGTCATCCGGGAGACTGTCATTACCAGACCGGCAACTACTATACCCGAAGGCGGTTTGCGCTTACCCAGCGGGTATTCAACGAACTGGGCCTTGAGACAAACCGGGTCAGGCTTTCGTGGGTGTCCGCGTCCGAGGGCGGGCGATTCCAAGAGGTCGTCACGGGGTTCTCCGAGACGATAGTGAAGGCGGGGCCAAGCCCGGCAAGGACGGAGGTTTTCTTGTGAGCCCCGAGTTGCGACCGGAGCGAAGAAGCCGGGGACGGACACAGACAAGCATCGAGATGGGGACGGAACGGAGAGTGCTGGCGGATGGCACAACACCGAGTGACAGACTGCAGCGGCACCTGAATCCGGCGAAAGGGAGGCAAAATGGCTGAGAGAATCGGCGTATACGTGTGCAAGTGCGGGCCGAACATCGGAGGCAAGGTGGATGTGGATACCATTGTCAATGATGTGAAGGACCTTGAGGGTGTGGCAGCGGCAAAGAGCCACAACCTGCTCTGTTCCGCGGACGGGTTGGCGTTCCTCAAGTCCGAAATCGAGAAGCAGAAGCTCTCGAGGGTGGTGGTTGCCGCCTGCACACCAAAGATGTACGAGCAGAAGATCATGCGGGCATGTGAGGAGGCCGGGCTGAATCCTTTCTTGATGCAGATGACCAACATCAGGGAGCAGTGCGCCTGGGTGACTCCTGACAAGGCCCAGGCAACCGCGAAAGCAAGGAGCTTGGTCATGGCGGCGATAAACAGAGCTCCATTGCTTGAGCCGATAGAGAGAAAGGAGATTGAGGTCCGGGCCGATGTCCTGGTCGTCGGCGGAGGAGTTGCCGGGCTGGAAGCCTGCCTGTCGCTTGCCCAGAAAGGAAGGAAGGTCTATCTCGTGGAAAAGAACCCCTGCATCGGCGGGCTTGCGGCGAGGTTCGAAGAGGTGTACCCGACCATGGAGTGCGCGCCCTGCATGATTGCGCCGGAACTCCAGGAGGTCCTTCAGAAGGAGAACATCGAAGTTTTCACCCACAGCGAATTAGAGGAAACGCTCGGGTCGTTCGGCAACTTCACGGTTAGAATCAGAAGGAAGGCAAGGTACGTGAATGAAGAAGCCTGCATCGGGTGCGGCGCGTGTGTTGAACCGTGCCCGGTAGAGGTGTCTAATGAGTATGACGAGGGGTTGTCAAAGCGAAGGGCGATATTCACCCCGTTTGCCGGCGCTCTGCCGAACGTGCCGGTCATTGACAAGGACAACTGCAGGCGGTTCAAGGGCGAGGAGTGCCGGGTCTGCGAGCAGGCCTGTCCGTTTGGAGCCATCAGGTATGACGATAAGGACGAGGTCGTGGAGAAGAGAGTCGGGGCAATCATCCTGGCCACCGGGGCTGGGCTTTTCGACCCGAAAGCGCTGCCTCAGTACGGATACGGCAAGCTCGACAATGTCGTGACCGCTCTGCAGCTCGAGAGGTTGAATGCTTCGAACGGCCCGACCGGCGGAAAGGTCCTGCTGAAGAACGGGGAGAAACCGAAGTCCATCGCTTTCGTGTTTTGCGTCGGCAGGAAAGAGAAGGAATACTGCTCCGGGATATGCTGCATGTATTCAATCAAGCTCGCGCACGTGATGAGAGAGAAGCTGCCTGACGCGAAGCTGTACTGCTTCTACTCCGATATCTGCGTCCCGAAGAAGGAACACCAGCAGTGGTATGACAGGGTTACCGATCAGGGTGTCGAGTTCGTAAGGAGCGATGGGGTCGTGGCCGTTGCCGCTGAGAAAGGCAAGCTGGCCGTGAAATACGGAACTGGCTCCCCGGCAGGGACGGTATCGCTGGACATGGTGGTGCTTGCGCCCGCGGTCGAGCCGAGTCCTGACATTGAGGCACTGGCCGGGATTCTCGATACTTCGAGAGATGACCACGGGTTCTTCTGCGAAGAGCACGCTTTGATGAAGCCCTTTGCCACGGCCCTGGAGGGCGTCTTCGCAGCGGGCAGTTGCCAGGGGCCGAAGGACATCGGAGACGCGGTGGCACAGGCCGGCGCGGCCGCAGGAAGGATACTGTCCCGGCTCATACCCGGGGAGAAGCTCGCGCTGGAACCAATGGTGGCAGTCGTAGATGAGGATTTGTGCTCCGGGTGCAGGACGTGCATCCCGCTCTGCCCGTATTCCGCGATAACCCGGGACAAGGAGAAAGGGACTTCGGTCGTGGATGAGGCGCTCTGTAGAGGATGCGGGACCTGCGTGGCCGCGTGTCCGTCCGGCGCAATCAAGGCAAGGCAGTTCACGAGAGAGCAGATACTCGCCGAGATTAGAGGAGTGGCGAAATGAAAGAACCGACAATCGTCGGATTTCTCTGCAACTGGTGCTCGTACGAGGGAGCTGACCGGGCCGGCGATGCCCACCTGGAATGCCCGGCGAACATCAGGACCGTTCGGGTGATGTGCAGCGGGCGGGTGGAGCCGGAGTTCGTGCTCCAGGCTTTCAGAGAAGGGGCAAGCGGGGTGCTGATACTGGGATGCCACCCTGGAGACTGCCACTACAAGAAGGGCAACTACAAGGCCAGGCGGAGAATATCGCTGCTCAGGAAAACCCTAGGGCAGTTCGGAATCGAACCGGAGCGGGTGAAACTGGACTGGGTTGCCGCGGGTGAGGGCGAGAGATTCGCAAGAGTGGCAAACGAGATGGCGGGTACAATCCGGAAACTGGGTCCTCTGGACTTGTCTTGAATGGAGGCGGCTATGGCTAAACCGAAAGTTGCGTTCTACTGGTGCGCTTCGTGCGGGGGCTGCGAGGAAGCGGTGGTTGACCTTGCCGAAGACATCCTGACAGTCGTCGCTGCGGTTGACATCGTGTTTTGGCCTGTTGCCCTGGACTTCAAGCGCAAGGACGTTGAGGCGATGAAAGACGGTTCAATCGCGGTCAGCTTCATAAACGGCGCGGTGAGGACCGGGGAGCAGGAAGAGATGGTGAAACTGCTGACGAAGAAGTCAGGCCTGGTCGTGGCTTTCGGCAGTTGCTCGCACCTCGGCGGCATTCCCGGACTTGCGAGCTTCTGGGACCGGGACGCCATTTTCGAGAGGGCGTACAAGGGAGTTCCTTCGGTCAGGAATCCCGAGGGCATCTATCCTCAGCAGAAGACCGTGATTGGCGGAGTAGAGCTTGAGCTTCCTGAGTTCCACGACACGGTGCGCACCCTGGACCAGGTGGTGGACGTGGATTACTACCTTCCCGGCTGCGCGCCGCCGCCGGACCTCATCATGAGCGCAATCACCGCCATCCTCGAAGGCAAACTCCCGGTCAAGGGCTCGGTGCTCGCGCCTGACAAGGCCCTGTGTGACACCTGTCCGAGAAAAGACAGCAAGCCGGATAAGCTGAGCATAAGAGCCATAAGAAGACCTCACGAAATCATCGCCGACCCGAATAAGTGCTTTCTTGAAGAAGGAATTATCTGCCTGGGGCCGGCGACAAGAACCGGGTGCGGGGAGCGGTGCATCAACGCGAACATGCCCTGCCGAGGGTGTTTTGGTCCGCCCAAGGGATCCCTGGACCAGGGCGCAAAGATGATTTCCGCGCTTGGCTCGATGCTCGGGGTCGAAGATGAGGACAAAGCGACCGAGGAAGAGGTAGAGAGCCTGGTTAACCAGGTAGATGACCCGGCCGGGCTCTTCTACATGTTCAGCCTGCCGGCGTCACTGTTAAGAAGGAAGAGGATGGGGTGAGGAAAAGAACATGGCGAAGAGAATAACGATTGACCCGATAACCAGGCTCGAAGGTCACGGGAAGATAGAGATATTCCTTGATGACAAGGGGGACGTGAGCAAGGCGTACTTCCAGGTGCCTGAACTCAGGGGATTCGAGAAGTTCTCTGAGGGACGCATGGCAGAGGAGATGGCGAGAATCACGCCCAAGATATGCGGGGTCTGTCCCACTGCTCATCACATGGCGTCGGGCAAGGCGCTTGACGACCTGTTCAAGGTGGCGCCGCCGCCGGCTGCCAGGAAAATCAGGGAGCTCATCAATTCCGCTTTCATGGCAGAAGACCACACGCTCCATTTCTTTTTCCTCGGAGGACCTGATTTCATAGTCGGGCCCCAGGCACCTGCGGCAGACAGGAACATTCTGGGTGTGATTCGGAAGGTGGGCCTTGATGCTGCCAAGCAGGTTATCGACATCAGGAAGAAGCTGCGGAACGTCATTACGAAGCAAGGCGGCAGGGTGATTCATCCGGTATGCAATCTTCCCGGAGGAGTATCCAGAGGAGTCACCAAGGAAGACCGGCAGGAGTACATCCAGACCGGCAAGGATGCGGTGGAGTTTGCCGGGTTCGCGCTCAAGGCCTTTGAGGACGTCGTGCTTAAAAACAAGGAGTATGTGGACGTCATCGTTGGAGATATCTACAAGCACGAGACCTACTACATGGGGCTCGTGGATGAGAACAACAAGGTGAACTTCTACGACGGTGACATCCGGGTGGTCGACCCCGAAGGCAGGGAGTTCGTCAAGTTCAAGGCCCAGGACTACCTAGACCATATTGAGGAACATGTTGAACCGTGGAGCTACATCAAGTTCCCGTATCTCAAGGCGGTGGGCTGGAAGGGCTTTGTCGACGGGAAGGGCAGCGGCGTCTACAGGGTAGCGCCTCTCGCCCGACTCAACGCGTCCGACGGAATGGCGACCCCGCTTGCTCAGGCTGAGTGTGAAAAGATGTACGATGTTCTGGGTGGCAAGCCGGTACACAATACCCTCGCCTATCACTGGGCAAGGCTTATCGAGCTGCTCTACGCGGCGGAGAGGTTTCTGGAACTGGCCCAGGATGAGGAGATACTCGACCCCAACGTGAGGACCATCCCGACAGCAGTGCCTGATGAAGGAATCGGAGTGGTGGAAGCACCGCGAGGCACGCTGTACCATCACTACAAGACGAACGGGAAAGGCATTATTACCGAAGTCAATCTGCTGGTAGCCACCCTCAATAACTCTGCTGCGATATGTATGTCTATTGAGAGGGCGGCGAAAGCGTTGATAAAGGGCGGCAATGTCTCGGACGGGCTCCTCAATATGGTGGAGATGGCTTTCAGGGCCTATGACCCCTGTCTTGCTTGCGCGACTCACAGCCTGCCGGGCCAGATGCCGCTTGAGGTGAATATCAGAGATCCGGAAGGAGACGTCGTAGAGACGCTGCGGAGAGGATGAAGACCCTCATCGTCGGCATCGGGAACTCCATCCTTACGGATGACGGAGTGGGCCTCGGGATAGCAGGTGAAATCAGGAAACGATGTCTGCCCGATGTGGACGTCATGGAGGTGAGTCTGTCCGGTATCCGGCTGCTGGACTACATTGCCGGGTATGACAAACTTGTCATAATCGACTCGATACAAACAGAAGGGGGAATTCCCGGCACACTGCACGAACTGGGTCTTGGAGACCTCGGCAGCCCGGGGGACCCTTCGTGTTCGCACGGGGCAGGTCTTGTGACTGCGATTGAGCTTGGAAAGAGCCTGGGGTACGAGATACCGGAGGAGATTGATGTCTATGCCGTGGAAGTGAAGGACAATACGACGTTCCACGAGGGCTGCGGCCCGGAGCTGGAGGCGATGATTCCAGAGCTGACCGAGCGGATAGCCGGCGATATTTCAGAGCAGAGGATGACAGTTTGAGCGTGGAGATTCCCAGCAAGTCGGTACTCGTAGTCGGCGCCGGGATAGCCGGTATCCAGGCAGCACTCGACCTTGCGGAGATGGGGGCCGACGTCCACCTGTTGGAGGAGACCCCTTCAATCGGCGGCAGAATGCCCCAACTGGACAAGACGTTCCCCACCAACGACTGTTCTATTTGCATCCTCTCGCCGAAGATGAGCGAGTGCGCACGGCATCCCGGTATTACGCTCCACGTCTGCTCGTCGCTCGTTTCGGTGGAAGGCGCGGCCGGCGATTTCACGTGCCGGATCAGAGAGCACGCCCGCTACGTTGACCCGGACAGGTGCGTCGGCTGCGGGCTCTGCGCCGAGAAGTGCCCGGTCAAGGTCCTTGACGAGTTCGACATGGAACTCAGGCAGCGAAAGGCGATATACCGGTACTTCGCCCAGAGCATCCCGTCGAACTACGTCATTGACGCGGCGCACTGCCTGTATCTCACCAAAGGCGTGTGCAGGCTGTGCGAGAAAGCCTGCGCGGCGGACGCAATCAACTTCAAGGACGAGGACAGGTTTGTGAACCTGAATTGCGGCGCGGTCGTCCTGGCAACCGGGGTTGACCCGCACAATCCGGTCGGGTACGGCCAGTACGGGTACAAGGCGTACCCGAACGTGGTGACATCCATCGAGTTTGAACGGATGCTCTCGGCAAGCGGACCGCAGAGGGGACACGTCGTGCGACCGTCGGACGGGAAGGAGCCGCACAAAATTGCCTTTGTTCAGTGCGTCGGCTCGAGGGACATAGAACGGAAGCACGATTACTGCAGCTCGGTCTGCTGCATGTACGCTATCAAAGAAGCGGTCATAGCAAAGGAACACAGCAAGGGAGTCTCGCCGACCGTGTTCTTCATGGACATAAGGGCATTCGGCAAGGACTTCGACAAATACTACGAACGGGCCCAGTCGCAGTTCGGCGTCAAGTTCACAAGGGCGCGAGTCGCCCGCGTCACGCCGGCCGACGACGGCAACCTGATGCTTCACTTCACCGGGGAGTACGGCAGGCGGGGCAGCGAGACTTTCGACCTGGTCGTGCTTTCGGTCGGCCTGGAGCCCCGCGGGAGCATGGCCGAGCTGTCGGACAAGGCCGACGTCAAGCTGGATGAATACGGGTTCTGCCGGTCGGTTCCGTTTGAGCCGCTCAATACCACGAGACCGGGCATCTTCGCCTGCGGCGCGGCGAACGGACCCAAGGACATCCCGGAATCGGTGATGTCCGCCTCCGGGGCGGTGGCTGGCTGCGCCGGCCTGCTGGCGCTCGAAAGGCAGGACAAGGTGTCGAAGAAGACGTTTCCTGCGGAAAGGGACGTTGTGGGCGAGCGGCCGCGAATCGGGGTGTTTGTGTGTCACTGCGGGGTCAACATCGCCGGGGTGGTGGACGTCAAGGACGTTGCCGCGTTCGCCGCGACCCTGCCCAACGTCGAGTGCACCGAGGACGTCATGTACGCTTGTTCCCAAGACTGCCTGAACACGATTAAGGACCGGGTCCGGGAACACAACCTGAACCGGGTTCTCGTGGCCGCGTGCACGCCGAGGACTCACGAGCCGCTGTTCCGGGAAACGCTCAGAGAGGCCGGTCTGAATGAGTACTTGTTCGAGATGGCGAACATCAGGGACCAGTGCAGCTGGGCGCACATGCACGAACCCGAATCGGCAACCGCCAAGGTCAAAGACTTGGTGGAAATGGGCATTGCCAAAGCGAGGAACCTGGTGCCGCTTCGGAGGCTGCCGATTGAAATTAACCCGAAGGCCCTGGTCGTCGGCGGTGGGCTGTCGGGCATGACTGCGGCACTGGCAATTGCCGACGCCGGGTACGAAGTCTGTCTTTTGGAAAAAGAACGCGAACTCGGCGGCAACCTGGCCGGCATCCACAGCACGTTGAGCGGTGCAGACCCCGTGGAACTCCTGCGCAGGACTATCGGTAGAGTGGAGGAGAATGAGCTCATCACGGTCTACCGGAATGCCAGACTGCGGAACATCGAAGGTTACATCGGGCACTTCAAAACCCTCGCCGAAGTCCGGGATGGAGAGCCTGACACAAAGACAAAAACACAAAGTCAAGGGCCGCAGCATGGAATGGATAAAGACCCGGAATCTGTGGTCGAGTATGAGCATGGCGTTGTGGTTGTCGCCACCGGGGCCCGGGAATCGCGGCCGGTCGAGTATTTCTACGGGAAGAACAGCCGGGTGATTACCCAGCTTGAGCTTGAGAAACGGATTGACGACCTTCCGCGATGCAAGACCGTGGTTATGATCCAGTGCGTTGGTTCCCGGGAGGGCGAACGGCTTTACTGCAGCCGGGTATGCTGCGGCCAGGCGGTGAAGAACGCCACGCTTATCAAGAAACGGCATTCCGGTACCGAGGTGTACGTCCTGTACCGGGACATGAGGACCTATGGCCTGGCGGAGAAGTATTACGGCCAGGCGAGGGACCTCGGAGTGATATTCGAGAGATACGACTTGGACCACAAGCCCGAACTCGAACCCGGCGACCCGAACGACCCGGACAGTAGGCTGAAAATCAAGCTGGTGGATTTCCTGCTTGACAAGACGGTCGTAGTTGACGCCGACCTTGTTGTGCTTTCGGCTGCGATGGATGCTCCGGAAGGGAACGAAATCCTGGCAAAGATGCTCAAGGTGCCATTGAACAAAGAGGGATTCTTCCTTGAGGCCCACATGAAGCTGAGGCCGGTTGACTTCGCCACAGATGGGGTCTACATGTGCGGGCTGGCTCATTCCCCGAAGAACATCGAGGAGTCAATCACCCAGGCAAAGGCCGCGGCGGCAAGGGCCCTGGCCGTGCTGAGCAAGAAGACCATCGAGGCGGAGGGCACCGTATCCTGGGTCAATCCCGACCGATGCACCGGTTGTGGTGTTTGTGTTGAAGCCTGTGCCTATGCCGCAATCGAATTGAAGGACAAGGTCATGCCGTCGAAGGTTGTAAAAACGGTTGCCGAAGTGAACGAAGCGCTGTGCAAGGGGTGTGGGGCCTGTGCGGCATCCTGCCGGTGCGGCGCCGTCAACCTGAAGGGTTTCACCGACGACCAGATTTTCGAAGCGATCAGCGCGATAGCGACATGAAAGAACGGATGGACTCAACACGAAGCCACCAGGAACACAAAGCCGATGACAAAAGAGCAGAACGGACAGAGACCCGGAATTCCTGGCAACCCAGGATACTGGCATTCCTGTGCAACTGGTGCTCCTACGCCGGGGCCGACCTTGCCGGGGTTTCAAGGATTCAGTACCCTCCCAATATCCGGGCGGTGAGGGTTCCCTGCTCCGGAAGGGTGAACCCGATATTCATTCTCAAGTGCCTTCAGAACGGATTCGACGGAGTTCTGGTTTCAGGCTGCCACCCCGGGGACTGCCATTACATCTCGGGGAATTACGTGGCTCGCAGGAAGTTCGCCGTATTGAAGACGGTTCTGGAATTCATGGGTCTGGAGCCGGGCCGGGTTCAATTCTCCTGGGTGTCGGCCGGCGAAGGCGAGAAGTTCGCCCAGGTTGTCACCAGGGTCACCGAGGATGTGAAGAGGCTTGGTCCTGCCAGGAAACTGGTGAAGGCGGTCAGGTCTTCGGACACGAAAGACTGACATGGCGAACGTAGAGCAGTTGCTGAGGGACAAAGTGGAAGAGCTGCTTAAGGAGAAAAAGGTCAGTTGTGTGATCGGGCACGCCCGGGGAAGCACGGCGTTTCGGTCAACGCCGGTCTTTGCCAGAAGCGAGGCGGATACAGACGGTCTGATTTTCGACATCACCTGTGGCAACAACCTGGCCCAGTACCTGAGGAGGTGCGACCGGGCCCAGGGCGACAGAGTGGGAATCGTGGCAAAAGGCTGCGACGGCAGGGCGGTGGTTCAATATGTGGCCGAAGGCCAGGTCAAACGTGAGGATGTGCTGATTATCGGCGTTCCCTGTGAAGGCGTTCTTGACCATAGGAAGGTCCGCGACCGGGTTCAAGATCGGGATGTTTCCCGGTGCCGGGTTGACGGCGAGACGGTCGTATTCGAGGGGAAGGACTTTGAGGTATCCATGGACAGATCCGATGTCCTGTCTGATTCGTGCAAGAGGTGTCGCTACCCGAACCCGCCGGTGTACGACGTGTTCATCACCGAGCCGGTAGAAGCGGCACCGGAGAAATGCGGGCGGCAGGAACTGGAGAAGTTCGAGGAACTCGGAGCCTCCGAGAGGTGGGCCTTCTTCGAGAAGGAGTTCGCCAAGTGCATCAGGTGCTATGCCTGCCGGAACGCATGCCCGATGTGCTACTGCGAAGAGTGTTTCGTTGACCAGAGCGACCCCCAGTGGTTCGGGAAGAGCACTGACTTGTCCGATACGATGCTGTTTCACATCGTACGGGCCCTTCATACGGCGGGGCGGTGCGTTGAATGCGGGGCGTGTGAGCGGGCTTGTCCCCTTGGTATCAACCTGAGCCTCTTGAACCAGAGGGTCGAGCGAGAGGTGCGGGAGAGATTCGGATACACTCCCGGCCTGGTTCCCGACCAGATACCGGCCATGGCGGCCTACAACGAGGAAGATAAACAGGAGTTCATCCTGTGAGTAAGGTACTTCGGCTAGACAAGAAGCGGCTTGACGAATTCGTCGCTGCGTTGTTTTCTCGGTACCGTCTGTTCGGCCCGGTTGATAGCGGTGGCCTGATGCGCTTCGCCGAAGTCGAGTCGGCCGGAGCGCTACGGCTGGACATCGCCAACCCGGATGAGTCGGCAAAGGGTATTTTCTTTCCCCAGACCGAGACATTGCTCACTGGCAATCAGGGGGAGGTGGTGCCAACCCAGGAGCCGGACAGGCCGATTGCGGTAATCGGCATCAGGCCGTGCGATGCAAGGGGCCTGTTGATGTTGGACAAGGTATTCGGCACCGGCGAACACAATGACCCATACTGGACGCGGCGATATCGGAATGCACTCATAGTGACCATGGGCTGCAGCACACCACGGGCCGGCTGTTTCTGCAACTGGTTGGGCTCTGGCCCGTTCAGCACAGAAGGCTCGGATATAGCGCTCACCGATATCGGTGATGCGATTCTATTGGAGCCCCGCAGCGAAAAGGGAATGGACTTCCTGAAAGGGATCCCTTGCGAGGAAGCCTCCGCAGCCGACCTGCGTAAGGCTGCCGACATCAAGGAGCGGGCCGAGTCATCGATGGCAGGCAAGGTTGACGTCTCTTCCCTGAAATCAGCCTTGGATAGAGCCTGGGACAGCCCCTTGTGGGACGAACTTACCGGAAAGTGTCTTTCCTGTGCGGCCTGCGCGTACCTGTGTCCGACCTGTCACTGTTTCGACATTCAAGACGAAAAGGCGTCGGGTACGAACCAGTGCCGGCGAATCAGAATCTGGGATTCCTGCATGGCGCCTTTGTTCACGAAAGAGGCGTCCGGACACAACCCGCGACCGACCGGGAAGGAACGACTTCGACAACGGGTGATGCACAAATTCAACTACTTCGTTGACGTATACGGCGAGATGGCGTGCGTGGGATGCGGCAGGTGCATCCGTAGCTGTCCGGTTAATCTCGATATCCGTGAAGTACTTGTGAGGTTCATTAATGCCGGGTAATTGTTACGTGCCCATCTCGATGACCGTGGACAAGATACGGACGGAGTCGGACGACAGAACCCTGAGGACGTTCGACCTCAGTTTCCGCAACAAAGAGCAGACGTTCGACTATCTGCCCGGACAGTTCTGCCAGTTGTCCATCCTGGGCAGAGGAGAAGCCCCGTTCGGAATTGCATCATCGCCAACCGAGGAGGGGTTCCTGCGATTCACCGTCAACCGGGTCGGGGTCGTTACGACCGCGCTTCATTACCTGGCACAGGGCGAAACCATCGGCCTGCGGGGTCCGTTCGGGAATCACTACCCGGTGGAGAAGTTCAACGGCCAGAACGTATTGATTGTCAGCGGCGGATTTGCATTTACGACACTCCGGTCGCTCGGAGTCTACATGTTCGCGCACCGGGGGGATTTCGCCGACATCACGGTTATATACGGGGCGCGCAGGCCCGGCTTGCTGCTCTATTGCGACGAGCTGGCCGAATGGGAGAAGCGCGACGATTTGCACCTGCACCTTACCATCGACAAGGACGTTGCGGGCTGGGATAAGAAAGTGGGTTTCGTCCCGGCCGTGACCGAGGAAGTGGCGCCCAGTCCCAGGAATACCTGGGCCGTCGTGTGCGGACCGCCGGTGATGATCAAATACACTCTGCCGGTCCTGCTCAGGCTCGGATTCCCGCCCGAGAGAATCTACACCTCGCTCGAAAGAAGAATGAAGTGCGGGATAGGGAAGTGTGGCAGATGCAATATCGGGTCCAAGTACGTGTGTACCGACGGCCCGGTGTTCTCGTATGCAGAGTTGCAGAGACTGCCGGAGCAGTTCTGAGAGGAGGCAGTATGGATGAAATTGACGTGAAGGACCTTGATACGAAGTTCAAGTACGACATCGCCGCGCGACCCGGGGCCGAGAACTTCAAGCGTTGTTTTTCGTGTGGCACCTGCACCGCGAGCTGCCCGGTCGCGGAAGTCAACGAGACCTATGACCCGAGGAAGATCATCCGGATGGCCATTCTGGGGATGCGGAAGGACGTCCTGTCCTCGGATATCATCTGGATGTGCGCCAGATGTTACATCTGTTACGCACATTGCCCGCAGAACGTCAAGTTCGCCGACGTGATGGGTGTGCTGCGTGAGATGGCGGTCGAGGAGGGCTTCGCCCCCAGGGAGCGCCTTGAGCAGATGGAGGAACTTGACCGGTTTGCCCAGGACTTGAGGTGCAACCTGGTGGAATACCTGATCAAACCCGGTGCCGAGAAGAAGAAGAGAATCGAGTCGATGGTTCAGGGCAGGTTCAGTGCGAAATGAACTACCGGCAGCCGGTGCGAACAGAAGTATGAAGCAGAGCACGAAGTTGAGCTTTGACGACCTTCTCAAGGACGTCATAGGAAAGGGTCTGTGCAATAAGTGCGGGGCGTGTGTTTCCTTCTGTACTGCCCACCGGATGGGGGCAATTGAGATGTGCCACTGCACCGACAACCTACCCCAATATGTAGACCCGGACAAATGCTTCAGGTGCGGGATATGCTATCTCATCTGTCCCCAGACCCAGGAGCTCAACGAAGACGTCAAGGCCAAATTCGGATGGTCGGCCCCGGTTGGCAACCTGCGGGATGTCATTTCCGCGCGGGCATTGGACGCGAAGATCGCAGAGGTCGCAACCGACGGCGGCGTGGTCACCGCGTTGCTTGCTTACATGCTTGAGAGCAAGACCATCGACGGTGCGATAGCCGCGAAGAAGACGGGGTTGTTCAACCGCGAGCCGATGATTGCGACTACACGTGAAGAACTGATTCAGGCGGCGGGGTCGCAGTTCTCCGAATCATCTCATCTCGAGGGAATCGGCGAAAAGTACTCCACCTACGTGTCGATTCTTCCAGTGGTGAGGATGTTCGGTCCGACGCGAACCACGAAACTGGCGGTTGTCGGCACTCCGTGCCAGATTACAGCGGTCCGTAAAATGCAGGTCCTGAACATCCTGCCGGCAGATGCGATTTACTTCACTGTTGGGCTATTCTGCATGCAGTGTTTCGCGTTCGAGGATCTCATGGACAAGGGATTCGTGAAGAAGTACCGCATAAGGCCGGAGGATATCCTGAAGATTAACGTCAAGGAGGATTTCAGGCTGGAGATGAAGTCCGGCGTAACCATCCGCGTTCCTTTCGGCGAGATAGAGGATATCGCGAGGCCGGCCTGCCTTGTGTGCCGGAACTTCGCCAACGACTTCGCGGACATCTCAGTAGGCGGCCTCGGTTCTGCCGACGGGTATACCACCGTCCTGATCAGGACCACGATGGCGAAGCGGGCCTTCGCCGAGGCAGCGGACCATGGTTGGCTTCAGTTGGCGGCCTTGTCGGATACCGACAAGAAGAACGTGCTTTCCATGGTTGAAACGGTCGCCGCCAGGAAACGGGAGCGCGCGGAGAGACGAACGGGCATGCAATGAGAGGAGAAACTAGAGCTCCGAAAGCGGAACCGCAGGTGAACGCAGATAGCTGGAATAAGATGAACGCTGAACGATGAACGAGCAATTCAGTCCTTCCGTCGGCGTGAATCGGCATGAATCGGCGGTTGCCCAAAGCGGAAGTCGGCCCGTTGGCGCCGTGCTTGTCATCGGTGCCGGGATAGCCGGAATTCAGTCTTCGCTGGATTTGGCCAATTCCGGGTTCAAGGTCTACCTGGTTGAGTCGGGCCCGGCCATCGGCGGGACCATGGCGCAGTTGGACAAGACGTTCCCGACAAACGATTGCGCGATGTGCATCGTGTCGCCGAAGCTGGTTGATTGCGGAAGGCATCCGAACATCGAGCTCATCACGAACGCCGAACTTGAGCAGTTGACCGGGACCCCGGGCAATTTCGTGGTGACAGTGAAGAAGAAGCCCCGCTATGTCAACGAGGACAAGTGCACCGGCTGCGGGTTATGCGTGGAGAACTGCCCGGTAACAAAGGCGGTCTACCTTGACCAGGAGAAGGTCGAGGTGAAGCTCAAGCCCGACGATTTGGCGAAAATGCGGCGGATTATCGAGGAGCACAAGAACAGGGAAGGCGCCCTGCTGCCGGTTCTGCACGACATCAACATCAGCTATTCCTATCTCCCGGAATACGTGCTGCGTTACATCTCCGAGGAGCTTGACATGCCTCTGAGCCTGATTTACCAGGTAGCCACTTTCTACAATGCGTTCAGCCTGAAACCGAGAGGGAAATACACCATCAATGTCTGCATGGGGACGGCCTGCTACATCAAGGGCGGGAACCGGATTCTTGAGGCGTTTGAGAGAGCTCTCGGCATCAGGGTGGGAAACACGACCAAGAACCTGATGTTCGGGCTTGAGACCATATCCTGTTTCGGGTGCTGCGGCCAGGCTCCGGTTGTGGTGGTGAACGAGGACATGCACGGCCATTTCCGGCTGTCCCATATCCCGAAGTTGCTCAAGCACTACAAGGAGGCGGGTGATGCCGAAGTTGAGGCCTGAAGACCTGGCGAGAATAACCGAGAAGGTGAAGAGGACGATTTCTCTCCGTGAAGGGACCAGCCGGGCAAAAGTCATTGTTCATATGGGCACCTGCGGGATAGCAGCCGGAGCGCGGGCCGTGATGAGCGCGTTGATGACTGAGATAGAAGAACGGGACGTCAAGGACGTCATTCTGATTCCTTCGAGCTGCGCCGGCCTGTGCAGCCGGGAACCGATGATAACGGTCGAAGTCCAGGGCCAGCCGCCGGTGAAATACGTGGACGTGACTCCGGACAAGGCGAAGGAAATATTCGTCAGGCACGTCCTTTCAGGGGAGATCGTCAAGGAATACGCGCTGGCTTTCGGGAGTGAAAGAGTACCGTGAGGAAAAACAGAAGGCAGAGGTCGGATTGCAGAAGGCAAAACGCAGCATGTGAGACCGCTGAGGCATCATGTCGTTGTGCCGTCGGACGGCACGTTCCCTTCGGTTACTCGGCAGTCGCCATTCGACAATCGGAATTGGAATGAAGGTATACCGAACCAACGTAATGCTCTGCACTTGCACCATGTGTGTTTCGGTCGGGGCGCTGTCAATCAAGAAGCGGCTCGAGGAGGAAATCAGGAAGCACCACCTGGAGGATGAAGTCCAGGTTGTCCTTACCGGGAGCAGTTGGCTTTGCACCAAGGGACCGACGCTGATTGTCCAGCCGGACGACGTGGTCTATCAGTTCCTGAAAGAAGAAGACATCCCGCATCTGGTTGAGGAGCACCTGCTCAAGGGCCGGCCGGTGAAGTCCCTGATGTACGTCCATCCTGAGACCCTGTACCCGATTGAGAAGCTGCACGACGTTCCTTTCTACCGTGACCAGCGACTGATTGCGCTCTGGAACAGGGGGATAATCGACCCGGACCAGATAGATGAGTACATCGCCAGGGACGGGTACAAAGCCCTGGCAAAGGTGCTGAAGGATATGAGTCCTGAGGAAGTCGTCCGGGAGATAAAGGACTCGGGGCTCAGGGGACGTGGTGGTGCCGGTTTTCCGACCGGCAGGAAATGGGAGTTCTGCCGGAGCAACCCGAATACGCCCAAGTACCTTATCTGCAATGCTGACGAGGGTGACCCGGGAGCTTTCATGGACAGGTCGATAATTGAGGCTGATCCCCATTCACTGATTGAGGGGATGCTGATTGCCGCCTACGCAATCGGAGCGAGCAAAGGCTACGTGTATATCAGGATTGAATACCCGCTGGCGATCAAGAGGCTGATCAGTGCGACCGGTCAGGCCATGGAGTACGGATTGCTCGGAAAGGACATATTCGGTTCGGGCTTTGACTTCGACGTCGAGATATTCCGTGGGGCCGGTGCGTTCGTCTGCGGGGAGGAGACTTCACTGATTCACTCGATTGAAGGCCGGCCGGCAGAACCTACCCAGAAGCCCCCCTTCCCGGTCCAGCGAGGGGTGTTCGGGAAACCCACGGTCATCAACAATGTAGAAACCCTGACGAACTTGCCGAGGATTATCAACTTCGGGGCAGAGTGGTTTGCCGCAATCGGGACAGAGAAGAGCAAAGGCACCAAGGTGTTCTCCTTGGCCGGGAATATCAACAACGCCGGGCTGGTGGAAGTACCGATGGGGATAACCCTGCGTCGGATCGTCTATGACATCGGGGGCGGGATTCCGAACGGAAGGGAGTTCAAAGCCGTTCAAACCGGCGGTCCGTCCGGCGGTGTTATCCCGAAGAGCATGCTCGACCTGCCGGTGGACTACGAGCGATTGCAGGAGGCGGGCGCGATCATGGGGTCGGGTGGGATGATCGTGATGGACGAGGACAGTTGCATGGTTGATATCGCCAAGTACTTCATCGGATTCACGAAAGACGAATCCTGCGGAAGGTGCACTTCCTGCCGCGAAGGCCTCGCCGCGATGCATGAAATCCTGACGAACATCTGCGAGGGAAATGGGAAGGAAGGTGACATCGAACTCTTGGAGGAGCTGGGTGAGGCCACCAAGGAGGCATCCCTGTGCGGGTTGGGCAAGACCGCGCCCAATCCCGTGCTGAGCGCCCTGCGCCATTTCAGAGACGAGTACGTCGCCCATATCAGGGACAAGAAGTGCCCGGCCAAGGTGTGTAGGGCGCTGATTAGATATGAAGTGGATAAGGACAAATGCACCGGTTGCACGCTGTGCGCAAAGAACTGCCCTTCCCATGCTGTCACCGGGACGAAGAAAACGCCGCACGCGATAAACCAGGACAAATGCATCAAGTGCGGGGTCTGTTATGATGTCTGCAAGTTCGATGCGATACTGGTCACGACAGGAAAGCCACCATTAAAGCCAATGAAGAAAGAGGCCGGAGAGCAAAAGGCGAAATGGAAGAAATAGCAGGATGACGCTCGAAGAAATCAGCAAGACCATCGAGGCGGAAGTCCTGGTCGGTCAGGACAGTCTCAAGACCGAAGTGAAAATCGGCTGCGCTTCCGACCTGATGAGCGACGTCCTGGCCTTCGCCAAACCCGACGCAATCCTCCTGACAGGACTGGCGAACCGTCAGGTCATCTACACGGCCAACGTGGCCGACATCCACGCGATTTGCTTCATCCGCGGCAAGGAGCCGGACGAAAAGACGCTCAAGCTGGCCGAGCAGAAGGGCATAGTCCTGATGACTACCCGCCTGCCGATGTTCGTGAGTTGCGGCAGGCTGTTCAAGAACGGGCTCACGGGTCTGGGCTATCTGGACATCAGCAAGAGGAATGACCAAAGATAGGAACTTCACTAAGATTCAGGAGCTGACTTATGAGCTCCGGGTCAGGGACGCGATGATCGCCGACGTCGTCACGGTGAGTCCGAAGCAGGCGATTCATAACCTGAGAGATGTGATGCGTGAGAAGCACATTTCCGGGGTTCCGGTAGTAGATGAAGGCAGAGTCGTCGGGCTTATCAGCATCGAGGACTACATCAGGTGTCTGGCCCAGGGAGAAATGGACGTTATCATCGAGCGCAGGATGACGAGGGATGCGGAAACGCTGTATGCCGACGAACCGCTGGTTCATGCCGTCAGGAAATTCGAGCAGTACGGGTTTGGCCGCTTCCCGGTGATCGAACGGAACGGACAGAAGCTGGTCGGGATTATTACCAAGGGCAACATCATCAAGTGCCTGCTGAGAAAGCTGGAGGTCGAGTACCACGAGGAGGAGATTCACCACTATCGGGCCAGTCACATCTTCGAGGACATCGTCGCGGACAAAACGAACCTGGTCCTCAAGTACGAAATAGCCGGTAAGGATTTCGACCGTGCCGGGCAATCGGCAAGCAGGCTCAAGAAAACGCTGCATCGGCTCGGTATCCGACCCGAAATAGTCCGCCGCATAGCGATTGTCGCGTTTGAGGCCGAAATCAACATCATAGTGTTCACCGATGGAGGCAGACTCACGGTCTCGGTATGCTCGGACCGGATTACGATCGGCGCATCGGACAACGGACCCGGAATCCCCGACACCGAGCAGGCGATGCAGCCCAGTTTTTCTACTGCCCCTGACTGGATACGGGAGATGGGATTCGGGGCCGGAATGGGCTTGTGCAATATCAGGAACTGCGCGGACGAAATGAGTCTGGCCTCGCAAATCGGCAAGGGAACGAATCTCGAGGTCGTAATCTACCTTAACGGAAACGAGGCTGACAAGGACGTTCGGCGGCAGAACGAGGCATCATGAAACTCAAGGACATAGTGGAAAGACTCCATCTGGAGTCGGCCACCCCGCGGTGCGGCCTCGACAGAGAAGTAAGCGGCGGTTATGCGAGCGACCTGCTCAGCGACGTGATGGCCAATTCCCGGGAGGGCAATGTCTGGGTCACGCTGCAGGTCCATCAGAACATCATTGCCGTGGCTTCCCTGAAGGAGCTTTCCGGAATCATCATCGTGAACGGAAGGAAAGCGGAGCAGGAGGTCCTGGCAAAAGCGGAGCAGGAGGACATCCCGGTCATGCTGACCGGCCTGCAGACCTTTGAGATTGCGGGAAGACTCTGCGAAATCGGCATCCGCGGGAACACGAAGTGACGCAGGCGGGATGCTCAAGAAGCTGAGGATGGACCTGCATATCCACACCTGTCTTTCTCCCTGCGCGGACCTGGGGATGCTGCCCGGACGGATAGCAGGCAGGGCGCGTCAGCAGGGGTTGGATGCAATCGGCATTTCCGACCACAACTCTGCAGAAAACGTAGTTGCGGTGAGAAAGGCGGCGGACAGGGAAGGAGTCGCTGTCGTCGGCGGGATTGAGGTTACGTCCGAAGAGGAAGTACACATCCTGGTCCTGTTTGATGATGACGAAGGCCTGTTCGGGCTCCAGCGCGTCATCTACGACAATCTGCCCGGGGTCAACGACGAGCGGGCTTTCGGAGAGCAGGTGCTGGCTGATGAGCACGACGAAGTGACCGGCGTCAATGACCGGCTTCTGATCGGGGCAACCACGTTGTCGGTTGACGAGGTTGTGGACGCGATCCACTCACTGGGCGGGGTGGCGATTGCGGCCCACGTTGACCGCGAGCGGTTCGGCATTATTGGTCAGCTCGGCTTTATCCCCGATGAACTGGCTCTGGACGGTGTCGAGGTATCGGCAAGGGCCTCTCCGGGCAGGGAGCCCCCCGGCTCTCCGCAGGCGTTCGGCTTCCCGGTGATTGCGTCCTCCGATGCCCATTCCGTGGATGATATCGGCAGGAGTTCGACCGTTTTCCTCGTTAAGGAAGCAACGGCGACTGAAATAGGAAAGGCCCTGCACAACGAAGATGGAAGATCTGTCCTTGCATATTCTTGATGTGGTCGAGAATTCGGTCGAGTCAGAGGCCTCAGAAGTCAGGATAAGGGTCAACGAGGATGTTGAGAAGGACCTGCTCAGTGTTGAGATAGAGGATAACGGCAGAGGAATGGACCAGGAGACCGTCGACAAGGTTCTTGACCCGTTCTATACCACCAGGACTACGCGGAGAGTAGGCTTGGGTCTTCCGTTGCTGGCACAAGCGGCCCGGGAAGCCGGCGGTGATATCGAAATCAGTTCCGAAGTCGGCAAGGGCACGAGAGTGAAGGCTTCCTTCCGGCACAGCCACATCGACCGCAAGCCTCTTGGCGATATGGAGCAGACCCTCACGACCCTGATTGCCGGTCATCCGGAGACACACTTCGTATACGAGCATCGGGACCCCGAAACCAGCTTCAGGCTGGATACCGACGAGATGCGGAAAGCACCCAACCACGGCCAGGACAGATGAGCAACAAGAACAGCATGGTAAGTCTGACAATCAACGGCAAGCAGGTAGAAGTCGAACAGGGCAGCTTGATACTCCAGGCAGCAAACAAGGCCGGCATCAAAATCCCCACCTTGTGCTATCACAAGGCGCTGCCGGCTTATGGTGCCTGTCGGCTCTGCCTGGTCGAAGTGAGCCAAAACAACGGCCCGGCATCCATTCACGCATCCTGCACCTATCCGGCCCAGGACGGGCTTGTCGTCGAGACCGACACTCCGCGTGTGAAGCAGACCCGCAAAATCATGGTGGAGCTGCTGCTGGCGCGGTGCCCGGATTCCGAAGAGGTCAAACGCCTTGCAGTGGAGATGGGGGTCGGGAAGCCCAGGATCAAGCCGAAGAATGAGGATTGTCTGCTCTGCGGGCTCTGCGTTCGCATGTGCCGCGACCGAATGGGGAAAGGAGCAATCGGGTTTACCGGCAGAGGCGATAAGCGGCTGGTGCAGCCGGCATTCGACGTCCAGTCAGACGTATGCCAGACCTGTGGAGCGTGCTTTTCCGTGTGTCCGGCCAAGTGCATCAAGTTCGAGGAGATTACGCACAACAAGCCGGTCCCGATTCTGTCCGAGTTCGACGAAGGCCTGGTGGAGAGGTCGGCGATATACATCTCCTACCCGCAGGCGGTTCCGAACTACGCTACGATTGACGCCGAGCACTGCATCCACCTGCAGACCGGTGAGTGCCAGGTTTGCAAGGAATTCTGCGAAGCGGATGCAATCGACTTCGACCAGAAGGAGCAGCAGCTCACTTTCGACGTCGGCGCGGTCATTGTCGCGGACGGCGCGGATAAGTTCGATCCTTCGCTCAAGTACGAGTTCGGGTACGGCAGGTGCAGGAACGTCGTGACCAGCATCGAGTTCGAGCGCATCCTGGCCGCTTCCGGGCCTTTCGCCGGCCACGTCCAGCGGCCGTACGACGGCAAGGTACCGAAGCGAATCGCCTGGATTCAGTGCGTCGGGAGCCGGGACGACATGGAAGACCGGAAGTACTGTTCGTCGGTCTGCTGCATGTACGCGATCAAGGAAGCGATTATCGCCAAGGAGCACGTCAAAGGCGTCGAGCCGACGATATTCTTCATGGACATCCGGGCCCACGGCAAGGATTTCGACGCGTTCTACAACCGGGCAAAGGATCAGCATGGGGTGCGGTTCATTCGGTCCCGGGTCGGCAAGGTCCTGGAGATTCCCGAGACCGGGAACCTGCTTGTGTATTACACCACGGAGAGCAATCCGCGGCAGTTGAGCGAAGAGTTCGACATGGTGGTGCTTTCGGTCGGGCTCGAACCGAGGAAGGCCAATGCGGTCCTTGCCGATAAGCTGAACACAAAGCTGAACAAGTACCGGTTCTTCAAGACTTCGGTTTTCTCACCGGTCGAGACGAACCGACCCGGGGTATTCGTATGCGGTTCGGCCTGCGGCCCGAAGGACATACCGGAGACCGTGATGGAGGCATCGGGCGCCGCGGCCGCGGCCGAAGGCGTAGTAGCCGATGCCCGGGGAACCGCGATTGTACCCAAAACCTACCCCGAGGAAAGGGATGTCAGGGGCGAAGCGCCGAGAATCGGTGTGTTCGTGTGTCACTGCGGCATCAATATCGGGAGCGTCGTGGACGTTCCCGGGGTTGTTGAATTCGCCAAGAAACTGCCCGGTGTCGTCTATGGCGAGCACAACCTGTTTACCTGTTCTCAAGATACCCAGCAGAAAATAAGCAGGACTATCCAAGAGCAGCGGCTCAACCGCGTCGTGGTTGCGTCCTGCTCGCCCAGAACCCACGAGCCGCTGTTCCAGGAGACCCTGCGCGAAGCCGGCCTGAACCCGTGCCTGTTTGAAATGGCGAACATCCGGGACCAGTGTTCCTGGATTCACGGGCACGTGCCGGAAAAGGCCACGGCAAAGGCAAAGACCCTGGTTCAGATGGCGGTGGCAAAGGCGGGGTTGCTGGAGTCCTTGTATGCGGTGATGCTGCCGGTCATTCAGAAAGGACTGGTCATCGGCGGTGGTCTGGCCGGAATGACGGCCGCCTTGTCGTTAGCCGACCAGGGGTTCGACGCCATACTGGTCGAGCGCGAAAGTGAACTGGGCGGGAACCTGAGAAACCTGTACCATACGATTCAGGGCGAGGATGTTCAGCAGTACCTGAAGGCTCTGGTCCAGGAGATTGAGAATCACCCGAGAATCAAGGTGTACAAGTCAGCCGCTATTGAAGATGTCAAAGGCTACATCGGGAACTACAAGACAACGATTGAGGTCAAAGGCCAGGAACCAACAGCCGGGAGCCAAAAGGCACAAATCGAGATTGAGCATGGGGTTGTCATCGTTACGACCGGCGCCGAGGAATCCAGGCCCATGGAGTACCTGTACGGCGAGGACGAGAGAGTAATCACCCAGACCGAGCTGGAGAAGCGGATGCAGAACCCACAGGCCCACAAGCTGGCCAGGCTCAAGAACGTCGTGATGATTCAGTGCGTCGGGTCAAGGGATGCTGAGCACCCGTACTGCTCACGAGTGTGCTGCCAGGGAGCGGTGAAGAATGCTCTTGAGCTCAGGGAACTCAATCCCAAGGTGAACATCTTCGTGCTGTACCGGGATATGCGGACCTATGGATTCCTTGAGGAGTACTACCAGCGTGCGCGTGACAAGGGCATAATATTCCTCAGGTATGACGAGGAACTGAAGCCGGTGGTGGAGAAGGACGGGGACAAGCTGAAAGTGAAAGCGCGGGATCTGGTGCTTGAGACCGACCTGACCGTTAGCCCGGACCTAGTCGTGCTTGCTCCGGCCATCGTCCCGCACAAAGATGCCGCGGCCATTTCCCAGATGCTCAAAGTCCCGCTGAACGAAAACAGTTTCTTCCTTGAAGCGCACGTTAAATTGAGGCCGGTTGACTTCGCGACCGAAGGCGTGTTTCTTGCCGGGCTGGCGCATTCGCCCAAGAGCATTCCGGAAGCCATAGTCCAGGCAAAGGCCGCGGCAGCAAGGGCAGGTACCATCCTCTCCAGGGACAAGTACGAAGCGAGCGCCACAACCTCGGTGGTGGACGAGAACGTGTGTGCGGGTTGCGGGCTTTGCGTGGCCACATGCCCGTACAACGCTCCGGAACTGGTCGAGAGAGCGGACAGGACCGTATCCCACATCAACGAGGCCTTGTGTAAAGGCTGCGGCAACTGCGCCGCGATCTGCCCGTCGGGCGCAATCAACCATCTCGGGTTCAAGTCCGGGCAGACCGAGGCGATGATAAACGCCGCGCTCAAGGCGATCCCGTCATAGGAGTGGAAACCGGGAGGTTGGTCGTCTGAATCTTGCCCGGACTGCAGCAGCAGAGGAAGCGAGGTTCGCACAGGGGGGCGGATTCACAAAGGAAATCACCGAGGCCGGGCCCGACCCCACCAAGACCGAGATTTTCCTGTAAGCACGGAAACCCGGGCTGCTATCCGGGTTTCGGGCGCGTTGGTGGTGGGCTATTCTCCGAGCGAATCGGCGAGGAGCTCGGCGACGTCGCGGACTTCCAGGTCGAGGTTCATGGTTTTGACCGAGTCCTCGAACATCTGCAGGCAGTAGGGGCACGCGACCGCGAGAACCTTGGCACCGGTCTGGGCCGCCTGCTTGACCCGGATGTCTGAGAGCCGTTCGCCCTTGGGCCAGTCGAGCCAGAGTCCGCCACCGCCACCACCGCAGCATACGCTCTGGTCCCGGTTGAAGTCCTCGATTTCGACCAGCTCGAGCCCGGGTATGCTCTGCAGGACCCGCCGTGGTTCCTCGTAGATTCCGCTCTGGCGTCCGAGGGTGCAGGGGTCGTGATAGGTGACACGCTTGTCCAGGTGCTTCATCGGTGTGAGCTGGCCTTCGTCGATAAGCCGGGCGAAGAGCTGGGTCACGTGTACCAGCTCGCGGCCGGCTGCGATTTCGCCATAGTTGCGGCGGAAGCCGTTGAGGCAGTGGGGAGAGGTGAAAAGCAGCTTCTTCACCTCCAGGCGAGTGATGAGCGCGGTGTTGTCTTCCGCCAACTGCCGGAAGACCTGCTCGGCCCCGGCTTTGCGCAGCGCCTCGCCGCAGCACACCTGCTTCGCGCCAAGCACGCCGTAGGAGACCTGAGCTCGCGCCAAGATACTGACAGTCGCCCGGCCTACCGCCTGGCAGCGTGAGTCGTAGTCGGCGGTGCAGCAGGTGAACCACGCGTACTCGGTCCCGGGGGCGAAGACGGGCACCGAAAGGCCTTTGGCCCAGTCGGTGCGCGCTCCAGGCGCGCCGCCGAGCGGGTTGCCGGTGGCCCGAGTGCGGGCGATGGTGCTCTGCAAAGGCGACGGTATCGACCGGTTCTCGACCAGGATACGACGGACCGCACGGAGGACCGCCGGGATATCCACTCCGCGAGGACACTGGTAGAGACAGGCCTCACAGCCGACGCAGCGGTAGAGTTCGGTGACTTCGGCGGCCACCTTCTCTTTGTCTTCGGTATTGAGAACCGCGCCGAGCCTGACCGCCTGAGGCAGACGATAGACCGTGAAGGTGACGTTGTCGACCTGGTACCAAGGGCAGAGCGACATGCACATTCCGCACTGATAGCACTTGAGCGCTTCTTCGCCGCCATATTCAATGATGAGGTCGCGGATTTCGAAGTCGGGGGAGAACATGTCAATCATTCCTCTATTCTTCTCCAATGTGGGCGACAGTCAAGTGGGGAGCCCGGTTCCCGGATAACTGCCAGCGGCTCATGAGTCGGCCTGGATTGCGTCATCAGGGGGAAGACCAAACTACTGCTGGGGCATAACTGTGGTCAATTGCGCCACGAACCAGGTCGTGCAGAGCTTCGACCTGTCGGGGTCACCTCATACTCCCTTCCCCGAGGGTCGCCTCGAGTTTGCCTACAACAGCATCAATCACAGGATGTACTGCCGTACGAACGACGGCGGGGTCTACATCTAAGCTGGCACTAGCTTCGTGCGCGCGCTCGGCACGCAGGGCTTTGGTGGCGGTTTTGCTTGGAACGAACGGGACAACCGGATGTACGCGGCGTGTGACAAAGACAGCAGGATTGCCGTCATCCGCGACGTGGGTGGCGGAATCGAGGAGGGGCCCGTGCTCCTATCCGGAGGCCACAAGTCGCTCACCACTGTCATTCGCGGAATGCTGTTCCTGTCGGAAGTGTCGAGAAGCAAGCCCCAGGTCGCCAGCTTGTTGGACGTAAGCGGTCGCAAGGTCTTGAGCCTGCGCCCCGGCGCGAATGACGTGCGGGCACTTGCACCAGGCGTCTACTTCGTCCGTCAGGAATACGGCGCGGAGCGTGGGGCGTCGGGCGTCACCAAGGTCGTCGTGACGCGGTAGCCGGAAGCAGCCACAACACAAACAGGCCCGGCAGTCAGTCTCGGACGCCCGGACTCGCGGCTTTTCGGACGTGGAATCCAACAGGACGGGTCCGGAGCGGAAACCGGCACGGTTAGGCAAGTCTCCGTTGGCCTAAGTAGCTGAAGAAGGCTGCTTTAGGAGCGGGCGAGGTCGCCCAAGTCCTCATTCTGGGGACCACCTTGGAGACCGTCCCCGGGACGGTTCCCCGGGTGGTTCGGAACGCGGTATTCAGGGTGACTTGGATGGCGGTTTTGGGGTCGGTTTTCGGGGCGAGCCCTACTGCGATTCTGCAATGGGTTTGGACCGGGATTCGCAGGCCGAGATGGACGGCCTCTTGCAGGCTGGTGGGCAAGGCGGTCGTTCGAGCGACCGCGACGGTCATCTGCGAGGTGATTTGCAGGGGGACTTGCGAGGGGATTTCGAAGGCGACCTGCGTCGCGATTGGTGCGGGCTAGAACTGGTCTACAGGAGACGAGAAGAAGCGGGGGCCGAAGACAGAGCGGAACGTGGCGTTGGTGAGGGGTTTGACCATTAGGCTGGAATAGGTTTCGCGCCGGAACCGCGCGCCGCGCTCGGCGTAGATTCGCCTGAGAATCGGGTCGCGGACGTAGTAGTCGACCAGCCCGCCGCGGGTCGCGGCGCAGATGCGGTTGAGCAGGCGGACGTACGCGGCCCGGTTGCGGCCAAAGAACTCGTAGATGCGCCGGCCAAAGGGATCCGGCTCAGTGAACGCGTAGCCGTCACGGTCGATGAGGACACCATCGAGTTTCTGTTTCCACTGCTTCAAGCGGGAAAGGGGCCAGCCGTGCGGCCGGACCACGAAGCCGGCCTTGCCGGTCGTGGCCTCGGCGAAGAGCTTCTCGGCGACAGCAAGGTCGGCGGTGCGGGTGCGGCTTCGCTTCAGGAGTTTGTGCGTCGGCGGGAGGATGAGCAGGGCGCGGGGAGCTCGCGCACCGGCCTGCGGTATCTCGGCGTACCCGAGGTCGAGATAGAGGGCGCGAGCGACGAGTGAGCGGCTGGTGTAGAGGAGGGAGAATCTCCTTCCGGCTTTTGGGTACCGTTCATGGACGAAGTCGAACAGGCGGCGGGACAGGCCCTGACGGGCATAGGCCGGGTGGGTCGCGACGTGGTGGATGCCGAGCGCAGACTCGGTCTCGCCTGTGCGGTTACGCACCGTGAGTTCCGCGACACCGATGAATGAGGCGAGCGTCCGGCCGCGATAGACGCCGAAGCCGAACTCGTGCTTGCGGCGTTCGTCATAGCGCCGGAGCAGGCCCGGGTGTTCGGGCGTGGCGACCTCGCCGAAGCAGGCTTCCGTCAATTCGAAGAAGTCGCGCGGGTCGCGGAGTTCCTCATAGCTCACGATTCTCATCCACACAGACTATCACGATGGTTGGGCGGCTGTCAAATGGGACGGCTCCCGTCCGGTTGACTAGCGCGGGACACGGTGGTATGATTCTCACCGCCATGCCAAAGCGCTGCTCTCCCGCGGGCGTAGATGGTTAAACTCGGCCAATTCGTTCGGGCCGAGCTGGCCTTCGACGTGCCCAAGGTGTCGAGCCAGCGCGAGGTGTTCGGGATGGTCGCGGCCAGGCTCGCCGAAAAGGGGGTCATCCCGGACGCGGCCGTACTCACTGAGGAACTCATCCGCCGCGAGCAGCAGGGCTCGACCGGTGTCGGGCACGGCATGGCCCTGCCCCACGCGATGCTGGCAGATGCCAAGCAGATCGCGGTTGCGGTCGTCCGACTTGGCTCCGCACTCGACTGGGACGCGATAGACCATGAGCCGGTGAAGCTGCTCGTGGTCATCGTGGCGCCGGTCGGCCAACGCGAGGAGTATCTGCCGGTTCTGGCAGAACTCGCCCGGTCGCTCAACCAGCCCGACGTGCAGGACGCCGTGCTCCGCGTACGGGACGTCGCCCAAGCCGTGCGCGCGATAGTCCACCCGCCGCACGAGAGCTTCTTCATGCGCAACCGGCGGCTGGTCGTCTTCATCGGGGTCGTGGCCCTGGTCTTTGTCGCTGCGGGGCTGGTGCTGCCCGCCATCAGGCTGCCGGCCGAGGGGATGTACGCGGGGCCGGAATTCGCCCGGTTCAGCGAGCCACGCTGGCTTTTCCACCAGCAACTGACCATCACGCTCTTCCTGGCGATGGTTGTCGGCACCCTGCTCTTCTGGCGGTACCGCGTGGCCATCGCCGCGGCGAGCCTGGGCGCCTTACTGATTGCCGGTGTGATGGACCTGGAGACGACGGTCAGGTTCATGTCAATCCCGACGATCCTCTTCATCATGTCGATGATGGTGATCGTTCGCTGGCTGGAGAACATCGGCGTGTTCCGCTACGTCGTGGCCAAGGCGATCCAGCGGGTGCGGGGCGTGCCGTGGCTGCTTCTGCTTACGCTGATGGCGTTTTCCGTGCTGCTGGGCGGATTCGCCGACGAGGTATCGGCGATCCTCGTGACCTTCGGGCTGGCACTGGAGGTGGCGAAGCGGACGAAGACCCCGCTGATTCCGTACCTGCTCAGCCTGGTCTTCGCCACAAATGTCGGCAGCGCGCTGACTCTGGTCGGCAACCCGATCGGCGTCTACATCGCCTTCGCCGGCAAGCTCAGCTTCGAGGATTTCCTGCGCTGGGCCTCGCCGACCGCGGCCGTGACCGCGGTCGTGGTCGCCGGGTTGTGCCTGCTTCTCTACCGGCGGTATTTCTTCGGGCGGCGCGTGGAGTTTGACGCCCGGGACATGGAACGGGCCGAGGAGAGCATCGATCCAGCCCGGCTGCGCATCGGCATCATCACGTTTCTGGTCGTGGTTGTCCTCATCGCGGTCCACCGTCGGATCGAGCTGCTGCTCCACCTCGGCGACGGCACAGCGCTCGTGGCCGTGGCGCTGATGGTCGTCGGTTTCATCGTTTTCTATGAACAGGAGAAGGGACGGCAACTGGTCGAGCGCGGCATCGACTGGTGGACGTTGCTTTTCTTCATGTTCCTGTTCGCTAACGCCGCCTGCCTGGAGTATACCGGCGTCACGACCAAGCTCGGATACGTCATCCTGACCGCCGCCCAGCAACTGGCCGGAGCCGGCGCGTCGCCGGCCGGGGTAACCTCGGTTGTGACCGTGCTCGTGCTCTGGTTCAGCGGCATCTCGTCGGGGTTCGTCGACAACCTGCCGGTTGTGGCCGCGCTCGTTCCGGTGGTGAAGGATCTGATTCGCACCGGGCTGCCGCACGCCACGATACTCTGGTGGGCACTCTTGTTCGGCGGGTGTTTCGGCGGCAACCTCACGGTCATCGGCTCGACCGCGAACCTTGTGGCCATCGGGGCCTATGAGAAAGTGTCCGGCAAGTCGATCCGGTTCCGCGACTGGATAAGGTTCGGAGCAATAATCACCGGCGTCTCGCTGCTGGTTGCAACTGCTTCCTTGCTGCTGCAGCTCGGCCGGGCGCCCTGACAGGAGTCAACAGGAGAATGTTCAACAAGATACTGTACGTCGTGAGCGAGAAGCAGGGAGAGAAGCAGATGGTGAAGGAACTGGCGCGTGCCCACAACAGCTCCGTTTTGCTGTCGGCGATGCTCACCATCGGCTGCGGGCACGAGGTGAGCACGGAGGGCGCGACCCGGCGCCGCATGCTGCACGAGGACCATGAGCGCAAGTCGTGGCATGACCTGTACCGGCTGGAAGAGGAGTTCAAGGCCGAGGGCATCAAGGCGTCGGTAATGGCCCGCGAGGGCGACGTCGATGACATCCAGGCGGTCGCGCACAATACTGGCAGCGACCTCATCGTCCTCAGCTCCACCAGCTTGGCCGGCGACAACTACCGGCTGCCCGAGGAGTTCATACCCAGCCTACCCTGTCCGATAATCATCACCAACGCCGCCTAGGCGACGAATTCCGCCGGATAGCAGCGTGACCGGGTCCGAACCGAGCGAGACGGCAAAGGCGAGAGACCACCGGGCGTTGCTGGCCCAGGCGACAAGGCCCGAGCTCGTCATCGACCTGCCGGATGCCAAGACACCAGCGGAGGTGTTCGAGGCGGCGGCCGGGCGGATGGCGCAGCTTGGTCTTGTCGATGACGCTGCCCGACTCGCGGCCGCACTGAGCAAGCGTGAGGAGTCGGGTTCGACCGGCGTAGGGAACGAGGTCGCCGTGCCGCATGCGTTGATACCGGCCGGCCCGGCGCATCCGGTCGTCGCGCTGGTCCGAGCCCGAGACGGCGTGGAATGGCACGCGGCCGACGGCCGCCCGGTCAAGCTGATCGCGGTCATCGTCGCGGACGAGGGGCAGCGGGCCGACTACATGCTGGTGCTTGCCGACGTCGCCCGGGCTCTCCTTGGCGAGTACCACCGCGCCCTGCTGCTGAAGGAGCGCTCCGCCGAGCGGGTCGTGCGGATTCTCCGGCGCCCGCCGGCGCAGTCAAGGCTGGTTCGCTACCGACCCGTGCTCGTGCTGGCTGCGGCAATCGCCCTGGCCTATGTCGGGGGCAGCCTGCTGATGAAGTCGGTCCAGCTTCCCGCCGGCGGCATCTACGAGCAACTCGGTTTTCTCAAGTACAACTCCGCGCCCTGGCTCGGGCGGCAGGCGCTGGTCGTCGCGATCTTCCTGGGGATGGTGGTCGGTACGCTGCTGTTCTGGAAGTTCCGGTTGGCAATTGTCGCGACCGGTCTCGCGTCCCTGCTGCTGGTCGGCGTCATGAACCTTGAGCACATGGTCGAGTACATGTCGCTGCCGACAATCATCTTCGTGATGTCGATGATGGTGCTCATCAAGTGGCTCGAGGACAAGGGCGTGTTCCGGTACGTCGTGCTCAAGGTCGTGGAGCGCGTGGGCGG
>Ga0163203_1000027_pt1 | contig 37254 bp, 37 predicted proteins | sample PL_2010_330m_FD_113534 | JGI IMG/M metagenome (GOLD analysis project Ga0163203, IMG submission 113534) | Freshwater microbial communities from Powell Lake, British Columbia, Canada to study Microbial Dark Matter (Phase II) - PL_2010_330m | ecosystem: Environmental > Aquatic > Freshwater > Lake ... | reverse complement strand
TTAGGCAGAATATTTAACGGAAGTGGTGTACCGCGCGATGGAGGCCCAACGCTGTCAGAGAACATGATAGAGGTAGCGGGTCCTGTTGTAAATCCGTCAAAAAGGATTATCCCGTGCAATATGATAAAAACCAATATACCGATGATAGACGTGTTTAATTCTCTTGTGGAATCACAGAAACTGCCCATATTTTCTGTTTCAGGAGAACCCTACAACGAGCTCTTAGCAAGAATAGCTCTTCAGGCAGAAGTAGACCTTATTGTTTTAGGGGGCATAGGGCTTAAACATGACCAATATATATATTTCAAAACAATACTGGAAGAGGGGGGCGCATTAGGACGGTCAATATTTTTTGTGCATACTGCGTCAGATCCGATTGTCGAGGGGCTTATGGTTCCTGATATGTGCCTTGCTGTTGCCGAAAGGTTTGCTTTAGACGGCAAAAAAACATTGGTGCTTTTAACGGATATGACAAATTTTGCGGATTCCTTAAAAGAGATGGCTATTACAATGGAACAGGTGCCGTCCAATAGAGGGTATCCGGGCGATCTGTACAGCCAGCTTGCCTGCCGATACGAAAAGGCTGTTGATTTTGAAGGGGCCGGGTCGATTACAGTATTGGCAGTAACAACCATGCCCGGTGACGATGTTACCCATCCAGTACCTGATAATACGGGCTATATTACAGAAGGCCAGTTTTACTTGCGCAATGGCCGCATAGAACCGTTCGGCTCATTGAGCAGGCTTAAACAGCTTGTGAATAAGAATACGCGAGAAGATCACCGCCCTATTATGGATGGCATGATACAGCTTTACGCGCAATACAAGGAAGCAGAAGAAAAAAGGGCCATGGGTTTTCGCATGAGTGAATGGGACAGCAAGCTTATCAAGTATGGCAGGCTTTTTGAATCCCAGATGATGGATCTTAAAGTGAATATACCGCTTGAAAAGGCTCTTGATAATGGTTGGAAGATATTAGCAGAATGCTTTGATTCTAAAGAGACAAGTTTCCGCACAGAGCTGATAGAGAAGTTCTGGCCCCGCTAAAATTTTATATGCGGTACGCATTTAAGTAAAAATTATAACGAGACAGGTCTTCCAAGAGGCGTTTAAAAGGCATGGCAAAGATAAAATACACAAAAAATGAATTAAAAAGCCAGAAAGACGCCTTAAGACGCTTTACAAGATATCTTCCCACCCTTACCTTAAAGAAACAGCAGCTTCAGCTTGAAATCCAGAAAGCAATGCATGCAATAGAGGCCTTAGAGGACAAGATAAGGCAGCTCAGCAAATCCATTGATTCCTGGATTGCTGTTTTCGGCGAAGATGTATCCTTACAAGATATTATATCGGTTAAGGCGCTTAACAAAAAAATAGAAAATATAGCAGGTGTTGACCTGCCAGTATTTGTAAGCGCAGAGTTTAATATCCAGGAATATGATTTAATCCAAATGCCTTTGTGGGTTGATTTTGGCGTTGAAAAGGTTAAACAGATGATAGAGCTTCGGTTCCAGTTATTGCTGTTAAAGACAAAGCAAGCGCTTTTAGCGGACGAGCTGAGGACTACGACCCAAAGGGTTAATCTTTTTGAAAAGATAAAGATACCAGAGTCACGTGAAAACATAAGAAAGATAAACATTGTTTTAGGTGACATGCAGACAGCAGCTGTTGTGACTGGTAAAATAGCAAAACATAAGATAGAAGCGAAATACGCCGCGGCATAATATAGTAAGGCGCAGAACATGATAGTAAAAATGAAAAAATTGACCCTGTTTATCCGGGAGGCAAACCGCAGGAAGGCCATTGAGGCCCTGCGCCGGCTCGGGGTAGTGCATTTAAAAAGCCTGAAACAGCAGCAGGCGCCTGATATCAACGATATTACTAATAAGATTGAGCAGGCAGAAAGAGCGTTGAACATTCTTAATCAGTATAGGCATGCGGCCGATATGCGTAAAGAGGTGAGTTTAAAAATAGAAGTGCAGAACAAGGTAGAGGAAGTGTTAAAATTTTACGAAGAACTGAGAGCTTGTGAGCAGGAATTCGATAAAGCAGGCCAGCAGCTGGATCAGTATAGGCCATGGGGCGGATTTAACCCGGATGGCATTAAGGCGTTTTCTGAAAAGGGCATCAGTATCACTTTATACCAAGTTAACGAAAGAGAGTTCCAGCAGATTAAGGATAGAAGCGATGTGCGTGTTATCAGGCAAGAAAAAGGATATGTATACCTTGCCCATATAACATATAAAGCAGGCGATACACTCCCGTTTGCGAGCGCGCATATACCGGAGGAAAATTTTGACTCTTTGTGTGAAAAGCATATTAAACTTAAGAAGAGGATAGCGGAGATAAGCACAGGGTTGCAATCAGAGGCTCATACGTTTAAGGCGATAAAAAATTACCATGCGGTTTTAGAGAAAAAACACCATTTTTTAAAAGCAGTGTATGGCATGCAGGAAGAGCAGGGCTTTTCTTATGTGCAGGGGTACATGCCTGAAGACGGGCATGATAATCTTGTAAAACTTGCGGAAATTTATCGTGCCGGATACTTGTTTGAAGACCCTGATAATGCTGACGATGTCCCCACGCTTATCAGGAACCCCAGATGGATAGAGATTATAAACCCCGTGCTTAAGTTTATGCATACAGTACCCGGTTATGCTGAGTACGATATAAGCGCTTGGTTTCTTTTATTCTTCAGTTTGTTTTTTGCAATGCTGATAGGGGATGCGGGCTATGGGGTAATTTTCCTAATTGCTACATTTATAATGCGGAAAAGGTTCAAGCATGTGCCAGCCCAGCCTTTTTTTCTTATGTATGTTTTAAGTTTAGCAACAATTGTATGGGGAGCAATAACAGGAACATGGTTTGGCGCAGAAAGCATAGCGCAGCTTCCTTTTTTAAATCCCCTTATCATCCAAAGCATCAGCAGTTTTGGCACGGACAACCAGAATTTAATGATATTTATCTGTTTTACAATAGGCATTACACACTTAACGATTGCACATTTGACAGTGGGGTTAAGGATTCTGAATTCAATCAAGGCGCTGGCGGAACTCGGCTGGATATTGGTGTTGTGGGGCCTGTATTTTGTCGCAGGCATGCTTGTGATAGGAAGGGCAATGCCGGGATACACCTTTTGGCTTATTGCGGCGGGTACCGCGCTTTTGTTGGTTTTCAGCGAGCCGCAAAAAAATATTTTAAAAGCCATAGGATTATCGCTTACCACTATACCGCTTAAGATCATAAGCTCATTTGCGGATATCGTATCATATCTAAGGTTATTTGCAGTCGGCTATGCCACAGTGGTGTTGGCGTCCACGTTTAATGACATGGTTATGGCCATTGGTTTTAATTCCATAATCAGCGGTATAGCAGCTGCGATTATATTATTTCTTGGGCATCTGCTTAACATAGTGCTTGGTTTTATGGCAGTTATAGTTCACGGTATCAGGCTTAATATGCTTGAGTTTTCCGGTCAGATGGGAATGAGCTGGTCAGGCAAAGAATACTCACCGTTTAAAGAATAAAGGGGGACATACTTATGGTACAGGGATTAGGAGACATGGGACTTTCGCTGGCTTTTGCAGCAGTTGGATCTGCGTTAGGCACAGGCATTGCCGGCATGGCTGCAATAGGGGCATGGAAAAAGGCATTTGCACAAAACAAGCTGGCGCCATTTATATTGATTGCTTTTGTCGGAGCGCCATTGTCCCAGACAATTTATGGTTTTATATTAAAAAATCAAATAAAGGCCGCTAACCTGCCGCCTGAGTCATACATCTTTCAGGTTTTGCTAGGTGCTGCTGCAGGACTGGCTATAGGCTGTTCTGCTTGGATGCAGGGTAAGGCAGCTGCATGCGCATCTGACGCACTGGCTGAGACAGGCAAGGGCTTCGGAAACTACATAATGGTTTTGGGCGTTATAGAAACAGTGGCATTATTTGTCATGGTATTTACAATGACTGCTCTTCCGAAGATGTGAAAACAGTTGACAACTATAAGGGCTTTGTGGATAATATAGGCTCTATTTGGGCGGTTAGTTCAGTTGGTTAGAATATCTGACTTACATTCAGAGGGTCGTAGGTTCGAGTCCTACACCGCCCACCATGTTTTACAGTTAACTAAGTAGGGGACGTAGCGTAGTTGGCTTAACGCATCAGATTGTCGATCTGAGGATCGCGGGTTCGAATCCCGTCGTCCCCGCCATATAAAAGTAGTAACTGGCTATAAATCAGTTACTTAGCCGTAACAGGTTTAAAACACAACCAGTTACGGCTTTTTTATTTGTTTTGCATATTTTGAAAATTACAGTATCCTTGGAAGCGATAGCACAAAAACGGCACAGTGAATTATAGATAATGAACAAAGAAAGCCAAGTTTGTATATACACACGTTCGGATGTCAGATGGACAAATTGCTACACTCGGATTATACACTCGCTCAAAGAGTGGTATAATAGGGATTGAGTTTATATAGATTAAGTAGTTACGGAAACAGGCAAAGAGGGAACCGATATGACCTTCTAGGGTTACAATAGTGTAATAAAGTCACCTTCATTTATTTTTAAAAATGTTTTGCAATTTAGGAATAGTCATAATCTGTTTTTGTAACCAGTTTTTAAAGGACCGAACCCTGTTCCAAAATAACCCGGTTATTAAAGTATCTTTAGGTGGCGGTCATACTGATGGACGATATGGGGAATCTGGCCTTTCCGGTCGTATATTATGTGCTTTTTGACAAGCACTCCCGGCACATAACCGACCGTGTAAACGGCCCCCTAGTCATTCTCAACCAGCCGGCATTTCAATTTATTATTATGGACTAAATAATTCTGGATAGTCTGAGAAACTGCAATAGTGTCTATAGCCCGTGCGTACGACCTCTTCGATAAGTGAACGGAGGTAGTATTCGATCCCTTCTTGGGTGCCTACCTGAACACCCGAACAAGTGATACGCTTATCCTTCAGTTTTTCCAGTTCATCCTCGCCGTAAGACCCCTTGATCCAGCTGCTGTTTTCGGGGCACGTTCCGAGCGTCATCGAGTCATCTTCAAGGTAGCAATCCAGCTCCGAGTGTTTAATGCCCCTCGGGTCTTTCTGGAACACAACATCCCTTATATCAGAAAGAATCACGGTTTAATATTTTTTGCTGGTTCCTTGAAGATATTTGGTGTAAAGATGCATCCTGTAAGTATCTACTGGCCATTCGTTCCTGGGGGAATGTTGCCACTTAAAGATTTTATAATCACCATCATAGCCGGTGTTTAGAAGAGATTCTACAAAAGGTTTTGATACGTGATCAAGATAATTTGCACATGCCGCGAGAATCAAACAACTCATATGCCCCTCATGTTAAAAGTGTCCTCTATGTTGTCGAGGTAACCATGCCTGTCAGCGATTGTTTATAGTATGGTCACCAATTTTGGTATCTCTAGATGCTGCCTCTACCTTTTTACGATTAATGGTGTTTAATAAATATTCAGCACGTTTTTTACTTGTATGGTATTTAATGAGATGCTTATACCCTTCGAGCGCGATCTGCTCTCTTTCCTGATTATGTTGAAGATAATAATGCAGGCGATTTTTTAACTCATTTAAATTGTTATACGGTACAAAGTGCTTAAATTTTATAAAAGGGTCGGGCATCCTTATATTCAAGGGTGGGGAAAAAAGCAGGCATTTATTGGCTAGGATTTCCCAAAACCGGCCCGTATCAAAGCCGGTGCCCGGAAAACTGATAGAAATTTTGCTTCGGGATAAAGTTTTGTAATACTCGTTTTTTGCGGTATCCCAGGAATCAGTGGCCCACCCGCTATTACTAACAGCACCTATTATAGTATTTGGTATCTTTAACCCTTCTACCATTTTATTGATTTCATGGCGCTTATTGGGATAGCCCCTTAATAGGCATGCGATATTTATATCTTTTTCGCCGGGCTGCGCGCTAAACCTGAAATATGCTTTTTCCGCAGCAAAGGGTAGAGGTGATGATTTTCGTCTGACAAGGAAATATTGCCTTAGATCTTTTGAACATTTAACTACGTTCCCTATTGCATTTCTTAACGATTTTATTTTGTAGGGTGTGTACTCAAATGTAACCGGATTTTCCCTTTTAAAGATAGCAGGCCAGATGTTGATTCCATCGGGATCCTCAAAGTAGTTATGATCCGAGCCATCTATATATACCGTTTTTTTGGCAAGAGCATTACTCATTATGAATCGTTTTCGTTTCTGATAATCCGTATTCGAGAATATCAGTATGAAGTCACTTCGTTTACACTGCGGTAATATCTTTTCAGGTTGGATATAGTTTTGTTCAGTCGCGTTATTAGTAAGCTGATCGCAATAGAACTCATGATTGAGCTGGTTTAGGCCGTCTAGTATACTGGCACATAAAAAGTCATAACGAATGGGGATCAAACATACTATTACAAGTTTACGATTCATTACCGTATCTTCCATTGTTTTCAGATGACCGAAGATATATTTGTATCGACAAAATCACTCATTTCGATTAATAGATAATGGTGTGCCATGATCGAGATTGTTATTTCGAAAAAAACCTCGCATAGTCTTCTTAATCAGATATTTTAATTCCTTTTCTTCTGAGTAGAATTTTTTTATTGTTTTGCTTTTGCAAAATGAGCCAATGATAACGCTTTCGTATGCGTGCTGCATCTTGACAAATACGCGGGGTGTTTTGGCCGATATTACCTGCAGGTTCATCATCATTGCAACCGACAGTTCATATTTTATTACGTATTTGAATGGAAGGCAAGGGTTTTTTGCGAGGATTTATTGGCAAAAAGAGCACGGCCGTTTTTCAATAGAGCCCTTTATAGTGTATTTAAGGTTTTGTATGCCCTTGCCGTAGAACATATTAGCCGTATCTTATTGATCGGTCATAGTCATTGTGAAATGGTCAACTTAATATCGAGTAAAGAACAATTTATTATGGGTTTGGCCAACAGGACGGGTTAGAGTAAGGTAGCGGCTGAATGGCATTTTATAAACCTGAATCTGATATATGAAATAGGTAACAAAACAGAACTTTTTATGAGCGAAACAGATAGGCTGCATAAGAGAGCCTTTAAGATTAAAATAGCCCTATTATAACAGGGTTCGAAAAGTCCTTCACACACTAAGGCTCTAATCTCGCGGCGTAATTCCTTGCGTACAGGTTCTAATCCTGCAGGCATAAAAGACCGTATTAGAGCCGCTTTTATGCCTGAATCATCTGTTTGAAACTGATTTAACATGGTCTTTATTATTTTATGCCTTTTAAATAACTTTTGCCTTTCATTTACGTTTGTTTTTAGATATACTATATTTTATAGGCACAGGTATTTCCATTGGTTTTAAGGGCTGTTGAGCGTGACCTTGTCTTAAGGAAATTTTGGCTGTTTTGCAAGTTTTCTTATAGAATTTTAAGTATTTTAGTATACTGTCGACAAATAAGTAAATGTTTTAATCCGGATGGAAGATGAAAAAAATAAAAAAAATTACCAACAAAATTTATATACTTGCGTATAAGGAAGATGTCCGGCAGTTGGAAAATTGGTTTCAGCAACAGGGGTTTTCCGTGAGTGTTTGCCGAAGAAATTATACGCAACAAGAGCTGAGTTTTTCTACTACTATACGAGCTTTGACCAACCATCGTGATGCGTGGTCTGCTATTGTGGCGAGCGGAGAAGCCGGCATTGTTGTTGAATCGGACTTTGTCCCTATAACTGAATTTGGAGATGCTTATGCGCCGTTTGATCCCGATATTTCACCAATAGCTGTAGGATGGCTTTATGGCGGCGCGAATCTGTACAGATTTGATAAGGGTGGTTACGCTATCGGTCATTGTTCAACGGCAGTGGCTTTATTGATCACTGAGCTGGCAGCACCAAAGTTGGTAAAATTTGCAGATGAGGAAATTAAAAAATCGAGAGGCAAATATTCAATTTGGGATTCCTACATGTCTCATGGATTGCGTAGGGAAATGGATGTGCCGACATATATCCCATTTAAACAATTTGGAGAGCATGGTGGATTATCGTCGAATCCGGAGCATAAGAAACATAAGATTAGAGAATGGCACCAGGCAGACATTCTTTTGGGGCCATTGGCTTTTATGCCTGCTTATGCCAGAGGCAGTGTGCTGCGCTATAGATTGTTGCGGTTGAGGGCCAATATCCGAGGTTTGTTAAGAGTTTTTTTAGGTAAATATATCGCCCCGTGTGTCTTTAAAAGCTCGGATAAGAAAAATATGATGATAAAATTTTTATTCTATAAATGGTTTTCACGGCGAAAAGCATTTATTACCACTCCTTGAAAAGAATAAACACTGATCGGGTGGGTTAACAAAAAGTACCCAATAATGATGGGTCATTATGGATACCTATAAGTTTAAACGAAAAATCCCATATTTTCAGACGGATATAAAATGTTAACTTATTATTTATCTTTTGCAATAGTTTGTATGTTTCTTACGATAATAAACTGGCGATTGGGGCTTTGGCTTATGCTTGTTGTCGGATTATTGGCTGATCCGTTAAGAAAGTTGACCCCAGGTAACCCTGTTTACATATCCATTGTTTTTGTAGGTATACTAGCAATTTTGTATTTAGCGTGCAAAAAAACATATGCTAGGGGCCAAAGTATATTTGCTATTTTTCCAAGGATTAAATCAAGTATGCAGCTATTTGCCATCTTTTTTATTATAAATGCAATACGTCCAATCCTAGAGAGCATACATTATTTACCATTGGTTTTGTATTCCAGTGCCCAGTATATAGGCCTGTTTGCAGCAGCAAAACTGGGATTTGACCTAGTAGAAGATGAAAAAAGTATAATAAAATTTGCTGATATATTCGTTATTACTCTATTACCTTTTTTATTTTCAGTATTACTCCATTTTTGGGGTTTCGACAGCATATATCCGGTACTAGGTGTAATGGAATTTGAAGGCCAGACTTATTATCAACACCATGCTGGGCAACCACTTGCCATGTTATGTGGCGTGTTCAGGAATCCGGAAGGAATGGGCTGGTTCGCAATGGTAGTGTCTGTGTCCGCATTTTTTTTGTTAGTGCGTAAGAAAAAAAATATATTGAATATATTGTATTATAGCGGTTCTTTTCTATTATCATCATTCTGTGTGCTTTTGTCAGGACGGAGAAAATTTTTCCTAGGGATATTTATATATACGTTTATATTTATAGTAGTGACGATGCGAAAGAACATGAAAAGGGCTATAATGTATTTGGTATTATTTTTTGTAGCGGGCGGAGTTTTTTTCTATTATATAGGGAGGGCAGAACAAGTAGCGGTCTATCTTAAATCAGGTCAATCGGGTTTTGAGGCATCAGAGGGCAGACTGCAGAAAGGAGTTTTATATTCAATAGTGTGGGCGGTAGAAAGGGATGGATTTTTTGGGCGGGGGCTTGGTTCAGCTACACAAGGAGCGCGGCATTTTAATAAAGGTATTATAAAAACATCCGGCATCGAAGCCGGCCCCGGTAAAGTGATCGCCGAGTTAGGGGTACCTGGAGCTGTTGCTTTTATCATGGTCCTCCTGTCTTATTTCGCAGGTGTTTATAAGCAGGTCATTAAGGGCTGGTTTAAGGATATGAAGGAGGTTACAGGTGTATTTTTATTAGCCTTGGTTTTAACACAGATGGCAGAATTTTCAGTGTCTCATCAGATATATGGTGACCCGTTAGTTGCAGTATTAACAGGCCTGATGTGCGGATTTTTGTTAGCTATTCCCAGAATAAGAGAGGCCGGACGTGTGGGTGACAGATAGAGTGAATATTTTTGTGCAGCGCATTTTATTAGCCTAGCCGAGTTAATTGCTTGCAGCACTTTTTAATTTTTTCTGGTATATTAGGATGCACCAAAATAAAAAATACGATGATCAGAAATTCTGTGGTTTGCTAAAGAATTAAGCAAAGGAAATGATTTATGCTAATGGGATATACCTTTAAGCAAAAAATAGGGGCTGTTATATTTGATGTGCCGAGATTTTTATGGTCTTTACGGCAAGCATGGTTTTCAAGAGCCGGAAAAACTTCGTGGGTATTTATGCGTAATCGTAGTGAAAGATTGGTTACAGATGAAGCTAAAAAAGGGGCTAAATGCAATTGGCAATGGACTTCGGATCTGTATATTACAAAGGTATTCCCACCTTTAGGGCGGTTCTTTATGAAAAGAGCTTTAAGCGATTATCCCATAATATTGAAAGGTAAGCCCGAGAAACCTTCAAACAATATTGATGTTTCATTTATTATCGGGCATCGTGGCATTGAGCGCTTACCAAATTTAATACTAGTTCTTAAATCAATTGCTGCACAGGTAAATATTTCTTTGGAGTGTATTGTTATAGAGCAATCGATGAAAGAAGAAGCGAAGGACTTGCTTCCTAATTGGGTTCAGTATATCCATACGCCTCTGCCAAATCCGGATTTGTTTTATTGTCGCTCATGGGCTTTAAATGTCGGAGCGAGCCAGGCCAAAGGAAAATTATTAATTTTGCACGATAACGATTTATTGGTGCCACAGGTTTATGCTTTAGAGCTAATGAAACAATTTAATAAAGGATATGAAGTAATTAATCTTAAAAGATTTCTTTTTTATGTTTCTCAGGAACATACTAAGGCATTGATTAGGGATGAAAAGCTTAATATTTCTATGCCGCCGGACAGGATATTACAAAACTTAGAAGGAGGTGGCAGCGTTGCGGTAAGCCGAGACGCGTATTTTGCTATTGGTGGTTTTGATGAGTCTTTTGTCGGCTGGGGTGGAGAAGATAATGAATTTTGGGATAGGGCGCAAACGAGAAAAGTCTATCCTTATGGATATTTGCCCCTAGTGCATTTGTGGCATGCAAGCCAGCCGGATAAGCAGTATTCGCATGGCAGGGGCCGCTATACAGGTGAAATTTTCAAGAAACTTATGTCAATATCCGCTGAAAAGAGAATAAAAACTCTTGCCAATAGGGAATTCGGAAATCCTGACTATATACGAATTAATTAACAACAAGGGCTACATATAATACTGCCAATAACCAGAGATTTAATTTTTTAGGATAACAGATGACGGATAAAGAATGAAACTCTATGGTTGTTAATGAATATTAAAGAGAAAATGATAAATGGTTTGGTTGCTGTAATTATTCCTGTTTACAATAGGGCGCAACTGTTAAGAGAGGCGGTGCAGAGCGTGTTGGCCCAGACTTATCGTCCGATTGAGATTATTATTGTTGACGATGGTTCAACTGATAGCACGCCTGTAACGATAGGCCAGTTGGTCGCAGAATATCCGGGTACAATAAGGGTGGTTCATAAAAAGCATAGCGGGCCAGGGCTAGCCCGTGAAGCAGGCCGCATTGTTAGTAGGGGTGAATTTATCCAGTACTTAGATAGCGATGATTGGTTGCTTCCAAGAAAGTTTGAGTTTCAGGTAAGGGCGTTGCGTGAGCGTCCAGAATGCGATATTGCCTATTGCATTTCTCGTTTGGTGGATTTTGATGGAAACACTATAGTGGAGCCGGCTAAATTGACAGGTTCTAAATTTGAATATTTATTTCCGGCGCTCTTAGTTAATCGCTGGTGGTATACGCATACCCCGCTTTTTAGAAAAAGCATTTCAGATAGGGCAGGTGCCTGGGCTAACCACCGCCCTGAAGATTGGGAACTGGAAGGTCGGATGGGGGCATTAAGAGCTAAACTTGTTTATTGTGATGTGGTGTTGTCGTGCCAGCGATCTAATCCAGATCCTAATTGTGTTAGCAGAGGGCCTTTCAGGAAGTATCTTCTGGATGAGGCATGGTTCCTCCCAAGACTATATCAGTATGCTTTAAAAGCAGGGGTTGGTTATGATATGCCGGAAATGCAGTTTTTTTCCAAGTGGGTGTTCATGCGTGCCAGGGATATGGGGGCCATAGGAGAATCTGGAAAGGCATGGGAATTGTTGAGGCTTGCAAAAAAAAGTTCACTCAAAGTAGGTTTTAAAATAAGATCCGTTGAATTAGCAGTGCATTTTTTTGGGTGGAAAGCAATAAGCAGGGTTTATGGAATTGCCCATAAGCTGCTTATTAACAATAAAAAATATATTCGGTATAACTCTAGTGAATAAAAATGCATAATGCAAGGATAGGATAGCAATATGGCTACCATCTCTATAATTATGAGCACATGTAACGATTCTGAGTATATTGCCGAGTCTATTGATAGCGTGCTTTCTCAGACATGCGCGGACTTTGAATTTATTATCATAAACGATGGTTCCCCTGATCCCAGAACAATGGAAATACTTTCCAAATACGAAAAGCGGGATAAGCGCATCAAGATTATACGAAAGGCCAACGAAGGGTTAACAAAGGCGCTTATTGAAGGATGCAAAACAGCTATTGGCAGATATATTACGCGTATTGATGTTGGTGATATAATGATTTCAACGAGACTGGATAAGCAGAAGGCGATATTGGATGATAACCAGGATTGTGCGTTTGTATCTTGTGAAACTGAGTTTTGTGGCCCGAAATGGGAGTATTTATGGGTAGAACGGGGGAAGTGCGCTTATAATAAGCCAGTCGTTATTATACCGGATGACCCCAATGAGCCTGAGTGGATTATTCCACACCATTGTTCTGTGATGTTTCGTCATACTGCTTATGAGTTTGTGGGTGGTTACCGTGAGCAATTTTACTACGCGCAGGATTGGGATTTATGGTATCGCCTTACAAGAGCCGGGAAGTTTTATTTGATACCTGAGGTTCTTTACCGTGTTCGTATTTTTCCCAACAGCATTGGGATGTCAAGCAAGCGCTACCAAGATGCTCTCGATAAATGTTTAAAAAATGCGTTTGCTGCTGTGCAAAATAACAAGGACGAACAGCCTTGGCTTGAAAAGGCGTCATTAATCAGGCCCGATATACCAAAGCTAGAAAAGAGAAAGAACGCAGAGCCGGGATTTTATTTTGTTGGGGAAGCACTTCGTCGAAATAGCGATAACCGTTGCAGGGGCTACTTTTGGAGAGCTATAAATCAGGCTCCTTGGCGTGCCAGGTCATATATCAGATGGATTCAGTCATTTTTATAGAGGTCAAAAAGTAATGAATAGACGCATCGTTGTTATTACGCATGATTGCAAGAACGGAGGGGCTGTTGGAGACATTGCCTGGCGGCAAATTATCGAACTGAGTCGGGGCTTTCAGGTGTTTGTGGTTGCGCGCGATATTCCTGAACCGCCGAATAATAATATTTATCCTGTTTTGTTAAGGCCTAGGCAATGGAATTTTTTAAGAAGATTTTGCCATGTTCCAAACGAATTATCATTTCAAGCCACTGCTCGTAAGGCCCTACAAGATTTGTGCCAGAAGACCGATATTAGCGTTGTGTGGGGCACATCATTTCTAACTGCGTATCCTGTTTCCAAGCGGTATGGGTTTAAGATTATCATGACAACTCATGGAGATATTTTTGTAAGGCCGAAGGGGACCCATGATGACCCCTTATTAACGTACTATTATAAGGCATGTACTAGGCGTGCTTACAGATACTCCGATCATGTGCAGACACCGTCCCCTTCTATGGCAGATTGCGCCGTAAGAAATGGCGCGGGGAAAGATAAAGTAAGTGTTATCCCACCTGGAATTGATACAGAAGATATTGGTATCCAAGAACGCGTTCCACGCACAACCGAGACATTTTTACGGGATAATATCTTTCGTATTTTGTTTGTAGGAAGCATGCTTCCGGTGAAAGGGATTGATCTTTTAATAAAATCCGCAGCGTTATTAAAATCTCTAAAGATAGATATAAAAATTATAATAATAGGAGATGGGCCTGAACGGGATAACCCCCAGATTTTAAGTGAAAGTCTCAGTGTAGAAAATATCATTGAATTTGTCGGAAAATTACCAAGAAATGGCTTATATACATACTATCAAAATGCTGATGTGCTCTGCGTTCCATCTCGCAGCGAAGCTTTGCCGACAGTTGTGCTTGAGGCCTTTGCCATGGTGTTGCCTGTTGTGGGTTCAAACACAGGGGGAGTGTCTTTTCTTTTAAAAAAGGGATACCGTGGTTTTTTATTTCAACACGGAGATGATAACTCATTATGTAATGCACTGGTTTGTGCCCAAAAAAGCAGAGAATGCCTTGCTCAGCTAAGCCGGGAGTGTCAGGCTGCCGTGGTTAATGAGTTTTCGTGGGCTATTGCCGGAGAATCATTGAACGGTGTTTTAAAGGCATGCTAAATGTATTCTCTGAGCAATCAGTGATATAGCCAGACTATAGGGGGGGGTGAAGCCGGCAATAATAATCTTGGCAATGGATCGGGCAGCGCAACAAAAAAGCTGTGAATTGTTTTATGAACAAACTGAGAAAGAAGTAGAGAGCGTTCTAAACGAATTATTGTTAACATATGTCTTTTTAAGGTGAATATCTATGGGGATATCAGATTTGACGCTAAGCGTGGTTATTCCAACCTATCAACGTGAAAAAGTTCTTATCGAAACACTTGAGCATCTTCTTGCATGCGCTATGTCAACAAGAGGTTTCCTTGAGTTGATCATAATTGATCAGACCTTGAAGCACCAGCTAGAAACAGAAGAACGGTTATCGACATGGAATAACCAGGGAATGATAAAGTGGCTACGGCTGGGCCAACCACATCTTACCCGTTCGATGAATATAGGATTGACGCGAGCGCAAGGGGATATTGTTTTATTTGTTGACGATGATATTATACCTGATTTAAATCTATTAAATGGACATCTTAATGCTTATCGTGTTAACCCTGCGATATGGGCGGTTGTTGGGCAGGTTTTACAGCCTGGAGAAAAAGCGGAAGATGTGCTGTTTATTCCGCATGGCCGAACGCTTTGGCGTTATCTTGATTTTCCTTTTAGAAGCAAAGAAGGTATGTATATGGAAAACGTAAGCGCATGCAACCTGTCTGTGAAACAAAAGGAAGCGCTGCTTGTAGGAGGATTTGATGAAAATTTTACCCCCCCTGTTGCATTTCGTTTTGAGACAGAATTTGCTAAGAGATTAGGGGAAAATGGTGGGAAAATATGGTTTGAACCGAAGGCGTCAATTCGCCACCTCCGTGTAAATAGCGGGGGTACCCGTTCACTTGGAAGCCACTTGAACAGTATTTCGCCGATATACGGAGTAGGGGATTATTATTACGCGTTGAGATGCGGGAAGGGCTGGGAGAAGGTGTGGTATATTTTAAAGAGGCCGTTTCGCGAAATAAGAACCATGTTTCACTTGAAAAATCCTTGGTGGGTTCCCGTGAAATTTATCGGAGAAATCAGGGCTATCTGGCAAGCGTTACATCTTTCTGGTTCTAGGCCTAAATTGCTGAAGGCTGTAAGACAGGCAGAAAAAAAATAATAAATTCCAAAAACTGAAGAAAGGCGTATAAAAAAATATTTAAGGGGTCTGTTTTTTTAGCTTTGGCAAATATATTGAAGAAATGAAAACAGCAGAATCACATTAATAAAAGTTATAATGCAGGGCGTTTCGGATTTTCGCTGTTAAGCAGTACACCTTTAGTGCCCGCTTTATCGAAATAAGAGAATTCACCGTGGCGGGGATGAAAAATATCCATCCCGCGTCTAATAAAAACATACAGTAAAAGTGTCGCTTTTATTCCAAACATGCGAAAGGCAAACCGTATAAGTGGGTTGTATTCTGAACGGACGGTTGGCCGAAAACCCGGAGAGAGTTCTAGTATGTGTGAAAGAATCTGCTGAAATTTTGAGAAATTAAAACGTCCGAATGCTCGTAGTCCCATGTAATATTGTTGTGCGAGAAGGTCTTTAGACTTATCGGTTAACTGGCCACGTTCAACCAGAAGACGTTCAATCGTGTTGTAGAGCCTATCTTTTTGCTTCACGCGGTCAAAAAAAGTATTCGTCTGACTTGTTATTATAGAACCAGGTCTTACGCGCCACCAGTAAGATAACTCTTTGATGGCAATGAGCTTTCCACCTTTTAGCGCTGTACGGCAGAACCAGTCAAAGTCGTCAATCGTAGCCAATGAGCAGTCCCATTCCATATCCGAAATGTATTCATGCCGGTACAATACAGCTGCTGTGTAGGGGTTTTTTCGAAGCCCCATTATGGCCTCGAGTACCTGTTCCGGCTGCGGTGGCTCATAGGTACGTATGGGAACATCGATTATTAGTTTTTTTTCATCTATAACCCCCCAACCTGACATCACCATATCCGCATTATGCTCAATTGCCGCGCGATACTCTTTCAATAAGGTGCCAGGTTCGAGAATATCATCAGAGTCAAGAAATTTGATATATCTACCTCGCGCATTAGAGAGCCCAATATTTCGGCCGTAACCGCCACATCCATGGTTCTTCTCCAGCAGAATTACTCTTACCTCTGGTAGTCCAATATTCTTAAGCATTTGGGGCGTGCTGTCAGTGGAAGCGTCATCAACTACCAGGATTTCAAGCGCTAAGCCTTTCTGGTCTAGGCAGGAATTAATAGCTTCCCATACAAGATGACTTCGATTATGACTTGGAATAATAACTGTTACATCAACACTGTTATCTGAATGCATATATTTTGCGACCGAGTTTGTAAAAACCTACCTGATTATAACCACAGAAATATTTTAAGTCAAGGCAGAAACTTACTTTTCTAATGTAAAATACTTCTTGATAAAAGCCAAGCCGCAAAGGTATAATAACTATAAAGTTTTAAAACAAGGCAGATTCGTACCAAGCTACACATGCCTTAGGGTAGAGATGAGCCAGTATTCTAATATAAAAATAGCGATTAAATGAAGTTTAACTAATTTTATTTATTCCTTCTTATGGCAGATGCATCAATAATAATTCATAATTATAACCGATGCCAATTTTTACCAGATGCTATCGATTCCTGCATTTCACAGATCAAAAAGAATTTTAAAATCCAGATTTTTGTTGCGGAAGATACTTTGTGTAAAGAGATTTGCCTGGCAGGCAAAGAAGAAGGAGGTATAGTAGCTTCAGCGTTTGGTCGTCTTGCAATTGATAATGATAAATCTGTTGTAGTTGGTTCAGAGAGTGTTTGCTTAGCACGAATTTGACTCTGTATGTTTGAACGTAGTATCCAGAATAGGGGAGTATGGAAACGTATAATAAAAAAGCGTGTGTACTGACATTTCATCCAGGGGGAGGCATAGGCTCAATGACAAGGTGCCTTATTGGTTTATTGAAAGAGATAGGCTATGACGCGGATGTCTATTATTTCGATAAGGTCTGGAAATGCGCAAAGGAGAATAGCGTTGAGTGGGGTGGTATAAAATACAATAAAATTCCGTATTTTCCTATTTTATTTATACCTATGTTGAATTATCTTTTGCCGTCCTTATTTTTGAATAAGCTTATTCGCGGCTATGGCTTGCTTATATCGATAAGCGGGTCCTTCCATGTGTCATTGCCTTATGTTGTACAAGGGCGGGAGCATATTACAAAAATTGCAACGACCTACTATGAAGAGCAACGCTCCAAGATTAATTTTAAGAATTTCCAAATCAAGTACTGCATTCTCGCGATAGAATTGTTGTTATTTCGATGGGCAAATGAGTGGGTCGAGAAAATGCTTTATAAGAGCCGTTATAATAAGGCAGTTTTGGTTGATAGTTATTGGAGCAAAAGCGTGCTATCAAAAAGGTTTGGCGCGAGAGAAAACGTTTCGATATTCCCGTATTGCGTAGACGCCAATATCTTTAAACCGCGAACAGAAGAAACCGATAATATGAGCGGGTCAAATCAGGAAGATTATTATATATTCTCCTGTGCCAGGTTTGACGACGGCAGGAAGAACCTGTCACTACTTCTTAATGCATTTAAATTGCTGAAGCAAAATAATGATTTGAAAAAATTAAAACTTATCATTGCGGGCTTTAAACCTTCACGTCCTGCCCAATTTTATACTAAAACAGGATTAGATGATTCGACTGTTTTTTTGGGTAATATAAGCGAAAATGAAAAGGTGTCTTATTATCAGGAGGCCTCTGTCTTCGTCCTTCCTTCGAGACAGGAAGGATTAGGCATCGTAATCCTGGAAGCGATGGCATGCGGCGTGCCTGTTATATCTACAAAGTGCGGCGGACCGGAAACCATAATAGAAGATGGTGTTAATGGCATATTTACAAAGATGGATGAAGAAGCGATGGCAACGGATATCGGGAGATTGTTAAAAAATAATTTATTAGCGGAAAATCTTATCAAAAATGGATTGAGAACAGTAAGGGAAAGATTTTCGAAAAAAAATGCGCTGAGCGCCCTAAAAGAAGCGATAGGCAAGAAATGAACTGGGATTATTGTAAAATGGGGATTAAATAAAATGAAGGTTGCGATTAATGCTCTATCTGCAACTAATATCAGTTCGGGGCATGTTCTTTTCGGGCATCTTCGCCAGATCGTAAAGTCGGATTGCAAAAAACACACGTATCTCTTATTATACAGCGAAAGTAGTAAGAAAAAAAACGTCAATATGGGTCCGAGCGTAAAGTGGGTTCAGTGCCCGGGTTATACAAGGCATTGGATAGCCAGGACCTTGTGGGAATATTTTAAATTACCAGGTTTGTTATCGGAAATTGGTGCGGACATATATTTTACTCCGGCAGGCGCGATAACGTCTCCAATACGGATACCGCAGATATGTTTTGCCCAAAACCCGTGGTTTTTGGTAAATAGTATTAAAAAGAGCCCTTATGGAGAACTGAAATCTATTATGCAGAAGGCTAATTATAATGTGGCCATGTCTGAAGCTGCTATGATGGTTTTTAATTCGAAATATATGAGAAATTTATATAGAAAAAATGCCGGGTTTTTTGAAAAAAGTTCAGAGATAGTATATCAGGCAATAGATGATGAAACGCATTTGGCCGCATCTGAGATATTTAAGGAGTATGATCAGAGGAAACAGCAGATATTAGCGGTTTCAGCAATGGCCGATCATAAGAACATAGAATCCCTGGTAAGAGCTGTTAATGTTTTATGCCGTAAGTATTGTTTATCGGTTGGGTTGATACTTGCTGGCCCATGGGCTGATAAAAGGTATAAATATAAAATAGAACAGATAATAAAAAAACTTGGTTTGAATGACTTAATCAAAATAACAGGATATGTTACAAGGCAAGAGCTTAACGATCTTTATGCCTCATCAAGGGTATTCTGCCTTATGAGCAGGTGCGAATCATTTGGCATACCAGCGGTTGAGGCCCAGGCTTTTGGAACGCCGGTAGTAAGTTCGAACTGCTGCGCAATACAGGAAATATGCGGAAATGGCGGAGTTTACGTTGACCCGGATGACTTCGAAAAAGTTGCGGAAGAGATTAACAAGCTGTTAACAGATTCCATATATTGGGGGAAAATATCTGAATTAGCACGTCGTAACGCAGGAAAGTATAAATGGGAAGAATGCTCCAAACCACTTTTGAAAATATTTAATACTTTTATAAATAAATAGAATAAGAGAGACCAAGAAAATGCCTACAAATATTACACCTATTATATTAACACTTAATGAAGAGCTGAATATTGAACGCACTCTTTCGCAATTAAATTGGGCCCAACGAATTATTATTATAGACAGCTATAGTACGGATAAAACAATTAGTATTTTAAAAAAGTATGTTCAAGTAGAACTGTTCCAAAGAAAATTCGATTCTTTTGATAAGCAATCGAATTTTGCTCTGCAGCAAGTTAAAACCGAGTGGGTGCTTTCTCTAGATGCTGATTATGTTGTTTCTGACGGACTGATCGAGGAAATAAGATTAATATCTGATAGAGCAGAGGATAACGGATTCTGGGTACCCCTGCGTTTTTGTGTTGATGGAGTACCTTTAAAATGTTCAGTTCTTCCCCCAAGAATTGTTTTGTTTCGTAAGAGCAAAGCTGTTTATTATCAGGATGGGCATGCGCACAGGCTAAACATAGATGGCAAGACAGGGCACTTAAGAAATTTTATATACCATGATGATCGAAAACCATTTAAAATATGGTTCAAGTCGCAAGAAAAATATTCTGCACAAGAAGCAGATAAGTTGGACAACGCAGACTACAATAAGCTTAAATGGGTTGATAAGTTAAGAAAATTAGCGATATTAGTACCCTTGCTTATGCCGGTATACATTTTACTTTTTAAAAGAGGCGTATTTGAGGGGAAAAGAGCTGTTTATTATGCGTATTTACGTGCTTACTATGAGGCAATGCTTTCTTTGAAGCTGTTAAAATTATATTTTGGAATAAAAACAACGGAAAGGCTGAAACCATGAAAGATGATGTACAGCTTGACAAGTATGACAATACTTGGTATTCTGCAGGAGGTTTTCTAAAAAGGGTACTGTGGTATTTGGTAAATGTTGTTTTTTTCGGTTTACCCATACCGTGGCCAGCTGCGATAAAGCCTTCCTTGCTTAGAATGTTCGGTGCTTGTGCGGGCAAAGGGGTTGTGATAAAACCCCGGGTTAATATCAAGTATCCGTGGTTTATTAAAATAGGCGCTAATGTTTGGATAGGAGAAGGTGTGTGGATAGACAATATCGCAGATGTAAAGATAGGTGATAATGTGTGTATTTCACAAGGCGCCTATTTGTGCACAGGCAATCATGATTGGTCAAAGCAGGCCTTTGACCTTATAGCGAAGCCTATTTTGATTGAGGACGGGGTATGGGTTGGAGCAAAAGCCATAATCTGTCCAGGCGTAAGACTTAAAAGTTACTCTGTTATAACCGCTGGGTCTGTCATGACAAAAAATGCTGAGCCATATATGGTATACCAGGGTAATCCAGCAACTGCTGCCAAGCAAAGGAATATAAAAAATTAACATACTGGGTTAAAATCAGTTATGATGAAAAAAACAATAAAGAAAACTAAAATATATATAACTTTTTTACGCGCAAGTCGTTTCTTCCGCAGCATGGATATCAAATTACGCCATATGTTATTCCCCTGTTTTTTAGCCTTACTTGCCTCGTTGTTTGAAGGTATAGGTTTTGGTCTTTTGATACCTACGGTAAAGGGTATTCTTGAGGGCAACTTTAGTTTTGTAATGGATATACCTTTTCTGAATAAGATCATGGAACCGGGTTTTATGCTGCTGGGTAAGAGTCAGCCTGTTATATTCGGGCAGCTTCTTGCGTTGATATTCATATCAATTTTATTAAAGAACTGTTTGTTGTACTTTTCGTCTATTATAATAGCTTATTTAGGTAAAAAGTTAGCGAACAATTTGAGAAAAAAGATTTATGCGCGGTACCTAAGTTTTGGCAAGCTATTTTTTGATAGGACAAGCGCAGGCCATCTCTACCAGGTTCTTTTGAATTTTACAGAAGCCGTTGCCAGCCAGCTTGGGTGTTTGCAAGGAATTATCCAGATGTTTTTATCTTTTATTGTTTATCTTATTATCATGGCTGCAATTTCATGGCAGCTGACTTTTTTTATTTTTTTAATGTTTCCTATCTTTCATTTTACTGTTTCATGGATTATACGTAAAATCAGACAAAACTCATTTTATCTTACAGAATCATATTCAACCTTGGGCACGAGTATTTCCAATGCCTTGTCCTCTATGCCCCTTATTAAGGCATACCAGTCAGAGGAGAGAGAAAAAAAATGGTTTTCCCATGCAAGTGGTTGTGTCCGCGATATACAAGTCAGCATGGCTAAAAAACAAGCGTTGATACCGTGCTTTCAGGAAATGATAAGCCTAACCATGCTCCTTACATTGGTAGCGATTATAGCATTTTTATTAGTGGAAAAAAAAATAGGGGATATTAGCGGATACATGATTTTCTTTCTGCTGATAAGAAGGTCAACCATCTATTTCGGCGTATTCAATGCCGCAAGGGTATCCCTGGCGTCGATTAGAGGGCACACACAGGAAATATCCAAGGTTTTTAACGACAATGATAAGTTTTTTATAAAATGCGGAACCAGAAAATTTACAGGTTTAAAGGAAAATATCAAATTTGATGGAGTTACTTTTTTATACCCAGAGGGCATAGCTGCTTTAAAGGATATTACTTTAACTATTGATAAAGGCAAGGTTACTGCTATTGTTGGTTCAAGCGGTTCTGGAAAAACGACGCTTATTAGTTTAATTATGCGTTTTTATGATATCCTGCCTGAAAAAATCAAAATAGACGGCATTGATATAAAGGAATTTACATTACAATCGCTTATGAAAAAAATATCTCTTGTTACCCAGGAAACTTTCATTATGAATGCGTCGCTAAAAACTAATATAACCTATGGGTTAGAAGGCGATATTAAGAGCGAGGCTATAAGCGAAGCTGTAAAACTTGCAGAAATGTCGGATTTTGTTACACACTTACCCAAAGGGCTTGATACAAATGTAGGTGATAGGGGAGCAAAATTATCGGGCGGTGAAAAACAGCGCGTATCAATAGCCCGCGCTATTCTCAAGCAGGCAGAGATTATCATATTAGATGAGGCAACAAGTTCATTAGATTCTATTACAGAAAGTTTAATACAGAAGGCCTTGAAGGAGCTTGTAAAAAATAGGACAACCATCGTTATCGCGCACAGGCTGTCTACTATAAAAAACGCAGATAAAATTATAGTGTTAGAAAACGGAAGGATTGCAGAACAGGGTTCTTTAAATGAGCTGCTTGCAATCAAAGGGAAATTTTATGAATTTTGGCAAGAGCAGAAATTTTTCTAATATGTGCAGACAATATATTACAAAGAATCTTTGCCTATGATGTCATATATTTTTTCTATATTTATAGCATCCATACTTTCTTATTCGCTATCATATTTTTTTCTCAAAAATGCCGATAAACTACGACAAAAGAGGAATACGTATGCAGAAAGAGTAAAGCTTCACAAAAAATATGTGCCTCGATTAGGGGGATTAGCCTTATATTTGGCTTTTTGCGTAACCTTTCCTGCTGTAATAGTGTTAAATAGGTATTCTATCAGTTTTGATGTAAATAAAATAATAGGTCTTTTTATCGCGTCTCTTTTGGTGGTTGGTACGGGTGTTTATGATGATCTTGTCAAGAGGCTTTCTTATAAAGTAAAGTTTGCATTCCAGGTATTGGCTGCCCTAGTATTGGTTTTAGCAGGATATAATATTCAAACAATATCTATTCCCTTTTTACCAAATCTTTCTGTAGGCGTGCTAGGCCCGGTTTTTGTTGTTTTATGGATGCTTGTTATAATGAACGCGGTAAATCTTATAGATGGTTTGGATGGGCTGGCCTCAGGGGTTTGCTTGATTGCAGGAGCTGGTTTTTTTATTATAAGCGCTGTAAAAGCAGATATCTTTGTTCTTACAGCGCTTGCAGTTTTTCTAGGCGTTATATTAGGCTTTTTAAGGTTTAATATTTATCCCGCAAAATTATTTCTGGGAGATTCCGGCAGCCTGTTTCTGGGTTTTATGATGGGTATAATTGCCCTGGAGATATCAGTTAAAAGGGCGACAGTTATTTCTATGGCTATTCCCATGCTGACCCTGTTTATTCCTGTGGCCAGCGTTTTTTTTACGTTTACAAGAAGAATTGCAACGGCAAGGAATCCTTTCAAGCCCGACAGCATGCACCTGCACTACCGCCTTATACGCGCAGGCATATCTCACAAAAATACTGTATATATATTTTATATGGTAACGTTTATTTATATGTTGTTTGGACTGTGGTGTTATTTTTCGCCAGTTATGTACGAATTAGCCATTATTATAGTAGCCGGTATGGTCATGTTAGCATTTTATGTCTGGGCATTACGCTTTATTAATCTTAAAAAGAGCTATAAAAGGGAACAGCATGGAAGATATAAAGAATTATAAGCTTCTGAATGAGAAATTCAGGTTAAAATATTGCATTGATAGGGTCATCGCGTGTGCTTTGCTGGCCCTGGCGTCGCCTATTTTTTTGATGGTAATTTGCGGAGTTAAACTAGGCGGGTGGTTTTATCCAGAGGATTCGGGAAGTATTTTTTATACCGAACCCAGGATTTCTGCAGGGGAGATTTTTAATATTATAAAATTCAGGACAGTTACAATGGTGGCAGTGGAGAAAATAAAAAATAGCACCGATACGAGAAGCATTACATGCTCACCGAATACCACGTGCGCTGGTAAAATTATACTAAAGTGGTATCTGGATGAGTTCCCACAGCTTTTTAATATTGCTAAAGGCGATATTTCTTTTGTAGGACCAAGGCCTCATATAATATCTCATCATGAAAACGATATCAAATCAGGGCTTATATATAGAAATATTGTAAAAGCAGGGTTATTAGGCATACCGCAGGCCTGTAAAAGAAGGCCAGGGTATGCAGCTATGCTGGGAAAAATGTCCATAAAGCATAAGTCTTGCAACAAAGTGCTTGATAAGCTTGATGGGTTATATGTAAAAAAGTGCTTGAAAAAATCAGTTTTTGGCATAGCGCTGTTTGATATTTATATAATAATTCAAGGCCTTATTGTTATTATGAAGGGCGGCGGGAAATAGTGAAAAATCTGGCCTGTCAACCAGCTTTATTTTCTTGCATCGCAGATGTGTTTGTGGTATCTTAGAAGAAAATATTTTTGATAAATCTAAATCTCATGCCGAGGTAGCTCAGTTGGTAGAGCGCGGCCCTGAAAAGGCCGGCGTCACCAGTCCGATTCTGGTCCTCGGCACCATTTTTTTATTTGATTTTTTATAGTCTATGTTATATATTAAGATCCAATTGAGAACAGATATTCGCCCATGTAGCTCAGTTGGTAGAGCAGAGCTTTCGTAAAGCTCAGGCCGTGGGTTCGATCCCCTCCATGGGCTCCACGATTTAAAAGAATAAATTTATCGTAATGAATCAATAACTATGGCAAGATTAAGAGAAGTTTTAAAGGAGCCTAATTTTTTATTTTTATGGCTTGGCCAGATTATATCCCAATTTGGCGATAAGTTTGCAATGATGGCTCTGGTAGGTCTCGTGTCTAAGAAGGCGCCTGGCTCGACATATGAATTGGCAAAATTATTTATGTTTATCATAGTGCCTGTATTTTTAATAGGCCCTATAGCAGGTGTTTATTCAGACCGTTGGTCCAGAAAATGGACCATGGTAGTATCGGATGCCATAAGAGGCATACTTGTCTTGGCAATAGTTGGTTATTGGTCTATTGTCCCCACGCTTAAGCCGGTTTTTCCCGTCTATGTTATTGTCTTTTTGATATTTTCAGTTACACGATTTTTTATACCGGCTAAAATGGCTATAGTGCCTGAACTGCTTACAGAAGATAAAATACTTAAGGGTAATTCCCTGATGCACACGACAGGTATGATTGCTTCTGCTTTAGGTTTTGGGTTGGGGGGTATTATGGTTGCCTTGCCGTCCTTAGGCGTAAGGGGAGGCCTGATAATAGATGCGCTTACCTTTTTTCTGGCAGCATTACTGCTCATACCTATAAAAAGCAGAAAAAGATTAAATGTCAAAAAAGAAAGTATTTATGAAATAGGGCGCAATGTAAGCAACATTATCAAGCAATCCGTCTTTGATGAGATAAAATATGGTATAAGGCATATAGCAGGCCAGCGCAAAATGCATTTTGTAATATTGCTGCTTTTTATCCTGGCAAGCGGCGTGGGCGCGAGCCAGGTTCTGCTAATAGTATTTATACAAAACTCATTAGCAAGTATAACAAGAGATTTGGGGCTATTGATAATGTTTTTTGGGACAGGACTTTTTATTGGAGCTATTGTTTATGGAAAACTGGGTGAAAATCTACCCAGGATAAAAGCCATATTATTAAGCTTTTTATTAGGGGGAGTTTTTTTGCTGCAGTTTCTTGTGTTTGTTAATATGTTTGCTAATTTTACGTTAGCAGCCATTATAGCCTTATTTTTCGGCGCAGCGATATCGCCTGTTATCATATCATCTAATACCATAGTGCATGAATTGATACCGGAAGATGCCCACGGGAAAGTTTTTTCATCATTAGAAGTTGTAATGCATTTTGCTTACTTGATATTCATGTTTATATCTGCTATATTGGCTGAGATAATAGGCAGTTTTAATATTCTGCTTATTGTGGGAATAGTGTTTGTCATAGTAGGTGTATTAGGAGTAAGGAGACAGAGAATTGCTTAAAAGAACCTTTCCGGGCGGGGTTCATCCTGCCCCGTGCAAGTATTTATCAAAGGATTGTCAAATAAAGCCCATTGGCCTGCCGCCGCAGGTAACGATACCTTTAATACAGCATATAGGCGCGCTCTGCAAGCCTCTTGTAAAGCCGGGTGATACTGTAAAAACAGGTACCCTTATAGCTGAAAGCGAAAAGTTTATATCAGCGCCTATACATTCATCGATATCGGGCACAGTAAAGGCTATAAAGAAAACAAGCCATCCTATATTGGGGAATTGTGAGGCGGTAATAATAGATTCAGATCAAAAAGACGAAAAGGATTATAACCTGAATACGCTGAAAGATGATTTTGAAAGCTTGACTTCCGAAGAGATAAGAGGGAAAGTAAAATTCGCAGGCATGGTTGGAATGGGGGGTGCGGCGTTTCCAACACATGTTAAATTAACTCCCCCGAAAGACAAAAAAATACATACGTTTATATTAAACGGAGCGGAATGCGAACCATATCTTACATGTGATGACAGGATGATGCAGGAACACCCGCAGGAAATATTAAAAGGCATGCTCCTCCTTATGAAGGCAATAGGCGTAAAAAAAGGTATTGTTGCTGTTGAAAACAATAAGCCCGGCGCAATAAAATCTATGCGTTCCGGAATTGCTACCCTGAAATTTGCCGGTTACAATGTTCAACTAACAGTATTGCCTACCAAATATCCTCAAGGCGGAGAAAAACAGCTGATAGAGGCCTTGACCGGCAGGGAGGTTCCGCCGCTAAAGCTTCCTTTTGATGTGGGTTGTTTAGTGGATAATGTGCAGACAGCTTATGCAGTATATGAAGCTGTTTATGGCAATAAGCCGTTATTTGAAAGGGTTGTTACCGTTACAGGTGATATTATAAAAGAGCCATCAAATGTAATAGTAAGAATTGGTACGCCCGTTTCGTTTGTCGTTAAAGAGTGTGGAGGCCTAACGGGCAAATTAGGCAAGCTTATTATAGGAGGTCCCATGATGGGTATAGCGCAATATACAGCTGATATGCCTATAATAAAAGGGGTATCGGGCATTCTTTTGTTGAGCGAAAAATATTCCGGCTTTGCAGAAGAGCAATACTGCATACGGTGCGGCAAATGCAAAGAGAGTTGTCCAGTTAAGCTTGTTCCTACAGAAATAGCAAAGGCATCGGAATATGGCAGATTTGAGATAGCAACAATGTTAAATGCGGCAGATTGCATAGAATGCGGATGCTGCAGCTATGTTTGTCCGTCACATATACCGCTTGTCCAGTTGATAAAACATGCAAAGAGGGCTATAGCATGTCAGATTTAATGAGAATAACATCTTCGCCGCATATTCATTCGGGCAAATCCGTTAAAGGGGTTATGTGGGCTGTTGTACTGGCTCTTGTACCGTCAGGGTTATGGGGAATCTGGGCGTTTGGTTTCAATGCCCTGTACCTTATAGCTGCTTCTGTGATCACATGCGTTATAACAGAAGCAGTGATACTGAAGCTTAGGGGAAAACCTATTGCAATTAATGACGGCAGCGCATTTTTAACAGGGTTATTGCTGGCTTATAATGTTTCACCGGATTTACCCATATGGGCTATATGTATAGGCGCTTTCTTCGCTATTGCTGTTGCAAAGCAGGCTTTTGGTGGGCTGGGAAGGAATATATTTAATCCTGCGTTAGCAGGAAGGGCATTTCTTATGGCATCATGGCCCACATACATGGTCACATTTAAAAACCCCAAATGGCAGATAGATGCATTGACATCCGCAACACCCCTTACCAATATGAAGCATGATTTCGGCTTCCCTCTTCCGTCTTATTTAGATCTTTTAATCGGAAACAGGGGCGGATGTATTGGTGAGGTGTGCATAGCAGCGCTTCTCATTGGAGCCGCATATTTATTATACAAAAAATATATTGATCTTCGCGTGCCGATATCTTATATAGGTACAGTTGCTCTTTTAAGCTGGGCATTTATGGGCAATGGACTGTTCAGGGGCGATTGGGTTTTTTATGTATTATCAGGCGGGTTAGTGCTGGGGGCTTTTTATATGGCAACAGATTATGTGACATCGCCTATTACGAAAAATGGAAAATTAATATTCGGCGTATTGTGCGGGGTATTAACATTTGCAATAAGAAAATGGGGAGGATATCCTGAAGGGGTATGTTACTCTATATTGATTATGAACGCAGCAGTGCCGATTATCGAGAGGCATACCAGGCCGGCTAGATTTGGAGGAAAATAAACATGGTTAAGTTTGTAGGTGTGCTTTCAAGCGTTTGTATTATAGCTGCTATTGTGCTGGGGTTAACGTATAGTATTACAAAACCTATTATTGCCGAACAGTCTGCCAAAGAACAAAGACAGGCGCTTGAGAAGGTAGTGCCTGGAGCAGATACATATAAGCAAAAGGTTTTCAGCAAAGGTGAGTATTATGAGTGTTTAAAAGATAAAAAGCTTATAGGCTACGCGTTGTTTGTTTCAGGTACAGGGTATTCAGGCGATATCAAGATGCTTTTAGGAATAGACAAGACAGGTAAAATATTAGGTGTCGAGATTCTTGCGCAGTCAGAAACCCCCGGTCTTGGCGCCAGATGTGTTGAGGTAAAAAGAGGGCAGAGCCAACCATGGTTTTTAGCCCAGTTTAAGGGTAAAAACGCATCTTCTCTTAAACTTAAAGACATACAAACAATCACAGGATCCACTATTACGTCAAAGGCTGTCTTAGAAAGCCTTAAAAACTCTACAGAAGGGTTTTTAAAAGAGATAAGGTAGCGCGGGTTTTATGAAAAGTTTATTTGCCGAGTTTAAAAAAGGCATACATCTTGAAAATCCTACTTTTGCCCTGCTTTTAGGGCTGTGCCCTACGCTTGCGGTTTCAAGCAGCGTAAGAAATGGTTTGGGTATGGGGATAGCTGCTACATTGGTTCTTTTAGGTTCCAATATAATTGTGTCTGCTGTGCGCAACATTATTCCGGTAAAGATAAGGATACCGTGTTATATTGTAATCATAGCTACATTTGTTACCATTATAGAGCTCTTGCTTAAAGCATATTTTCCCGTGCTTGATAAAGCATTGGGGATATTTGTCCCCCTTATAGTGGTTAACTGTATTATATTGGGTAGAGCGGAGGCGTTTGCATCTAAAAATAATATTATTTCTTCGGCTTTTGATGCATTGGGCATGGGAACCGGGTTTACGCTGGCACTTTTGGCTATATCCGCAACAAGAGAACTGCTCGGCTCTGGCACGCTGTTAGGTTATCAGATTATTCCGGGATTAGAGCCTGCTATTATTATGATACTTCCGCCGGGCGCCTTGCTAACACTCGCGTTTTTGATAGGCCTTACAAACATGATGAAAGAGAAGCACAATGAATCTTAGCGAATTCATGACAATAGCTATAAGTGCTATTTTTATAAATAACTTTATCTTGACGCGTTTTCTGGGATTATGCCCGTTTATGGGTGTGTCTAAGCAAACAAAACCTGCCCTTGGAATGGGGGCTGCGGTGATATTTGTAATGACTTTATCAGGTTTTATCACGTGGGTTGTATACAGGTACCTGCTTGTTCCTTTTAATCTTGAATATTTAAGGACAATTGCTTTTATACTCGTTATCGCTGTTTTTGTCCAGGCTGTAGAAATGGCAATGGCGAAATTAAGCCCCGCGCTTTACCGGGCCATGGGCATATATCTGCCTTTAATCACCACAAACTGCGCTGTTTTGGGTGTTACGGTGTTAAACGTAAATATGTTTTTTGGAAAAGACATGTCCACAGGCCTTTCTTTTTCAGCGTCTTTACTCCAGGCCTTTTGCGCCGGTATTGGTTTTGCGCTTGCCATGCTTTTGATGTCAGGTATAAGAGTGAGATTGGATTTAACGGATGTGCCCAAATCATTACAGGGTGTGCCCATAGCTTTTATTGTTGCCTCACTTATGTCCATGGGTTTTTTAGGTTTTTCAGGGTTTAAGTTCTAGAAAGATTTTAAAGGAAGAAGAGATGGGTATATTAGCGGCGGTCGCGGTATTAGGGATTTTAGGAGCCATATTTGGTTTGTGGCTTGGTTTTGTGCAGAGGCTTTTTGTTGTTAAAAAGGACCCGCGCATAGAGCATATATTTTCGCTTTTGCCGGGGTCAAACTGCGGCGCATGCGGTCAGGCAGGCTGCTTTGGCCTGGCAGAGGCGCTTTCAAATGGTGAGGTTGAAACAATAACATGCCCTGTTGCGCATGAACAGGAAAGAGAAAAAATAGCCGATATCCTTGGAATAAATGTAAAGGCCAAGGAAAAGGCCGCCGCTACTCTTATATGCAGGGGCGGTATCAGGTGTAAAGATAACTTCGAATACCATGGCGTAGAGGATTGTAATGCGGCAATTCTTATTATGAATGGCCCTAAGGCATGTGCTTTTGGCTGTGTAGGAATGGGAAGTTGTGTAAGGGCCTGTCCTTTTGATGCTGTTAATATGGGAGATGACGGTTTGCCCGAAATAAGTGTTGAAAAGTGCACAGGCTGCGGCAAGTGCGTAAAGGCCTGCCCTAAAGGGGTTATTATAATATCGCAGCTTGAAAAATTATATCACATACAATGCAATTCTAAGGACAAAGGAGCTGATACTATAAAGGCCTGCAAGGCAGGGTGTATTGCCTGTGGAAAATGTGTAAAGGAGTGTCCTGAAAACGCAATAGAGATAAAGGATAATTTAGCAATTATAGATTATGCTAAATGTGTAAACTGCGGCAAATGCAAAGAAGGTTGCCCTACAAAGGCAATAGGAAGGAGAGGCTGATATGGCAGACCATGTAATAGAAATTACAGAATCAGAATTCCAGAAAGCTGTAAAAAATGGCCAGGGATTGATAATGGTAGATTTCTGGGCGCCGTGGTGCGGTCCTTGCCAGATGACAGGACCGGTGCTGGAAGCGGTTGCGGAAAAAATGAACGATAAGGTAAAGATCTATAAGATAAATATAGACGATAACCATAAGCTTGCCTCGGAGCTTGGCGTTATGAGCATACCTACAATGGTAATATTTAAAGACGGCAATGAACTGGACAGGGTAGTAGGAGCTCTCGGCGAGTCGGAAATAACAAAAAGGATAGAGGAGCACCTTGCCTGATTTAATATTACTTCTTGATATAGGCACTACTACGATATCAGCAGAGATAATAGATTCTGAGACGGCTAAGCCGATGGCGCACGGGGTTATTTTAAATTCTCAGCATGAGATAGGAGAGGATATTGTATCGCGCATGGATTTTGCCATAAAGAGCAGGCAAAATATTCTTATCCTGCAGAAAAAAGCCGCTAACTCTGTAAATATATTAATCAAAAGGCTTTTGCAAGAAGGGTCCATCGCGCGTAAAGACATAAATAAGGTTTTTTGTGCCTGCAACAGCGCGATGCACCATATATTGCTTGGATTAGATATCCTGCCTTTGATAACGCCGCCTTATAGAATAAATCAAAAATCAGAGATTACAGTATTTGCTGATATGGTTGGTTTTAAGATAAGAAAGGATTTAAAGGTTACATTTTTGCCGAACATAGGAGGTTTTGTTGGCTCAGATGCGCTTTGCTCTATCCTGGCAAGTGGTATTTATAAGTCAAAGGATTTAAGAGCTGTCATTGATATGGGTACAAACGGGGAGGTCATATTAGGGAATAGGCGTAGGATATCAGCTGCCTCTACAGCCGCAGGGCCTGCTTTTGAGGCAAGGCATATAAAAAATGGTATGCCGGCTATAAAAGGGGCAATAGCAGGCGTAAGGGTTAAAAATAACCATGTTAAACTGGATATTATAGATAGCACGCAACCCAAAGGTATTACAGGCAGCGGGCTTATAGATGCCTGTAGTCAGCTTTATCAAAGCGGTTTTATTGATCGGTCAGGCAGGATGCAGGCAGAAGAGTTCATACTGTATAAAAAGGGCAAAAAGAAAATAGCAGTTACGCAATCCGATATAAGGAAAGTACAGCTTGCTAAAGGGGCCGTGCTGGCTGCGATGAAAGTACTTTTAAGAAGATATAAAGCCGATAGCTCTGATATAAAACAAATTATGCTGACAGGATCATTCGGAACCCGCTTGAATATTAAAAGCGTTATTGGAATCGGCCTTATACCCAAGGTCGATATAAAGAGGGTAAAATATATTAAAAACGCGGTTTTAACAGGACTGCGCTTGTGGGTAAAAGACAAGTCAATAAGGGAGCATATTTTTTCTATACTTGGCACAATAGAACATGTTCCTCTTTTTGGTAAGGCATTCGGAAAAGAATTTGCTGCGTCATTACATTTTTAGGAAAGGGAAATCCATATGAATATAGCGGTATTTTGTTCAGGTAAAGGCAGCAATCTTCAAGCTATTATAGATGCCAAAAAAAGCGGTATATTTCAGGCTGATATAGCATTAATGGTATGCGATAACCCGGATGCCTATGCTGTAAAGATAGCGGAAAAAAAGAATATTCCGTGCCTTGTGATAAATAGAAAAGATTTTTCTTCGAAAGAGTATTTTGAGAAACGAATTATCAGCGCGCTCGAAGAAAAACAGATACGCCTTATATGCCTTGCCGGGTATATGCGCCTTTTCTCGCCAGAATTTGTGCAAAAATATGCCGGAAGGATTATTAATATACACCCCGCTCTTTTACCAGCTTTTAAAGGGGCTAGTGCGATTGAGGATGCTTTTGATTATGGGGTAAGAGTAAGCGGCGTTACGGTTCATTTTGTAACAGAAGATGTGGATGCTGGCCCTATAATATTACAGGAATCCGTAAAAATAGAAGATAATGATACCCGAGAGGTCTTTGCTGAGAAAATACACAGGGTTGAACACAAGCTTTATCCGCAGGCAATAAAACTTTTTATTGATGGCAGGCTTAGTATTGCAGGAAGAAAGGTTGAAATAACGCAATCGAGAGGATAAAAGTGACAAATATTAAATTCGGCACATCAGGATGGCGCGCTATTATAAGCGAGGATTTTACTTTTGCTAATGTAAGACTTGTAGTGCAGGCCATATCGGATTATGTTAAAAACGTTAAAACTCAAAATTTACCCTCTGGCTCAACCATGGCCAAGAAGCTCAAAACTGTCATAGTTGGATATGACACCAGGTTTTTATCGAAAGAGTTTGCGCATGAAGCGGCAAAGGTGTTTTCCGCAAACGGCATAAAGGTTTTATTATGCGATCGGGATGCACCTACCCCTGTTATTGCTTACCATATAATAGATAAAGGATGTTCCGGTGGGATTAATTTTACGGCAAGCCATAATCCACCGCATTATAACGGTATAAAATTTTCACCTTCAACAGGAGGCCCTGCTACCCCTGATATAACCGCTATAATAGAGCGCAACATAGTAAAGCTTCAAAAAACTAAGAAAACCTTCTTGGGTAGCCCGAATGAAAAACTTATAAAACCTTTTAACCCGCGCGCAGATTACTTAAACCGCATAAAAACCATGGTTGGCATGGATGTTATTAAAAAAGCAAAGCTCAAAATAGCGTGCGATTGCTTATACGGCACATCCAGAGGGTATCTCGATTCTATATTACGCGAATATAAACTTAAACCAATAATTTTACACGACTATTTAAATCCTTATTTTGGAGGTAAGCGTCCGGAACCTGCCCCTGAAAATATAAAAGAACTTATAAGGACGGTAAAAAGGGGTCAATTAGATCTTGGGCTTGCCACAGATGGCGATGCTGACCGGTTTGGTATAGTTGATGCGGATGGCACATATATAACTCCAAATGAAGTCATAGTTCTTTTGCTTTATCATTTTCTCAATAACAGGAAAACCGAAAAGCAAACCGTAGCCCGTACCGTTGCAACCACGCATATGATAGATGCCATTGCCAAAAAACACAATATAGAGTTATTGGAAACCCCCGTAGGCTTTAAATATTTCGTGGAAAGCATATTAAGCGGTGACTGTATTATAGCCGGAGAGGAATCAGGCGGGCTTTCTATATCCGGGCATGTCCCTGAAAAAGATGGCATATTGGCCTGCCTTCTTATTGCAGAAATGCGGGCAATGGAAAAAAGGCCTATATCAAGTATATTATCTTCAATATATAAAAAATACGGAAAGCTTTATTTCCACAGGATGGACCTTGATTTTACTGATGAAAAAAAAGATGCCGTGATGAAAAAATTATCATCAGGCACATTGAGTAAATTTGCGGGCCAAGACATAGTAAACCGCGACACAATAGACGGAACAAGATTCTTTTTGCGTGATGGCACATGGGTGCTTTTCAGGCCCTCGGGAACAGAGCCTATAGTAAGGATATATTTTGAGTCAGCTTTTAAGAAATCACTTAAAGCTGCTGAGAAAGCAGTATCCCGTTTAGTGGAATAGCTGTTGTGCGGCAGCTTTGATTGACCTTATTCTAGCCTAAGCGGCATTTCTTAATTGTAGAGGATCCCCCGCGCTGCCTTGATTATTCACTTGACACACCCTTAGCTATAACGTATAATTAAAATTCATCTATAAATAATCGTAAGTATTGCAAGCCCATTATTTTACTATTCTTTAAAGGGGTAATATGAGTTATAAAATAAAATCAATTAAGGCAAGGCAGATATTAGATTCGCGCGGAAATCCGACAGTTGAGGTTGATTGCATTCTTGACGATAACGCCATGGGAAGGGCCGCTGTGCCTAGTGGTGCTTCTACAGGAGAGCACGAGGCCATTGAGCTTAGGGACAATGATAAATCGAGGTATCTTGGAAAAGGCGTACTTAAGGCGGTATCTAATGTAAATAATATCATTTCAAAGGAGTTTATAGGTATCGAACCTTTTAATCAAAGAGCGATTGACAATAAACTTATAGCATTAGATGGCACGGAAAACAAATCAAATCTTGGAGCAAATGCCATATTGGGAGTATCGCTTGCTGTATCAAAGGCAGCTGCTGACGCAAAAGGCGCGCCTCTTTATGAGTATCTTGGTGGCGAAAAGGCGGTAATGCTTCCTATACCCATGATGAATATAATAAATGGGGGTTCTCACGCGGATAATAATGTGGATCTTCAGGAATTTATGATAATGCCGGTCGGGGTTAGTTGTTTTTCAGATGCTTTTCGTGCTGGTGCCGAGGTTTTTCATGCGCTTAAGGCAATATTAAAGAACAAGGTTCTTGAAACATCGGTAGGCGATGAAGGCGGTTTTGCACCTAATCTTCAATCAAATTGTGAGGCTGTAGAGGTTATATTGCAGGCAATTGAAAAAGCAGGCTATAAACCAGGTAAGGATATATGTATAGCACTTGATCCGGCATCCAGTGAATTTTTTAAAAACGGTAAATATATACTTGCTGCTGAGGAGAAAAAAGAGCGCACAGCAGAGGATATGGTAGAGTTTTATAGGGAGTGGGTCCATAAGTACCCTATAATATCAATAGAAGATGGCCTTTCAGAAGATGACTGGGATGGCTGGTTAAAATTAACCACTGCTCTGGGTAAAGAGGTACAGCTTGTTGGTGATGATCTTTTTGTTACAAATACAAAGCGATTAAAAAGAGGCATAGATTTGGGTGTTGCCAACTCCATACTTATAAAGGTAAACCAGATAGGTACTTTATCAGAGACCCTGGATGCCATAGATATGGCTAAGAAGGCAGGTTATACAGCAGTTATATCGCATCGTTCAGGCGAAACAGAAGACACTACAATAGCCCATCTTGCGGTTGCAACCGGGGCAGGCCAGATAAAGACAGGCTCTCTTTGCAGGACAGACCGTGTTGCAAAATATAATGAGTTATTAAGAATAGAAGAGGCGCTGGGAAACAGGGCCAGGTACGCTGAATTTCCGAAAAAAAGGTAAGAAGGATAAGAGTTTTTTATGTCAAAGAAGAATTACATGCTTCTTGGCATTATTGCAATTATAGTTATATTTTCTCCAGGCTATTTTCGCCTGAAGGAGCTTAAACAGAAAAACCAGGGTTTGCTTGAGCAGATAGACAGGCTTAGGCAGGAAAATCAGGATTTAGCGTCTCAGGTAAAACGCCTGGGGGACGACCCGTTTTATATCGAGAAAAGAGCAAGAGATAAGATGGGAATCGGCAGAGAGGGTGAAGTCAGGTATAAGTTGGTTTACGACGACGAGGATCAGATAGAGAAAACAGATGATGATAAAAGCAGGTGATATTGTAGAGGTGGAGGTTTTTAAGATTACAAGTTTTGGTGCTTTCACAAAGCTTAAAGATGGACAGAAAGCCCTTATTCATATTTCGCAAATAGCAAATGGATTTGTTGAAAATATCAGTGAGCATCTTAAGCTAGGGGATAAGGTAACCGCCAGGGTACTTAAAATAGAAGCAGGTAAGATAGATCTTACATTGAAGGCGCCAAAGCAGCAACAACAATCGCGGTCTTATCCTGATAATAAAGAGTTTAGGGTAAATATCTTTGCGGATAAACTGCAGGATTTTGCTTTAAAGATAGATTAGTATTACAAAAAATGACGCGGGGTGGAGCCCCTCGCTTTCAAGAAATTTTCCTTGAAAGCTCGGGATTACACCGTATATTTCTTCGCGGGGTGGAGCAGCCCGGTAGCTCGTCAGGCTCATAACCTGAAGGTCAGAGGTTCAAATCCTCTCCCCGCAACCAGTTTTCTATGAGGATTTGAAGTGAGCCCTGATTTGAAATGCGATAAAGCAGAGCATTTCAGGGGCGAGTGGCCGACCCGAAACGAACGAAGTGAGTGACGGGCGCCAAATCCTCTCCCCGCAACCAGATTAACATAAGCTAGGACAATGACTTAGGTCAATCCTAGCTTTCTTTTTTTTGGGTATGAATAGCTCTGTGCTAATGCTGTGCTAACAAGCACTTCTTCTAAGAGGTTTTTAATAGATTTTTGGTGGCCCTACCTTCCACTACCCCGCTTAAGGTACACCGACTTTTTTGACTTTGCAGATAGTGACCTATGCAGGGTACCAACAACTCAGTTTTGCCAAGCAATAGATTTCCCCTTGCCCCTTATGATTTATAGGTGTAGAATAGAAACAAAGTTTCGTAGATAATAATGGGTAAATAGGAGGAGAGAGATGGAGAAGAAGCCTAAAGGTGTTCTATTTTTTTCTATTATTTTTTTTAGTTAGTGCAGTATATAAC
>Ga0163203_1000026_pt1 | contig 37320 bp, 34 predicted proteins | sample PL_2010_330m_FD_113534 | JGI IMG/M metagenome (GOLD analysis project Ga0163203, IMG submission 113534) | Freshwater microbial communities from Powell Lake, British Columbia, Canada to study Microbial Dark Matter (Phase II) - PL_2010_330m | ecosystem: Environmental > Aquatic > Freshwater > Lake ... | reverse complement strand
TTATTATACTTATAACCGCGATATTGAGCTATTGATTTTACCAAAAAACATAATTATGTCAAGAAAAAAAAGTGGGGACAGGTCTCTTAAGGAACCTGCCCCCATAATTGAATGGAGCGAGCGATGGGGATCGAACCCACGTAGGTGGCTTGGAAGGCCACTGCACTACCACTGTGCTACGCTCGCGCGCTCAGGTGAAAAGGTTTAAGGAATAATATACATTTTTTGATTTTATTGTCAACTATTATTCTTTCTCAGTTTCATCCGCATGCTCTTTTATTATGTTCATGGCCTCGATCTCGTTCCTGGCATATCTGAGCCGCGTCCTCATATCACGATTTGACAGAAACTTGGCGATCGCGGCAAGCACCTGGAGGTGCAAAGCTGGTTTATTGGCGGGAGAAAGCACCATATATATGATCTCGATCGGAATGTCTCCGATCCCTCCGAAATCAATACTATTGTCCCGTGTCAGGACACCCAGAGCAACGACAGGCTCATTAATGTCCGGAAGCCTGCCATGAAGTATGGCGATCCCTTCTCCAAGCGTTGTCCCTCCCTGTCTTTCTCTTTGCAGGATGATCTCGAGCACCTTGCCCGCATTATGAATAAAACCGGCGGACTGAAGGGTCCGTATCAGCTCCCAGATCGCTTCTCCTTTTGAGCTTACATCGAGAGGGACCCTCAAACATTCGGGACGAATAAGTTTGTAAACGTTTAACTTTTCCTTTTCAAGCTTGTCTCTTATTATCTCCTCTTCTCCTATCAGATCTCCCCCTCCCGTGACCCATGAACGCCATCTGAGCAATGCCCGTTCTGAAGAAATAACGCCTATTACCTCGAAAAAGATGATCCCGGGAAGAATAATGCCCAGTATTGTCTCCCCCTCTTTCCCGAGAACCGTGGCGACAAAAAACGCTTCTATGGCCGCGACACCTGCCTGGGGGAGCATCAATTTCGGCAAACATTGAGTCAATCTTTTTCCCTGCCGGGTCACCTTGCAACTGAGCCAGGTCCCTCCCATCTTTCCCATGGTCCTGGCCGCAATATAAGCTGCTATAAATAAAAAATTCGCGGGATGGAATGCCTCTATCCTGGCATTTGCCCCGATAAGAGCGAAAAACATCAGCGTGTACATGGAAGTCGCGTTTTCTATCCTGAGAGATTCGAATATCTGTCTGCTGTAAAGGTTCGAGACAAGGATCCCAGCGCTTACCGCCGTTATCAGGAAAGGTAGGTGCCAATGAAGGGCAAACCCGACTCCAAGGGATACACATCCCCATACTATTATGAACGCCTCCATAGACGGCCCCGGCATCTCTGAAATGAGCCTTGATAAAAATTCCGGCCCAAGAACAGGGCCTGTCCGGACTTCTTCGTCACCTGGCCTAAGCCATCTTCGTTCCATCACGATACGTAAGATTATGAAAACACCTACCCCCAAGAGGATGGCAAACCCGAATTCTTTCGTCACGGGAAGAAAAACCTCTCCCCATGCGATCCCTGCGTGTTTTTTAAGAGCAAGGGCGGCCTGGACCATTACTGAAAAGATGATTACCTCTATTACATCATCAAGGACAACGATCCCGCCGAGCATACTTCTCATCTTCCCGGTTATTCCCAGCTTGTTCATTATCACAAAAGTCGAGGCCGGGGCGGTCGCGATACCGATACTTCCTATAATAAAAGCGATAATCGGCCTGAACCCTAACAGGAGGAAGGTGACTGTCACTAATACCCATGTAACAGACGCCTGGATAAAGCATATAATCAGCGCGTCTTTGCCTATCCTTTTAATTCTGTCCGTGGTAAGCTCATCGCCTATACCAAAAGCAATGATACTCAGGAAGATGAAGGCCAGGAAGTGGAGTGAACCAAGGGCTTCTCTGTAGATGGGTACTTTATGTTCGAGAAAAAAAAGGAAAACCGGGCCTACGACCAGACCTCCGAGGACCTGTCCCACTATCTCTCCAATGCGCAAACGCCGGGTCAGCTTTCCGCCAAAATAGGCTGTCAGAAGCAAGAGCCCCAAACAGAGTATTTGCATGTATAAAAGCTCAAAGCGCATAGGGGAAAAACGTTGAAAGGATCATATACCCTTTGTCCATTTACTTCACTATGGCAACGGGTTTAACTCTATCCTGCAGTGCCCTTATGGTCCTGATATACTCCGGCTCATAATTAGTCCTGGATTCTATCTTTTTAGCGAGATCGGCAGTATCTTTTTTCCACGTAAGGACTTCTATTACAGGCATTTCAGACTTTCTAAAGTTATAGTAGGTGGTCATTGCGTACCTCCAAATTGGCTTTTATTATAGCACAAATTTCTTATAATCGCTATAAAAAACTAAATCGGCGCGGCAAATATTGCGGGATCCGTCAGGATTGTTTATCCGTGCGTTCAGCTATCTTTTTCTCAAGGATCTCTCCTACCAAGTCTCCTATTCTCCTCCGCCTGCTCCTTCCTATATATACTACTATCAATCTTATCAGGAAAATAAGAATAATAACTGCCAAAAAAACGTAAGGCAATAATACCATCCACCGCTGGAGTTCTACTTCTACCTCCATATAGGAAAGGAATTTCTGCCAGTAGGACTCATCCATTTAAAAGCCTTCCGTTTTTCTCTTGTATAAAACGTCATTTATCTGTTCCAATAAACGTTCCATAGTGCACGGCTTTGTCAGATACGCAGCGGCACCGATCTCCATCCCGTAAGCCACATCGAACGGCTCAACCTTGGCGCTCAGCATGATCACAGGGATATTTTTTATGCGCTCATCGTTCCTGAGCTCAAGGAACATGACCCTTCCGTTCATTTTTGGCATGGCGATATCCAGGACCACCAGGTCCGGCTTTTCCTTTCTTATGACATCCAGCCCGCTGTGGCCATCATAAGCAAAGCTGACCGTGAAATTCCTTGCCTCGAGGAACTCCCTTATCGTTTCGACCAGGCTTTTTTCATCATCGATGATCGTTATTTTGGACCCTTCGACGTCTTTCTCCACGGATACTCCCTCCATTCCATTTGAATAGCGTTTTTACTTTCTAATTAATTATACCTATATATGAAAAATCTGACAAGTTGCGGACGGAATTCAAGGAAGAAAGGTACCCGCAAATTACGGGTCACCGTGCCTGGAGCCTTTTCCTGATAAAATGGAGGATAAAAGACGCGTTAAGCCGGCCCGATCTTTTTATCTTAAGAAATTTATAAAATGACAGCCTTGTCCTGCCCATGAAGTGATTCAGACAAAGTAAAGGCCTCAGAAACGCGGGGTGTTTTTCGAATATCCCGCACGCCTTAATGATGCGTATAAGATATCTCGCGCACCTGAAATAGGACGCCAGGAGAAAGAGGGCCGAGTAATACCTGAACATCTTCTCCTTTTCTCCTGAAATATCGAACAGTGGAAGTTTTTTATGCAGTTCGGTGCCGGGCAGTGTGTATAGTTTATTTATACATACATCATAAGGCTGAGGCAGCTCAAGGAGCACCTCGAGCGTCCTTTCCAGGTCGTCTTTTTTCTCAAGCGGGTTATAGGTAATAACGTCGGTATAAAAAGATAATCCTTCCGACCTTATGATGGACGCCGTTTCAAGGAAAAGCTCTTTATTGAAAAACCTGTTATACAGCTCGCATATATCCGGCGAACCCGACTGGACCGCCAGACAGGTGCTGCTTAAACCGCCATCCTTTAAAAGACTTATCCTTTCTCCTATGTTTTTCGTCGGGAAAATATACGCTGTAAACGGAAGGCCTATCTCCCTCTTGTAGAGCGGCAGGAACGCGCCCAGCCAGTTCATGTCGTGCGAAAAGACCTCGTCCTGGAAGATGACGTAGTCTATATCGTTGTTCTTTTTGACTTCGGACAGTTCGGCGATCACGTTTTTCGGGCTGCGGCGTCTCAAAAAAGCGTGCGGTTTATAAAGCTCTTTCAAATACAGTTCACAACAATAAGCGCATTTGAAAATACAGCCTCTGCCCGTTATGGTGCTGTACACTTTATCCGAAGGGAAAAGAAAACGGGGACTGACCCTTAAATTGTTATCCTCAATAAAATAGTTGCCTTCTCCCTCGCAATCCTGGAAAGGCAGCTGGTCCAGGTCCTTCAACGGAACATTAAGCTCGTTGCATTTTACCCTCCCGTTCTTTTTATAGCATATGTTCTTTATCCTCTCCAGGGACCCGCCTTCATCCAGGGTATTCGCTATTTCAACGATCGTTCTTTCAGATTCCCCCCGGCAGGCGAAGTCACAGTAGTTAAGCGACTCTTCCGGGTTAATAGTGGCCTCGAACCCGCCCCATATCAAGGGAATGTCGGGATACTTTTTCTTGATAACGGCGCTGACGGCGTTAATCCTCCATTTCAGTGGCGTGTTCACCGTCATGCCGATAAAGTCGGGCGATAATTCCCCGATAAGACCGGTTAATATCTCCTTCTCTTCGGGCGTTATGTCTTTACAGACAGCGTATACCATCGGCTCACCCAAAGGAGAAATACCTTCCCATGCGACCTCGTCATCGTATAAACGCACCTTTTTCGTCGGTACGCCTACGTTATATCCTTTCAGGAAGATTATATGCCGCTGGTGTCCAGCCTCTTTAAGACAGGAAGACAGAAGACGGATCCCGTAAGCCGATTCATCATATAATGAAATAAATACACCTTTGGCCATAATATTCGTTTTTCCGTTTTTTTTATAGGAGTTTCGGGTGGCAATGTTCCAGTGAATTGACTATGTGTTAAAGGCCAGGACCCCGGTTATACAAGACTATATAAAATTTTGGGGCACACAAAATTGAAATAGAAATTGAAATCGCTATCCCCCATAACACTATCAACTGTTTTTTATTCATCAAACGCCTTATTCGCCCCTATTACAGCCCAATGTACAAATCTCCTAAACAAAAAGATGAAAAAATATCCGGGAAATATAGATAATATCACATAAGGTATAATAATACTAATACTTTTCAGGCTACCTGTGATAACGAATGATTGCCACACTCCAATAATACCACCAACTAATACCAGCCCTAACATGATACGCAGTTCACGTGTCATGATTTCTTTCCATTTTTCCCTTTCGTCCCACATTTTCTCCCAAACACAGAGAGAAATATACCAAAGCAACATCAGTAAAACTATACCACTTAAAAAAATACCAGCAAAAAGTAGACACGTTAAAACGAAATCAGCAGAAAGTGCACACGGCTGTAATCTTGGGTAAAAACGAATAAAATGTAAACAACTAACAAAATAGGAAAAAAGAATACTTATAGATGCGAGAATAGTAATACCCCATCTTTTTGCAAAAGACAAAACTTGTTCCTGCTGGGTCCTTTCCCGGTTTCTTTCTAAAATCGCTTGAAATTCTAAATCTAAGTCTGCTTCTCTAAGTTTTTCTATCCGTGACCTTTGGATCTGTAACTTGTATACAATAAAAATACCCACAAGCGCTATCAACGCCCCTGTCGCCTGTGTCATGGCACTATAGATGTAATAGTAATAGTCGAGTCTGAGTTCCATTATTTCTTTTTTAATTTATTTAGAATCACTTGCCCCTCTCTATTCTTATATCTCCCTTCAAGATAACTCTAACGACAAAAAAAGACAACCCTTTTTTGAGAGTTGTCTTTTACTGTTTAAACGCCGATTCTTTTTATCTCTATCTCACCCAGTTGGTTAAGAAAATGTATGTCAAATTGGTGGGGAGAGGAGGACAACAAGCCCGGAGCGAAGCGACGGGCGCAGGAGCCCTACTCTCACCAAAAGATATTTCAAGGATTTTTAATGGAAAAATCCTTTTTTTACATTAAAAAGACGATGAAATATCTCTGCATTCTCTAAAGAGAATGCAGACCATAAAAAAAGACTGTCCGCTTGCTAGAGCTCGGAACAGTCCTTTTTTTATGGTGGGGAGAGGAGGATTTGAACCTCCGTAGGCATAAGCCGACAGATTTACAGTCTGTTGCGATTGACCACTCCGCCATCTCCCCGGTCTATAATGTATTATAGATAATTACGTTATGCTTTGTAAAGAACGTTTTTAGTTGAACCGCTATAATAATCAGAAAATCAACAATCGAAAATCGACCGTTCTTGACAATATTTCATATTGTCAAGAACTTTGCAAAATAGTTAACTTGTTTCAAGCTAACTATTTTGCTGGAGCCGGCGGAGGGATTCGAACCCCCGACCAGAGGTTTACAAAACCCCTGCTCTACCACTGAGCTACGCCGGCTTTTTTCGTTGCTCCTTGCTTGTATCTCGCTAGAAAAATAGGGACAGACACCTATTTTCCCATGTGTTTACCCGCTACGCAAAATAGGTGTCTGTCCCTATTTTTCGATGAGTTGGTCTATTTTTTCGAACAGCTGGTCCGCTGTGATGGGTTTTTGAAGAAAGTTGACATGACCCAATTTTTTCAGGTGTTCCAGGTCATCCGGACCCAGGACACTGACCACGAGTATCGGCATATTCAGGATTTCTGTGTCATTTCTCACGCAGGAAAAAAACTCCTCGCCGTCCATGGGTTCCATGATCATGTCCAGGATCACCAGATCAAAGGGCTTCTCTTTGAGCCTCTTAAAAGCTCTTACGGCTTCACCCAGGATTTCGACCTCGTATTTATCAGCTCTGACCTCAAAAAGGCTCGCATAAATCGTCTGCATCTCCTCATTGTCTTCAACTATTAAGATCGTTTTCCTCTTTGCCCCAAATGCCAACTTTGCTTCCTCCTTCCCTTTAATATACTGAAATATATCATACTGTTATCCTTTAGGCAAGCTGATAATTACATGGGTACCTTTCCCTTTGCCTTCAGAAACGATTTCGATCTTAGCGTTATATCTATGCACGATCTCCATGCATATTGACAAGCCAAGACCAACACCAGAGAGAGCCGCACTCCGTTGATAGAATTTATCAAAGACTTTATCTTTTTCCTCATCCAGGATGCCGCAGCCGGTATCCTCTACTCTTAACTCGACAATCTCTCCTTCAGCTTTTGCTAAAACCGTAATATGTCCTTTGTCCGTGAATTTTACCGCATTATCAAGAACATTGGAGAGAAGCGTGTTAAGCTCCTTTTCATTGATCAAAACCATGTCCGCGTCCTCAGGAATATCCGTAATAAGCTTGAGTTTCTTGTATCCGGCAATGTCTTTTATCCCCAGAATAACCTTATCTAATACCTTTTTTAAGGAGATACTTCCTTTTAATTTAGCCGGCTTGCCCTCCTCCAGCGAATATAATTCCAAAATATTGCTGATATCCCTGTAAGCTTTGTCAATGTTCCCCTGGATCATCATCTGGAACTCTTTTGCTTTTTCAATATCATCGGACTCTATAGCCATTTTGATCTCATTATTGGCCATTTTTGCCGTAACGATCGGCGTTTTCAACGAATGGGAGACATCCCGGATCAGGTTGTGCCTCATCTGTTCTATCTTCCTGCGCTCAGTAATGTCAGTATCAGCGCCCCTGTATCCCATTAAATCACCATTATCATCGAGTATGGGAACAGTACTTGTCGAAAGCCAGATCGTCCTGCCGTCTTTACATATATTCCTATTCACAAACTCCCGGAAGGTCTCTTTTTCAGCGAAAACTTTAAGCGTGTCTTTCTTCAAGGGTTCACGGTCTTCAGAGTGAAAAAAATCATAAAAATACTTTTTCCCAACGATCTCTTCCGGTTTATAACCAAGGATCTTTTCCGCCATCGGGCTCGCATATGTGTACAGCCCATCCTGGTTTGTCTCCCATATCCATTCCTGCGCATTTTCGGCTACTTGCCGAAATCGTTCCTCGGATCTTCGTAACGCCTCCTCTGCCTTTTTTCGCTCGGTGATGTCACGCACGATCGCCAGCAGGCGGAGTTCTTCTCCGATTGTAACACGTTTCAAATTAACCTCAACCCAGAACAGGCGGCCGGTCTTGTTTTTTGCTCTCCATTCAAAAAGCTGCGGTTCCCCTTTGATGGCTCTTTTCATCCATTTCACGGCATACCTTTGAGTGTACGGCGGTTTATTTTCACTCATGTCCCCCACCTCCATATCCACGATTTCATCCGGAGAATACCCGTACATCTCGCACATCTTCCTGTTTACATCAAGTAGCTTCCCTGTAGTGGGATCGTGGATAAAAATAGCGTCATCGGCGTTATTGAAAATTTCGCTATAGTTGATCTCGGATAACCTTAGTTCTTCCTCTTTGCGTTTGAGTTCGGTGACATCCTTGACATATTCGATCACTCCCACCACCATGCCGCTTTCATCTTTAAGAGGATAGCAGGAAAGAAAATTCCATCCGGTCGGTCTTTCTTCGTACGGATAAGGGGTGATCAAGGATTGGACTTCGCCTGTTTCCAAGGCTTTCAGGGAGGGGCACCATGGACAAACAGACTCCCTCTTCTGATATATCTTATAGCATTTTTTTCCGATGATAAGGCTGTTGTCACCATAGATTTCGTTTATCCATCTATTGACCCTGACAATATTAAAGTCTTTGTCAAGAACACTTATCCCGTCCTGGATGCTGTCAAAGATGTCCTGAAGAAATCTTTCACCACCCCTCAGCTCTTCATCCGTCTTCCTTTCCTTTTCATAAACGAACCTGAAATAAAAACTGAACGCGATGACCAGAACCACGACCACTGAACGCATCCATAATTCATTTGGATCGGATGTGAATACCTGATCAATGAAAGAAAGTTCGCGGAATACTGCGACATGTATAAAGGACTCGAAAATCCAGTAAAAAACGGCAACTGCGATCCCGGCGAGTATTATTCTCCCCCCGTGATCTCTATGTCCTCTGCGTTTATTCTCCATCTTTACCGGTCAGTCTCCTCACTCCTGGAGCGGCAGGATGAAATTGAAAATTGTCCCCTTTTTCCCTTCTGATTCCGCCCAGATGATTCCATTATGTCCGTCGATTATCGCTTTACAGATAGCCAGGCCAAGCCCTGTGCCACCCGCTTTTTTATCCCTGCTCTTTCCCGGGTGCGCGAATTTATCAAACAACAGCGGCAGGTCCTCTCTTTTGATCCCGGCACCAGTATCTTTTACTGAAACACGGATGGCTTTCTCGCCCTCCCTGGCTGTCATGACAGTGATGCTTCCTTTTTCTGTGACGTTGATGGCCATGTTGACGATGTTCGTCAGGACCAGTGTTATCCTGTTCCTGTCAAACCTGAATTTTGGCAGGCCTTGATCGGTTTCTACAATGAGTTTCACATTTTTTCTCTCCGCCAGCAGGGGGAGCATGATCCTGTGTACATTGGCGACAACTTCATTGATGCTATTTTCATCCATCTTCAACTCGTCTTTATCACTCTCCAGCTTATTGTGATCCACGATGTCATCTATCAGGTTGGCAAGGCTCTCCATGCTTCTCTTTGTCAGTTCTAATATCCCCCTCTGTCTGTCATTCATTTTTTTCGATGCCTCACTTAAAACAACATCCATGCCCTCTTTAATAGCTGCCAATGGGGTCCTGACTTCCAGGGATATCAGGGAAATAAACCTTCCCCTGGCATCCATTTCCTCTTTCAGGCGCTCCTCCGCGTTCTTGCGCTCGATGATCTCCTGATCACGCAAGGCGATTACTAAATTCAGCTCATGCGTCATCTTATTGAAATGGGCCGCAAGCTCACCTACTTCATCACCCTGTCTAATATCCGTTCGTTGGGACAAATCGCCCCTGGCTATCAGGTCAGTCACATTGACGAGTCTTATAATTGGGCTGGTTATGCCCTTGGCTAAAAAGAACGCTAATATCCAGGCAACAATGACGGCGATACCACCAAGGACGATCATCTTGTTCCTCAGCCTGATAGGTGGAGAAAAAACCTCTTTCTCCGGAGCTACGGAAATCACAGCCCAATTTCCATATTGTTTAAGACCGTATTCGCTTAGATGTGCGTAGCCGGCTATTACCGCGTTACCTCTGGTATCCTTATATATTGTATACCCGTTTCTTCTGCCTTTAAGGGAAGAAAGCAAAAGGGAATCATCCTGCATATACACCAAAGGCGTGAATATCTGGGCCCTGCCTTCCTGGGTCACTATCATCTGCGACGGGTTGTTCAAGAGGTATGCTGTCCGGCCTCCTATTTCCCGCACCTCGAACCTTCCGACGGGTTTCAAAAGACGTTCCATGCTGACAGTGGCCATCAGCACTGAGCGTATGTCCTTCTTATCTTCACCAATTACAGGCGCAAAGATCAGCCCCCCCAATATATTGCCCTGTTCGTCTCCGGAGATAAACTTAAAAAAGATGTTTCCTTTCCGCGTAAGCTTAACTTTTTCGAAATAATCTATTATTTCCTTGTCATGCACAGGGAGAATGTTACCCTCAAATCCGGGGGCTGTCGAAAGGGCGACCTTTCTGTTCAGGTCCAAGACCAGAATATCATCGAATCCCGGGTTCTTCTTTTTTATCTCGTTAAGGCGATCTTTAATCGCCGTCCGCTTCCCGGTTTTAAACACGGGGCTCCGGGAAAAGTTTATCATGTCAAGGATCTTCCCGTCGACATAATCGACAATATCTCCCGCTGCAAGTTCAGACACGGTTCGAAGATCGCTGCCTATTTTTTCCTTTAGCTCCTTCTGGGCGTTCTCAATAATCAAAATAAGTGTAATAGCTACAGCGACCAGAACGATCCCTATATAACTTACCCTTAATTTAGCGCCCAGTTTCATTCCAACACTTCCTTTTTAAGATTATTCGCCTAATAACTCCTTGATCGCCTTAAGCAGCTCTTCCGGCGGAAAAGGTTTGATAAAAGTACGCAGCGCGCCGCCTATCAGTTCGGCTCCCTCAAGATAGGTCCTCGGCCCCTCAAAGCCGCCCCCGGAAACGGCAATGACCTTCACGTCAGGGAAATCCCGTCTGAGTTCCACCATGGTCTGGATACCTTCCTTCCCGGGCATAATGAGATCCGTAATAACGAGGTCCGCCGGTTTTTCCTTGAACAGACTTATTCCCTCATCACCGTCACCCGCCTCCACTACCTCATATCCCTCTTTTTCCAGTACTTCCCGGATGACCTTGCGGAAATCATCGTTATCGTCTATGACCAGAATCCGCGCCATGACCTACTTCTCCTTATTTTATATGCTTTGCTTTCTAAATATATATAATTAATATACATAATATTCCTCTTAACGACAAATCCGATCAAAAATTAGAGATTCTGAAAAAGGAAGAGGTTTGAAAACATACTCTTATTTTCTAAAATATTCCGGCTTTTTCAAAAGCGCGAGGGAGGCATTCCAGGATATCTGTCGCGACCATGCTGAACGGTCCCTTTTCCCTTCCCGCTATATCCCCTGCCAGGCCGTGAAGATACACGGCTGACACGGTCGAACTGAAATCATCAACACCCTGTCCGATAAAAGATGCGATCATCCCGGTAAGGACATCACCTGTCCCGCCCGATGCCATGCCTGAATTGCCCGTATCGTTAACGTAGGTCTGACCCTCCGGACTTGCCACAACTGTTCTATGTCCTTTCAAACAGACGACTGTTCCGGTGTCCTTCGCGACCTTTTTGGCGATCTCGGTCCTCTGCATCTGCAAAAATGACACTTCCTTTTTTATCAAACGCGCCATTTCCCCAGGATGAGGAGTAATGACCGTCCTGAACTTTCTTTTCTTAAGCAGGATGGTCCTGCCCTCAAGAGCGTTGAGACCGTCGGCATCAAGCACGATCGGGCATTCTATCTTTTTGACCAGTTCCCGGATAAGCGCGCGGGTCTCCTCCGCGGCGCCGATCCCCGGGCCAATAACGACCGCGTCACACTTTCTGGAAAAATCGATTATCTCCTTCCTGGCGTTCTTGGCTAAAGAACGCTTTTTGCTCTCGGCCAGAGGTAACGTCATCGCCTCCGTAAGCTTTACCTCCATTACATGGTTAAGGGATTCCGGAATGCCGTTTACGACCAGTCCGCTCCCGGCCCTTAACGCGCCCTGGCACGAAAGATAAGCGGCGCCCGTCATGCCCACGGAACCTGCTATAACAAATACCCTGCCATAATCCCCTTTATGCGAGTCTTTACGCCGCACCGGGATCTTGTCTATGTGTTTACGCACCATCTTTTATCACCACCGCGTTGGAGGCAGCAATACCGCGCGTGTGCGATATGCTTACAAGGACCTTTGTCAATTTAAACTCTTCCGCCAGCTTTCCCGCCTGCCCGTGCAGGCGGACATAAGGTTTTCCTTCCTCGGTATTCAATATCTCGATCTCCGGCCAGTTCAATCCTATCTCGGCCCCGTTCGGAAGCGCTTTTTTAACAGCCTCTTTGGCCGCGAACTTCCCCGCCATATGGATGAAACGGGCCTTTTTGGATTCAGCGTATTTCATCTCGCCGGAAGTAAAAATTTTTTCAAGGAACCTCTCTCCCCTTTGTTCCGCGATCTTTCGGAACCTTTCTATTTCAACCGTATCTATGCCTATGCCAATAACACTCATTCCATAAGGCCCTTCATCTCTTTTACCGCTTCTTTTATCCCCACGAATATCGCCCTGGAAATGATCGAATGGCCTATATTGAGCTCGTACATCCCTTCTATACGCGCCACTGGTCTCACGTTCCGGTAATTAAGCCCGTGCCCCGCGGACACGATCAGTCTCTTTCCCCGCGCGAACGCTGAGGCATCACTGAGTATCTTCAGTTTTTTTGCTGGATCCTGGCCGGAGTTGAACGCTCCCGCGTATTCTCCGGTGTGGAGTTCTACCATCCCAGCGCCGGTTTTGACCGAAGCCTCGATCTGTCCCTGGTCCGGATCGATGAACAGGCTTACTTCAATAGCCGCGGAAGAAAGTCTTTCCACGACACTTCTGACCTTTTCAAAATTGCCTGCCACGTCAAGCCCGCCCTCAGTGGTTATCTCCTGACGATTTTCCGGGACCAGAGTGGCCTGATCGGGCTTTACATTGCACGCGATGTCAACGATCTCTGGATCGACCGACATCTCCATATTCAGCCGTGTCGATACTTTTTCTTTAAGCAGCCGGAGATCTTCGTCCTGGATGTGCCTCCGGTCCTTCCTGAGATGACAGACTATTCCGTCGCAACCGGTTTCTTCGCATTGAAGCGCGGCTGTTACCGGATCGGGTTCAAAGGTCTTGCGCGCTTCCCTGACAGTGGCTACATGATCTATGTTTACTCCCAGTTTTACCATTGTCACTTTATCCCTCGCCTCCTCCGACCTTCACAACGGGCAGGTCCACTTTTACGATTTTTTTCTCGATCCTTAACGATCTCATGTCAGAATGAACGCCGAGTTGCAGGGTCGTGGAACGGGTATATTCCCCAAGGTCTATTCTATCGGTCTTGAGCTCATCCACGTTTTCTAGGATACGTTCCGGTCCGAATATCGATATGTGGGAAGGTTTTACTTTTACGTCTTCAAAGACCACCCGGTATCCCTCCGGCGATCTGCCCGTAAAAATAGGCTTTACCGGGACTTCTTTGACTGTAAATTTGTATTTCTCGAAAAAGTCTTCACCGGTCTCCTTTTTTTGCGTAAATGACTCGGTGTTGATCACATCAAAGACATAAAACCACGTGGCTATCGCGAGTATCAGCGAGATGAGTTTCGTCCAGAAATTGTGGAAAACGATATCTAACAACCTCATTGTTTATCCTTGCCCTTTGCGATCATTTTTTTCAGGCTTTCTAAAAAAGGATTCTTCCTGGACTCTGGTATGAATATCTCTTCCAGGAGCTTAGTAAGATTAGCAGAGTCAAGGTCCCTGGTCACACTGCCTCCGATAGCGACCGATATCCTGCCGGTTTCCTCGCTTATTATGACAACGACCGCGTCTGTTTCCTCGCTTAGCCCTATGGCGGCCCTGTGCCTTGTCCCCATCGTCTTGGGAATATTCGGATTCTGCGTCAGCGGGAACAGGCATGCCGCGGCTTCAACTCGCTGCTCAGCTATGATTATGCCACCGTCATGCAACGGTGAAGTAGGTGAGAATATAGTGTTTATCAGTTCGCTGGTCACCCTTGAATCTATCTCGACCCCGCTTTCCACGTAACGCCTTAAGCCCGTCATCCTTTCTACTGCTATCAATGCCCCGTTCTTTTTCCTGGACAGCACCACAGCGGCTTTGGCGATCTCTCCAATAACTACTTTCTTCCCTAAAAAAATACCGAAGCGGCCCAGACTTGCCAGTCCCCTTCTGAGCTCGGGCTGGAAGATTATGAGAAACGCTATGACGGAAATAGCCAGAAGCCTGGTCAGAAGCCAGTTTATGATGACCAGGTTCAGGCCCCTGGTGATCATGATGATAACGGTGATAACAATGAGACCTTTCAGCACCTGTTCGGCCACTGTCTTCTGCAGGAGAAGAAATATCGTGTAATATACGCCCCAGAGGATCAGGACCTCAAGAACAGTATCCCAGTATCCCAGTAAAAAATTCATAAACCCACTCATCCGTTATGTTTTTTTATGGCGTCGACCACACTGGCTACATCTTTCATGGCACCCACATCATGGACCCTTATGATATCCGCGCCTCTTAATACAGCCGCGGCCACACCGGCAGCTGTCCCGAATACCCTCTTGTCGGCCTCTTTATCTGTCAGCGCGCCTATGAACGATTTCCGCGAGACCCCGACAAGAACGGGCTTGTTCAGCTGTCCCAGATCATTCAAATTTTTCAAGATGGTCAGATTATGGTCCACCCCTTTACCGAATCCAATGCCAGGGTCCACGACGATCTTATCCGGACTTATACCCGCGTGTTCCGCTATGCTTATAGACTCGCCAAGGTATAAGACTATCTCCCGCATGATATCATCGTAGTAAGGGGCGTCCTGCATGGTCCCGGGCTCTCCTTTCATATGCATAAGTATGACCCCGGCGTCAAAATTGCTGATCACCTGCGCCATGTTCTCATCACCGTGCAGGGCCGTGATATCATTAATAACTGAGACCCCCTCGGAAAGGACCATGGACGCTACTTCGCTTTTATACGTATCGACCGAGATCGGAACATTGATGCCCTTTTTTAACGCTCTTATGACCGGCATGATGCGGCTGCATTCTTCTTCCGCTGAGATCCTTACTGAACCCGGTCGTGACGATTCTCCTCCCACATCGATCATGTCAGCGCCTTCTTCGACCATCTTCTTCGCCTGTTCCACTGCGCGGTCCGGATCCAGATATTTTCCACCGTCGCTGAAGGAGTCAGGGGTGACATTAAGAATGCCCATGATACTGGTTCTCATCATCCCTCGTCCTTCTTCTCTCCGAAACCCAACAATTCACGGACCTCCGCTTCATCCATGGTCTCTTTTTCCATCAATTCCCCGGCCAAAAGATCCAGCTTGTCCTTGTTCTCCATGAGTTTCTTTTCGCCCAGCTCGTAACAGGAATCAACTATCTTTTTAATTTCTTCATCTATGACCTTGGCAGTGTCTTCGCTGTAATTCCTTTCTTCGGAAATATCCCTTCCGAGAAATATCTGGCTGTGCCGCCTTCCGACCGTTAGATGTCCAAGGCGTTCGCTCATACCGTACTGGGTGACCATGTCCCTTGCCAGTTCCGTGGCCCTCTTTATGTCATCCTGGGCGCCGGTAGATATCTCATTGAACACGATCTTTTCGCTGACCCGACCTCCGAGCATACCCGCGATCTTGCCGATGAACTGGCTCTTTCTATATATGTATTGGTCCCTGCGTGGCAAGTGCATAGTGTACCCCAGGGCCATGCCTCTTGAAATTATCGTGACCTTGTGAAGCGGATCAGCGCCTTTTATGAGAAAGGACATGAGCGCGTGACCTGCCTCGTGATAAGCGATTATCTTTTTTTCTTCATCGCTGATCTTCCGTGACCTTCTTTCCGGGCCGGCCATGACCCTTTCCATGGACTCCTGCAGTTCTTCCATGCCGACCTCTTTTTTATTCCTGCGCGCTCCCAAAAGAGCCGCTTCATTTATAAGGTTCGCCAGGTCCGCACCGGAAAACCCGGTTGTCTGCTGGGCGATCTTCTTGAGGTCCGCGCCTTTCTGCAGCTTGATATGCTTGGCATGCACCTCCAGTATTGCCTGCCTGCCTGTCACGTCCGGGCGGTCCACCACGATCTGCCTGTCAAAACGTCCCGGCCTTAGAAGCGCCGGGTCCAGAACATCAGGGCGGTTAGTAGCGGCGATCAATATAACACCTCTCGCGGTATCAAACCCGTCCATTTCGGACAAAAGGGCGTTAAGGGTCTGCTCCCTCTCGTCATGGCCGCCCCCAATACCAGAGAACCTCTGTCGGCCGACCGCGTCTATCTCATCCATGAAGATTATGCATCCCTTCTGGCTCATCTTTGAGGTCTTTTTCGCCTGCGCGAAAAGATCCCTTACGCGTGACGCGCCCACGCCCACGAACATCTCCACGAAATCAGAACCTGAAATGTTGAAAAAAGGTACGCCGGCTTCGCCGGATACTGCCTTCGCGAGCAGGGTCTTGCCCGTTCCAGGAGGGCCCATCAAGAGGACCCCTTTGGGCATCTTTCCCCCCAGTTTCTGGAACTTGCGCGGATCTTTGAGGAACTCTATGACTTCCTGCAGCTCTTCCTTTGCCTCGTCAATGCCGGCGACGTCGTTGAAAGTAACCTTCAATCCGTCCTTGGCGGCCAGCTTTGCTCTGGACTTCCCGAAAGAAAGCATCTTTCCGCCGCCCATGGAAGCTCCCCTGTAAATAAAAAACCACAGGAACAGTATGAAGAGCAGCATCGGACCAAGTGAATAAAAAAGATTGGACAGGAAAGTCTGCGACGGCTGAATATCGAAATCCGCTATCTGTACGCGCATGAGCTTCAGGAGATCTTCGTCCTTTTCCGGTATGTTGACGATGAAAGGCTTGCCGTCATCTAATTTTCCGGTGACGCGGTTGCTCGTCAGCCTGGCAGAAACGATACGCCCGGTCCGGTCGTTCGTCTCCAAAGTCTGATAGAATTCCTTGTAGGTTATCTGGCTGGAAGTCTGCTCGTATGAAGAGAATATCCACTGGTAGATATAGAAGAGTCCTATTATGACCAGTATCCAGACGATGATGTTCCTCCCTCCCCTCGGAGGGTTGGACGGATCCTCGGGCCGGTCCCCTTTTCGCATCTTATTTTTTCTCATTCCTTTATTGTCCATTGTTTTTGTCTCTTTTTAGAGTTTTATAGAAATATAAATGTATATTTTGGTGCTATTGTATCATATACGTCTAAGTTGGTCAAATTTATCGTAGCATTGCGAGGAGCCGGGAACGTAGAAGGGGTCAGACCCATTTTACGTATACCGTCTGGGATGCTCGATGCTCGACATCCCAAACACAACGAGTATCGAGTATCTATTATCGTCTCTTCTTGAACACTATCTCATCTTTCACTTTCGTCACCCTGACGCCGCCGGGAAAGTCCAATGATTTTCCTTTCTCGCCTGCGCGCAAAAAATAATCCATGTCCCTCCAGTGGCGATATGTAAGCTTCTTCACATTACCGCCGGCCATGCTGAAAAGATGTTTGAAAACTTCTTTTCTCAAAGCCCCGGGCTGAAGGATAAGATCCCCTGTCCTTATCTTAACTGGACCTTTCCCTGTCCCTGGATGACCGTTTATAACCTTCTTTTTCTCCGCTTCCAGAAAAGCTACGTCCTCGCGTATGGTGTCGGAAAGATTAACCAGCGCGCGTTTTATCTTTGGGTTGTAATTCCGCAGGAACGGCAACACTTCGTGTCTTATCCTGTTGCGCAAATACTTCCTTTCTTTATTCGTGCGGTCCACGCAATATTCCCAGCGTATAGCTTCCAGATAATCCAGGACCTCTTTCTTCTCGACCCCTATCAGCGGCCTGACGATCTTCAGGTCTCCCTCGTACCTGACCACGGGTATACCCGCCATGCCTTTGAGAGACGCGCCGGTTATAAGCCTTATCAGGACGGTTTCCGCCTGGTCATCCATGGTATGACCTGTAGCTATAATATCGCACCCATGTTTTCCGGCCGCTTCCTTCAGGAACTTATAACGTTTCTCGCGAGCGCATTCTTCAAGCGACTTCTTCCGGTCCCTGCGCGTCTTGACCCTCATTTTTCTGTGGGCGCAGTCAAGGCCCAGGTCCCTGGCAAGCTTTCTGACAAAATCAGAATCTTCCCCGGATTCCTTGCCCCTTATCCCGTGATCCAGATTCCCCACTACTATCTCCACATCCAGATCCCTTCTCATTTCCATAAGCGACTTTAAAAGGCACACTGAATCAGGTCCGCCTGATACAGCGGCCAGCACCTTCCCGCCGGGCCGGATCATATCATACTGCTTTACCGCGTCCCTGACCTTTTTGATGAACGCTGGCGGTGATAACTTACGCTTTGCCATGACTATACTCGCATCCACAGTAATTTTGCCTGTACAATCCCCATCTTTTGGAAAGTTCCATTGCCCTTTTGAAGCCGTCTTTTTTCTTGAAGTCGGCGTGTAAAAATTCGCGGCCGCATACATCGGCACCGATCCCGTTGACCAACTTCGCGTTCTTCAATGGACTTACAGTAAGCGTTGTCGTCAAACGATCGAACTCTTTCCCCAGAAAATACTCGTGCGTCTTTTCAAACCGCATTCTGAAACACTCTGCACACCTGGCGCCGCCCTCGGCGGCATCCTCACAACCGCTTACCGCCAGGCTCCACCGGTCATGATCGTATTCACCTTCAATAAGTTCAAAACCCGTCCTCTTCGCTGCTTCCCGTGCCGCTTCAAGGCGCCTTTCATGTTCGTCTTCGGGATAGATGTTGGGGTTGTAAAAAAATCCCGTCACCGAATGTTTCTCGCTCATAAGTCTTTCAGCAACGCCGGCAGCACATACACCGCAACAGATATGTAGTAAGATCCGCATTAGAATACCTTCTTAATGAATATCAGAATATCAGATTATCAGTATGTGGGGATCAGAATATCAGGCATACAATCTGATACCCTGGTATCCTGATATCCGCTCCCTGATGTCCTGATACCCTGATATTCTAAGTTCGCATCCCCATCTAGCCGCTAGTTTTACTATGCGATTTCTTCTCCATCCAATGCCGGGCCGTCCGGCGCAGCCCATCTTCCGTGGAGATCTTCGGATTGTATCCCAAAAGGTCCCTCGCCGGCGTTATGTCGTAGACCCTGTCCTTGTATATCCTGTTAAAGCGGTTCCGCAGCGGCGGCAGCAGGAGCCCAAGCCTGACAATCCAGCCCGGGACAATAAAAGGACGTTCCGCATTCAATTCATCCGAAACGATCTCGAGAAATTTTCTGATGGTTATGACCTCTTTATCCGCGATAAAAAAAGTTCCTTCAAGGGCTCCTTCCTTTTCCATGGCCAGCTCCATGGCATAGACCACGTTATCAACATAACCAATGTGCAGCTTATCACTAATGCGCTTCAACCCCGGAACAGGTATAAGCCGCCTGCTCACAAGGTTGAACATCTTGTCCAACGCATGGGGCTCATCCTCTCCATAGACCATGCATGGCCTGAGTATCGCCACATGCAACCCCTTGCGCCTGTAATCCAGCACTATCTTTTCAGCTTCTATCTTGGATCGCCCGTAAACTGACGTGGCTTTATACGGCAGGTCATCTACCAGGGGTATTTCCGGATTACCAGTCACAACAGCGACAGAGCTGAGATAGATTAGACGGTTCACGCCGTACCTGTAGCATGCTTCAGAGATGTTCTGCGTCCCACTGACGTTGATCCTGTAGATGTTCTCTTCCTTCGTCTCCCTTACCCTGGCCGCGCAATGGAAAACAAACCCGGGGTGTTCGTTGTGAAATATCTCATTTACCTGTTCCGGGTCAGTGATCTCCCCGACAGCCAGTGTTACCCCCATTTCTTCAAGTCCTTCGACCCTGCTTTCCTTCCGCACCAGGCAGACGATATCACAGCCTTTTCCCCTGAGCCGCCTGACCAGCCTCTTGCCGATAAAGCCTGTCGCACCAGTCACCAGTATCTTCATCTTTTATCAATATAATCGTATTTGATCTTTATCGCGATGACTATCAGGCAAAAAGCAAGGGTGACGCCGTTGGCCAGGATGATCGGGATCCTTTTCAGTAAAATGCCGTAAACAAGCCAGAGAAAGACGCCTGTGGTGAATACAGCATACATGAGAAACGAAATATCTCTTGCGTGTTTGCTCTTTAATATCTGCATGATCTGCGGCAGAAAAGCAATCGTAGTGCACATGCCCGCGACGATCCCTATCAGATCTATGTGTATGTTCAGCATTTTCTTTCGTATCTTTCGGCTATTAACTATCCTAAAGTATATCCGCTTCTCTTAAGGGCCTTGTTCATTCTTGTCAGCGCCATGCCTCTGGTAGCGCCCTCCGTAAGGTTGTTCACGCAGACAGCCGCATATCCCTTACGGTTCTTTATTTTGAATATGGATGCTCTTGATCTGGGAACTTTCTTCAAGACCTTCTGTTTTTTCGCCATATCACCCTCCTGATTTTCCGGGTTTGATAAATCAAACCGCTACGCGACATCTACCTCTTTTGACAGAAACACGTCCTGGACCGCGTTAAGCAGCTTCACTCCATCTTCCATCGGTTTCTGGAACGCCTTCCTGCCGGATATAAGCCCGGTGCCGCCGGCTCTCTTGTTGATAACAGCGGTCCTGACAGCCTGCCGGAGATCGTTCTCCCCGGAAGCGCCGCCCGAATTGATGAGCCCTATCCTTCCCATATAACAATTGGCAACCTGATACCTTGTCAGGTCTATGGGATGGTCCGAGGTCAGCTTTTCATACACGAGCGGATGCGTTTTTCCGAAATTAACGGCGGTATATCCGCCGTTATTGGTTGGCTGCTTCTGCTTGATCATATCCGCCTCTATCGTCACCCCCAGATGGTTCGCCTGCCCTGTCAGGTCCGCGGAAGTGTGATAATCCACGTCGTCTTTCACGAATGCGGCATTTCTTAGATAGCACCAGAGAACCGTGAACATCCCCAGCTCATGCGCGCGCTGGAAAGCCCTTGATATTTCCTCTATCTGTTTCCTTGATCCCGCGGAACCGAAATATATTGTCGCGCCTACTCCCGCCGCGCCCATGTTAAAGGCCTGCTCCGGAGAAGCGAATAACCTCTGATCGTAAGAATTGGGGTATGATAAAAGCTCGTTATGATTGATCTTCACGATAAAAGGTATCTTTTTGGCGTATTTTTTGGATACTATGCCCAGAACTCCCAGGGTCGAGGCCACCGCATTACATCCTCCCTCGATCGCGAGTTTCACGATATTCTCAGGATCAAAATAAACGGGGTTGGGCGCGAAAGAGGAACCGGCCGAATGCTCTATGCCCTGGTCAACGGGCAGGATCGAAAGATAGCCAGTGCCTCTCAGCCTGCCGTGATCGAATATCCGCTTCAAATTTCCCGCGACCTTTTCCGAGCGGTCTGATATCCCGAATATCCTGTCGATAAAATCCGGCCCCGGGAGGTGGATGTGCCCTTTCGGGATCGTCCGGCATTCATGCTGCAGCAGATATTCGCTATCCTCCCCCAGCAATTCCACAATATTAACTCCCATATCCCCCTCCCTTATTTTTCATTTGATTTTTCGTTTTTCGCTTTTAATTTTAAGTTTTTGACGGTACCGCTTATAGCATTTTGCCATGACGGCATCGGGAGACTTCCCTGCCTCTTTTATGAGCTCAAGGCACAGGATCACGAGATCCCCCGTCTCCACTACGAAATGCGGATCCCTGTTTTCAAATAACTTTTTTATCTCGATCATATGCTTTCCCATCAATGCCAGTAAAGCCTTTGAGTGGTCCTTTTTATTTGAACTGTTGTATTTCTTAGAAAGACTGTGGATAACCCTTATTTCCTCTTCCGCAAATTCAGTTAATGACCGTTTTTCACTTTTCATTTTATTTGAAAAACACCATATGTATGCCTATCATGACCATGGACCCGCCAAAGATCCTCCGGAGAACATCGTTCGGAATATTAACCGCTATCTTCGCGCCGAGCAATCCTCCGATGAAGAAACCGATGCATATAAAAGCGGCCGTGGAGAGATCCACGGCGCCCCGTTTATAATATGTCCAGGCAGCCAAGAGACCGATCGGGGGGACCATCAGGGCCAGGGTCGTTCCCTGGGCAATATGCTGAGCAAAGCCGAACATATACACAAGTACCGGTATTATGATGATACCGCCTCCAATGCCTATGAGTCCGCTGAGTATACCCGCCACCAGACCAAGCGCTAAACATGGAACATATCCGCTCATTTCCTCCTCCTTCTATGTAGCCACCTACGAGGTGGAAATGGGTTCCCATTTCCACCTCGTAGGTGGCAAATAATTCTACTCGTTGACCTTTAAATCACTTTCCTGATAGGATAATGCTTTAGATAATTCTTCGCCTGTAAGAAACCCATGTTCTGTGAGTACCTCGCCGAGAAGAGCTCCGCTTTTCCAGTGTATCTTTAACGCCGTGTCCAGCTGATCATAAGATATTGTGTTGTTTTCGACCAGTATCTGCCCCAGCGGTTTATAATAGTTCAAAAGGGATTCATCATTGCTGAACACCTGCAGGGTCAGGGATTCATCCTTTTTCTGCATCCTTCTATCAGCCATGTATTTACTGCCGGGGATCTTTTTTAGATATTTTTTTACTTCGGCGATCCTCTCATTCAGTTCAATTATGTTATTGAACTCGGCAGGGTTGTTCTTGATGACAAACGCTACGGTCACGCTCATCAACGGTAATCTTCTCAACCTGTTAGTCCTGTCCCTGGACATCAGAAATCCCCTTTGCCTCACATCCGGGGCATAGTGAAAAGGGATGATGGTATCAAACATGCAGATAAAGTTCTGGCAGATCTCTTTATATTTGTCCGGAGTGGTAACGATCACAAAATCATCACCGCCGATATGCCCCACAAAGTCATCCCGGTTCCCCCAGTTCCTCGCCGCTATCGAGAGCATATAAGCGGTCTGCATGATGGCCCTGTCTCCTTTAAGATACCCGTACATATCGTTGAAGGATTTGAAATTATCAATATCAACATGCCCTATCACGAAAGATCCGTCTCCACGGATCTTTTCCCTCACGACTTCCTCTATGATCAACCCGCCCGGAAGTCCTGTAAGCGGATTCGCGTAAAAACTGTGCTGCGCCCTTTTTAAGGCCATCTCGATGCGGACTCTCAGGTCAAGGGGATCCGGCGGTTTTATCAGATAGTCGTCGACCCACTGCCTGAGATTCAAAAGCTGCCTCCGCAACTGGCGCTTGTCTATAAGCGCGATTATCGGAACATAGGCGGTGATGATATCGTTTCTGATAGTATCACAGATCTCGAGCTCGGGACTGGATGCAGCGTGAACGTCTACCACGACCACATCGGGTGATATCTTTGTTATCCTGGCTATATCGGGCGACGAAGAGCCTTCTGAAAAAACTTCATACCCCCATCCATTGAAACAGAACTCCAGAACCGTTCTGAGGCTTTCATCATCGCTTACGATCAAAATTTTAATCGCCCTGTCCATAGGCAAATCCACCATATGGTATTATAAATATGCTATAAAATATACCTTACACAGTATAGCCTACCACATTACTAGCTATTTGCAAGAACCTCGCTTTTACTTTACGGCAAATCCAAACGACTAAATTATGAGAAATAAAAACGCTGATATTCTTTCCCCTTAAGGATTAATTTGACCTTTTGGGATAAGAATGTTTGAAGCAATAAATGAACGAATGGGCGTAAAACAATATTATGTTTGTTCTTTATAATATTCCTGGATGGATTTGACCGTAATGTCTCTATGAATCATGGATTCTATACCGTTCACCGATGCCTGGGCTCCGGCAAGAGTGGTGATGCATGGTATGCCTCTCATTATCGCCGCGCTTCGTATTGCAGCGCCGTCAGTATAATAAGGCTGCTTCGCTGTAGTTGTGTTTATAATCAGATCTACTTCTCCGTTTTTCACCATATCCATCACGTTCGGAGCGCCCTGGTGCATCTTCTGGATAACTTCTACTTTCATATTATTGTTCTTCAGTATCTTCGCGGTCCCTTCAGTGGCCGCAAGTTTGAAGTCAAAATCATAAAGTTTTTTCGCCAGAAATACTATGTTCCTTTTATCGCTGTCCTGAACAGAGATAAACACCTTTCCGCTGGTCGGTAATTTCTGGTTCGCGGCGTCCTGGGCCTTGTAAAAAGCGGTCCCGTAGTTCTCGGAAATACCCATGACTTCCCCGGTGGACATCATCTCCGGACCGAGAAGTATATCCACCCCTGAAAATCTTGAAAACGGCAGGACTGATTCTTTTACACTGGTATAGTGCAATCTCTCCATCGGGTCTTTTATCCCCAGATTCTTGAGCGTGCTGCCCGCCATTATCTTTGCCGCTACCTTTGCCAGCGGCAGGCCGGTAGCCTTTGACACAAAAGGCACTGTCCGGGAAGCGCGCGGATTCACTTCCAGGATATAGACATCACTTCCCTTGACCGCATACTGGATATTCATGAGCCCTTTTATTTTCAGGGCCTCTGCCAGAAGCCCGGTCTCTCTTATGATCTCCTGGATGACCTTCTCGGTCATGGTATGAGGGGGCAGCGCGCACGCTGAATCACCGGAGTGGATACCCGCTTCTTCAATATGCTCCATTATCCCACCTATTATAACGTCCTTTCCGTCGCCCAGGGCGTCCACATCCACTTCGATCGCGTTCTGAAGGAACTTGTCAATAAGAACAGGATGGCCCGGGGACACCTCCATCGCCTTTTTCATGAACTCTTCCAGGGCGCTGTGATCATAGACGATCCTCATGGCGCGGCCTCCAAGGACAAAAGAGGGTCTTACGACAACGGGGTAACCTATTTCATCTGCTTTCCGCAAAGCTTCCTCTGTAGAGTTAGCAGTATCGTTTGAAGGCTGCCTGAAGCCGAGTGAATGGATAAGCTCCTTGAACTTCTTCCGATCTTCGGACAGGGCGATGGACTCCACATCTGTCCCGATTATGGGCACGCCCGCCTTTTTAAGCTTATCCGAAAGATTAAGCGGTGTCTGCCCGCCGAACTGCACTATGACGCCTCCCGGTTTTTCCTTGTCAACTATGTTCATGACGTCTTCAAACGTGAGAGGCTCGAAATACAATTTGTCCGAAGTATCATAGTCAGTACTTACCGTCTCGGGATTGGAGTTGACTATGATCGTCTCAAATCCCATCTCTTTGAGAGCGAACGAGGCATGACAGCAGCAGTAGTCGAACTCGATCCCCTGGCCGATCCTGTTCGGTCCTCCTCCCAGGATCACTATTTTTCTCTTATCTGACGGGACGATCTCACATTCATCTTCATATGTCGAATAATAGTAAGGCGTATACGCCTCGAATTCCGCGGCGCAGGTATCAACCAGTTTGAAAACCGCATTTATCCCGAGGTCTTTCCGCAGCGAGCGTATCTCTTCCTCGTCCAGTCCCATCATGCGTCCCAGCTGCTGATCGCTGAACCCCATCCGCTTGGCCCTTTTGATAAGAGAATGGATCCCTTTGTCTTTCCTGCATTCCTCAACGGATCTGCCCTTTAACTTTTTTTTCAGTTCCTTCTCAAAATCCACGATCTCTTTCACGTTGTGCAGGAACCAGGGGTCAATATTCGTCAGTTCATAGATACGGCCCAGGTCATATCCCCTCTTCAGCGCCTCTTTTATATAAAATATCCTGTCAGCGTTCGGGCGTTTCAGAAACTCGTCAAGTTCTTTATCCTTGAGGGCAGCGGCCTTTTTCGGGTGATCCAGCCCTGCCCTGCCTGTCTCCAGACCTCTCAGGCCTTTCTGCAGAGCTTCCTTGAACGTCCTTCCGATAGCCATTGTCTCCCCGACCGATTTCATGGATATACCAAGTGTTGGATCCGCGTGAGGAAATTTTTCAAAAGTGAACCTGGGGATCTTGACAACGCAGTAATCAATAGTCGGTTCAAAACATGCCGGTGTCTTCTTGGTTATGTCGTTAGGAAGCTCATCCAGCGTGTATCCGACTGCCAGTTTAGCGGCTAATTTCGCGATCGGGAATCCCGTGGCCTTACTGGCGAGGGCCGAACTTCTCGAGACCCTGGGGTTCATCTCTATGACCACCATGCGGCCGTCCCGGGGATCTACCGCGAACTGTATGTTCGATCCGCCGGTCTCAACACCTATCTCCCTTATGATCGCGATGGCGGCATCACGCATCCTCTGATACTCCATATCTGTCAGCGTCTGCTGGGGCGCCACTGTTATGCTGTCCCCGGTGTGTATGCCCATGGGATCAAAGTTCTCTATGGAACACACGATGACCACATTGTCCTTTTTATCCCTCATCACTTCCAGCTCATACTCTTTCCAGCCAATGATGGACTCTTCTATGAGTATTTCGCTGATCATACTGTTCTTAAGCCCCATGTAAGCTATATCTTTGAGCTCTTTCATGTCGCGCGCCACGCCGCCGCCGGTCCCTCCCAGGGTAAAACTGGGCCTGACAATAACCGGAAAACCGATCCTTTCAGCCTCTTCTATCGCTTCTTCCATGTTATAGGCCAGACCGCTTTCGGGGATATCAAGGCCTATCTTCTCCATGGCCTTTTTGAAATATTTCCTGTCTTCGGCTTTTTTGATGACCTCGTAATCAGCGGCGAGCATCTTCACGTTATATTTGTCGAGAACGCCCATCTCGTGGAGTTTCATCGCGGTATTAAGGCCGGTCTGGCCTCCGAGTGTGGGAAGCAACGCGTCGGGTCTTTCCTTTTTAATTATCTTTTCGACCGTTTCCGGCGTGACAGGTTCAATATACGTCCTGTCGGCCATGTCAGGATCCGTCATGATAGTAGCGGGATTCGAGTTTACAAGGATCACCTCATACCCTTCCTGTTTAAGCGCCTTGCAGGCCTGGGTGCCTGAATAATCAAACTCGCAGGCCTGGCTTATAACGATGGGCCCTGCTCCAATCATCAGGATCTTTTTTATATCTTCTCTTTTCGGCATAAACCGTCTCTCGCGCCCTTCTATTTTTTTTCCCTGATATTATCGATAAACCTGTCAAACAGATAAGCCGCTTCGTTCGGCCCGGGCCCTGCTTCGGGATGGAACTGCACGCTGAAAAAGTTCAGCTTGTCGCTTTCCATGCCTTCCACGGTATTATCGTTAAGGTTCATATGTGTTATCTCCACGCCCTTTGACCTTACTGAATCAATATCCACGCAGAACCCGTGGTTCTGGGCGGTTATGCTGACCTTCTCCGTCCTCATGTCTTTAACAGGATGGTTCCCTCCGTGATGCCCGAACTTCAATTTATAAGTCTTGCCGCCGAGCGCCAGGCCTATCATCTGATGGCCCAGGCATATGCCGAAAACCGGCGCCTTTCCCAAAAGTTCCCGGACAGTCTCAAACACATAGGGAGCTCCTTCCGGGTCTCCCGGCCCATTCGAAAGCAGTATCCCGTCCGGCTTTATCTTTAAAATGGCCTCAGCACCTGTTTTGGCCGGAAAAACAGTAACCGCGCAATCTCTGGACTCCAGATGTCTCAATATATTGTGTTTAACGCCGCAATCAAGGACCGCGACTTTGATGCTCCCTTTCTCATTCCGGTCATATGGTTCGGAACAGGTCACTTCCTTGACAATATCCCTGCCGACCAGCCCGGGCGAAGCCGCGGCTTTACGGACCAGGCTGTCATTATCCATATCCTCGGTAGAAATGACCGCCTTCATCGCGCCCTGCATCCTTATATGCCTGGTAAGAGCGCGGGTATCAACATCTTCTATCCCAATTATCCCGTTATCCTTAAGGTAATCATCCAGCATTTTCTCTGAACGCCAGTTAGACGCGATCCGGCTGCATTCTTTGACTATAAATCCTTCAACCGTAATACTTTTTGATTCCACATCTTCGAAATTTACTCCATAATTGCCGATAAGCGGGTAGGTCATTGTGACGATCTGGCCTTTGTAGGAGGGATCTGTGAGTATCTCCTGATATCCCTGTATGCTGGTGTTAAAAACAACTTCTCCGTATTTTTCTCCGGCTGCGCCAAAGGAAAAACCTTCGAATATCTTTCCATCCTCTAAAGCTATCTTAACCCTGGCTTTATACGTTTCCATTTTCTAAGAAAAAAGCCCCTGAACATCTTCAGTTCAGGGGCTTCTTTGCCTCCCAAAACACCTCGATCGGGTAATGTTATATCACTAAACACCATATTTATCAAGGAAAATACCCGTATTGCGTTCTCAGGGGGGTCCCCGAGTGGGACGTCCCCTATCTACCGGACTCTCTGTAACGGTTCGTGACCGGGAGCCTTCTGTCTTTCCCGAAAGCCTTGGGAGTGATCTTGATACCGGACGGGCCCTGCCGGCGTTTATATTCGTTCCTGTCAACCATGTTTATGAGCTTTTTCAAGAGTCCGGGTTTTACCCCTTTTTCCCTGATCTTATAAAAACCCTTATCTTCTTCTATATAAGCTTTCAGAACCGGGTCCAAGAAATCATAAGGAGGGAGTAAATCAGTGTCTTTCTGTCCGCGCTTCAGCTCAGCTGAAGGCGGCCTGGTGAAAACACTTTGCGGGATCAATCCCCTCTTGCTTCTTTCATTCACGAAGCCGGCAAGTTCATACACAAGGGTCTTAGGAACGTCTTTTATAACAGCGAACCCTCCCACCATGTCGCCATAAAGGGTGCAATAGCCTACAGCGGTCTCGCTCTTGTTGCCCGTGGCAAGAACAAGCCATCCGTATTTGTTCGAAAAAGCCATGAGCAGGTTTCCCCTTATCCTGGCCTGAAGGTTCTCTTCCGTAACATCGGGCCTTTTTCCGGCGAATTTTTTCTTTAAGATCTTCATATAAGCGCCAAAGATGCGCTTTATCGGTATTTGTATCATCTTGATGCCGAGATTATCCGCTATCTTTTTTGCGTCGCTCACGGTTCCTCTGGAAGAATATTGTGACGGCATGGACAGTCCGATAACATTCTCTTTTCCCAGCGCATCATATGCGATCACCGCGGTCAGGGCCGAATCCATGCCCCCGCTCAACCCCAGCACGACCTTCCGGAACCCGTTCTTCTTTACATAATCTCTTGTCCCAAGGACCAGGGCGCTGTATATCTCCTCTACCCGATTCAACTTTTTGTGACGAGAAGCCGGTATTGGCGGCCTTCCCTGATCCTTCTTCCTGCTTCGCCCGGAGGGGACCGGTATATCCAGATCGGCAAAAATAAGGTCTTCCTCAAATTCCCTGCCCGAAGCGATAGTCCTTCCCGCGGGGCCGAGCACAAGACTTCTTCCGTCAAAAATGAGTTCATCCTGGCCGCCCACAAGATTCGTGTAACAAACAAAAGATCTTACCTCCCGGGCCCTCCGCGACAGCAACCTGCGTCTCTCTTCACCTTTGCCTGCGTGATACGGCGAAGCTGAAATATTAAGGAAAAGCTTAGCGCCCGCTTTAGCCTGTTCCCTATACGGGCCTTTATCCGTCCATATGTCCTCGCAAATATTAACCCCGAAAACAACCTCCCCCATCCTGAAAACACCGCTCTTATTGCCGGGAGTAAAATAACGCCTTTCGTCAAAAACGCCGTAATTCGGCAGCTCATTCTTCCGGTAAACACCCTTCAATTTCCCGTTACGAAGAACTGCCGCGGCATTGTACACTTTTCTCCTTCCGTCAATATCGGCAAAGCCTATTACCGCGGTTATACCACGAGTACATCTTTTAAGGGAATTCAGCATCCTTACATTGTCCCTTATGAAATGCGGCTTTAACAGGAGGTCTTCCGGCGGGTATCCGCATATGGCCAGTTCCGGGAACACAACCATATCGGCCATGTTCTTTTTTGCTTTTCCGATATAGTCCTTTATCTTATCACGGTTAGCTTCCAAGGCTCCTACGGTGGGATTTATCTGGGCTAAAGCTATTCTTGTTTTTTGTGTCTTTTTCATTAAAGATGCTTCCCTTGCGCATCCCTGGCTATGCGCTCCGCCTCCTGAGCAGCGCTCCTGCATGTCCCCTGAACCGGACATTCACCGTTCCAGCAATACAGACAGAGCTTCTCTCTTGGCAGTCCTATCGCTTTTACCATATCATCTATCGTCTGATACCTCAGAGTAGTAACGTTCAGATCTTTACGTATCCATTCCACCATGTTCTTATATTTTTCCGTTCCGTGCTTCACGTATTCCGATACATCTTCGATATCATGGCCCTCAAGACTGCGGATCGCTTTACGGGCAGCCAGTTCATGTATGCTGCGGGTTGAAAGACAGAACCTGCAGGGGAACATGAGCGGCGGGCAGGCGGGCCTGATATGCACCGCTTTAGCTCCTCCCTCCCATAATTTGTTCACGGTAAAGTTCTTAAGCTGGGTACCCCTGACTATGGAATCCTCACACATGACTATTCTCTTGTCTTTGATTATGTCTTTAATAGGTATCAACTTCATGGCCGCGATAGTATCCCTGGTTTCCTGTGACGGCGGAGTATAACTCCGGCCGTAGCCGGGGGTATATTTGACGAGAGGCCTCCTGTAAGGCTTCCCCGATTCCATGGCATATCCAATGGCATGCGCGCTGCCTGAATCCGGGATTCCCGCGACAAGATCCACTTCTACATCCTTATCCCCCTGTGCCAGAAACCTTCCGCATTTCTCCCTTACGATCTCCGTGTTGATCTCTTCATAATCCGACGCTGGGAACCCTGCGTATATCCAGAGAAAGGCGCAGATCTGTTTTGTCCTGTTACCAGGGCTCTTCTGGACCAGGCCGTCTTCGCCGAGCAGGACTATTTCACCGGGCTCAAGAAATTCCACTGTTTCAAACCTGTTGTTCGGGAACGAACTTGTCTCCGCGGTAACCGCCCAAGCATCATCCCTCTTACCGACTACAAGCGGCGTATATCCCAACCTGTCCCTGGCCGCATAGATCCCGTCCCTGTTAAGCAATAAAAGAGAACAGGAACCGTCTATGATGTCAAACATTTTTTCGATCCCGTCGATTATGTCATTGCCCCGGTTGATCAACTTCGCTATGAGTTCGGTTACGTTTACCGCGCCCTTGCTGACCTCGCTGAACGATATCCCTTTCTCCAGAAGATCATTCGCCAGTTCCTCGCTGTTCTTGATCAGCCCGCTGGTAACGATACAAAATGGTCCGAACCTGGAGTTCAGGTATATCGGCTGTTCATTGCTGTCAGAGATCACCCCGATACCCTTCTTGCCGGTCATTAACTTGAAATCCTCGAAAAATTTAGATTTGAACTGACTCTGGGCTATGCTGTGGATCTGTCGCTGGAAATCTTCTCCCAGAACCGCCATGCCACCATATTCGGTGCCCAGATGTGAATGATAATCCGTTCCATAAAACAGAACTTCCGAACAATCGCCTTTGGAAATAGCTCCAAAAATCCCGCTCACTTCATGCCTCCTTAATTATGTTAAAATACGGATCATCTGGAATATTCTCCGCCTTCTTTTCTGAGGACCAGGATGATAAACCATGTCATATATATTATCGCAAAAAGAGAAGCAGCCAGACTCCCCCAGAAATACGTCATCGGATGAGACACTAAGGCATGCAGGAATAACCCTAAAATAAACCATATGAATATCAAGGCGGTTATGCCTATGCCGATAGAGCCGTATCTGATCGTCCAGTGATAATGTTCAACACACCTGTCCAGATCATCATAAAGTTCAGCTATGCTCAGGTTGGTCGCGGCCAATTCTTTGGCTTTAGCCAGCATCTTTTCCAAAGGAATATAGTCATCGTCAGGATAAAGCATGCGTTTCAAATACTCTCTTTCCCCCCTCAGCCGGTCCCTTTGTATCTGCAGCTTGTATACGATAAAAATACCGAACAGGGCTATCAGACCTCCGGTAGCCTGGGTCATGGCCCCATAAATAACATAAAATTGCTCTGTGGTTATCTCTGTCATTCTACTCCTCTTCCCATTTTATTGATATTACATTGAGACAGAACCAATAACCTTCAGTATAATCACAGCCAGGATCATCAGGATAAGCGCGATATCTGAAAAATGAAGCCAGTAACCGGCTCTCTTATATCCGTACAGGCAATCCCTGAATACCCTTTTCTGTTCCAGGGATATGTCATTACTCATAGCTGCTTTCATCCTGGATAAGGATCTATCAAAGGTCCAGACATCCCCTTGTTTTTTACCGAAATAAAGTTCCGCGCAGGACACCAGGTCCTTTTTCGCCTCCCGCAGATCTGTCCTGTGCTGGAGGTGTATTGCCACGAAAATGATGACCAGAATCGCAATGATAACAACTGTTGCGAGCATGATGCCTCCCTTCCTGCCGAGACATTATACCCTTTTTCACAAATAGACGCAACCGGCACATTTATGAAATTAAAAATAGAAAAATAGGGACAGCGACCATTTTTTTAAATGGTCGCTGTCCCTATTTTTAAGCTAAGCTGAGGGGGACATATATTAAGCGAATATCTGCACTTTATACAGGTGTTTCAGGCTTTCATAATCCATGGGTTCGGCATCGGGTTCAAAGATGATGCGTCTTTTGGACTTGAGTTGAAATCCCAAACGGGGATGAAGGTCCTTAACAGCTTTTTCGTCTATAGTCCGGGTCCGGTATAATTTCAGCGTTAAGGCGAGCATTTCCATCAGCCGCATATAACTGTCAGTTGTCAGTCTTCTGTTGTTTACGCCTGCCAGCAAGACGTTTTCATCATGTTCCAGGCCCGATTCTTTTAAATAACTATAGATGAACTCTATGATATCCTCCCCTGCCAGGACAATACCCCTGGCCTCCGGTGAATCTTTTTTTATAACGCACACCCTGGCCGCCACTGTCCTGTCATCTCCATCAATAAATTCTATGCCCATCTCCTCGCAAAACTGTCTTATAGAGATTATCAGCCGGTTCAGGTCGTCATACTGGAGATACCTGCCCTTCTTATACCCCTTGATCCAGCTCGTACCAAGGGCGATAAAAGAAATCTTCTTATCCTCTTTCGCCTGGATAAGTTTAAAATTGTCTGAGAAACGCTGGACATGGATCTCTTCACTTTCTTTATCAGGCTTAACAGACTCGGGCTTGACCAGCTCAGGGCTTGTAACCAGACAATAATCCTTTTTATATACCACATAATATCCCTTTTTTTCAAAGTCTTTACCTTTATCTTTATCGAATTTCGTATCCTCCATCACAGCGCTATTGAAATTAGCATGCCTTGTGATAATCCCTACTTTATGCCCAAGCTCATCAAATTGGATAAAATGTCCTGTTAATTCAACACCTCTTAAATCCGCAAACCTTAGATTTGCGCCAGTTAGATAAGCCCCTCCCAAGTCGGCATCCCTTAAGTTAGCACCTGTTAAATCAGCTCCGATTAATTGCGTTGAAATCATCTGAGCGTTCTCCAGATCAGCATCCCTAAAGTTAGCCCAGTCTAAAAAAGAATCCCTTAAAACAGCCTCTTTCATGTTAATTCCCTCAAAATCATACCCTTCCAATCCGCACCTTTTTAAGACAGCTTTTACTAAATCTTCCCTTTTCCCTTCAATATAATCCTTTAGATCCTTCGGCTGTCTTGCTTCTCGAATATATTTTGAATCTATTATCTTAACGTCTATTAGATTTCCGGTATCATTGAATTTCACTAAAATATTTCTGGCATGTAAGTGCGTGTGAACAAACCATTTTTTGCCCTGTCTTAAACTCTTTGATACAGCCTCTCTGATACTTTCTCTCATCTCTTCAGTAAAATTCTTTGCAAAATTATTTGTGATATCGGTTAAGGTCGCATACCCTAACGGTGCCAGGTTTAGTTCAAAAGTATATCTGTCATTTCCTTGCTCGAAAAATGTTGGACAAAACCGTGGTTTTTCCGTTTCAAAAAATTCTTTTAAAGTATCGAAATTATGCCGGGGGCTTCTTCTAATGACCTGTAACCCCTGTTCGCCCTCTGCGTATTGATACAGCCCCGAAAACCTGTCCCCGAATTTTATTCTAGGCGAAATTTCTTTATATGGTGTTTCATCAAAATTTTTGATGCCGTTCTTGCGTATTTCCTCTACCATCTCCTTAAACTCGTCCGCAATGCCGATAACTTCTCTATCTTCTCCGAGATCTATGCCCTTTAGCCCTGCATCCGGGCTTGTAACCTCGCACCACTGGTCCTTGTAAACAACGTGAAATCCCTGTGCTTTAAAAACATGTCCTTGATCCCTATTGAATTTAGTGTTCCGCAACACTGCATCTTTAAACTCAGGCAGATCAAAATCAGCACCCCGCAGATCAGAATTTATTAAAATAGTGCCCTTTAGATCAGTGTTTAATAAGTCAGCGCCCCTCAGGTCGGCATCGCTTAAATCCGCGTCTCTTAGATCAGCGTTCCATAAAGTCGTCCCCCTCAGATCCGCACCGTTCAGAACAGCCTTGACTAAATCGGCCTTGGATAGATCAGAATCCCTTAGATCCGTGTATCTTAAGTCAGCGCCGAATAAAAAGGCTCCTTCCAGGATGGCCCCTGTTAAGACCGCTTTTCTGAGATTGACCCACGCCATATTGGAATATGAAAAATCCGCTTCCAATGAATATATCCCCTCAAAATCATATCCCTCCAGATGTTTCTGTATCAAACTTGCCCTGTATAAATTATCCTTTTTGCCTGAAAAAAGTTCTCTAACTTCTTCGGGTATTTCTGTTCTCTCTAAGTATTTCCAGTCCACCATCTTGATATCCATTAATTTCCCGTTATCGTCAAATTTAAGCATAATGTTCCCGTCATGCAGATGTCCGTGAGTGAATACGTCATCTCCCTGTCTCAGGCTTTCTGAAACCGCCTTTCTGATACTGACCCTCATTTCCTCGGTGATATCCGTAATGTGCTTTTCTGTGGCTTGTTTAAGAGAGATGTACCCCAGCGGCTCAAGGTTAAGCTCGTAATTGAAAATTATATCTTCCTTGGCAAAAAACGTCAGGCAGCACCATGGGCCTTTGTTCCTCAAAAACGCTTTTACATCGTCAATATTGTTGATCGTCTTCTTTATAAGCTGCAGATCTGTCTCTTCTTTTTCAGGCTCATAAACACCAGCATAATCCTTGGCCTTTTTAATAACATCCGACACTTTACTTTCATCCACTGGCCTGAAATACCTTCTTTCGCTTTTTGCCAAACTATTTTCCATTTCAGCCAATTCTTCAGCTATGTCCGGGTCTTCCCACAGGTCTATGCCTTCTATTGGCCGGGTTTCTTTTAAAACAGATCCCTTCAATCCCTTTACGGCCGGTTCTGCCTTAACATAAACATTCGTCCCTTCGCCTAATGGAATTACCGCAGCGGATGCCTCAGCTTCAGCCAGGGAATACACAAGTTTATAGGCCGGTTTGTTATCTCGCATGATTGGCAGAGAAAAAGCTGTGATCTGGTCGCCATCGCGTATTTCTTCTATACCCTCAACATCATATCCCTCGAGGATTATCTCACCCGTCCCGTCTTTGTTCTCTATATGCTCCTTTACGAGAGAGATCAAGGTGTGTTTTGATATCTGGAGTTTAAGCGCCTGGGCCATTAAAAACCCTATATCCACGAATGCCCATCTGTTACGAAAAGATTCCCCAGGGGTTTCCCCCGCCTTTACGCTTCTAACAGTTTCCCCGTCCCATACACTTGTCTCTTCTTTATCTTCAATAACGATACGATCGTCCTCATCTATTTCGATCTCGCATGGTAAACACTTTCTCGGCAGCCTTATCTCTATCCGTGTCCCGTTCTTCAACTGGTGCCATTTTAGCGTCCCTTCGCGACTCCAAACATAAGCTTTGATGAAAGGAACACCCCGGCCGTGTCCTCCGAACTGTTTACCAATGTCCCGCTCTCTTATCTTTGGCTTTCCTTCGGACTCAAACTCAATGGTCTTTCCGTTATCCGTTATTTTAATAACAATTTCCTCGTCATCCAGATAGAATTCCGAGATTATTTCACCCTTATAACCTTTAAATCCGAACTCTTCCATTTTATCTATTATCGCGTCAAACGCGTTGTACATACTAACCTGATATGCAAGGCCGGTCCGGAACAGGTCCTTTAAAATGCTGTGGATCTTATCGGCTTTTAAGGCATCCTCAAATACCTCTTTGCGTTCCCGATGTAACTCGCCTGGTTTCATCTCAAATACTGTCCTGATACCGTTGACTATTCTACAGGGAGGATGAACCGCTAATGGCGGGGCTAAAGTATGGTTGGCAGTTATGTTCATATCAGCGTAGGCGGGGGTGGACAAAAAAAGCGCCCCTGTGAGAATCATTGATATAATCCTCTTTATAACTAAATGACTTTGTCTAAATAAGTTAGCTGCCATAATATAATTAATATTATAGCAAGAGAGGTGTGTTAATTCAACAAAAGCCCAGCTTCCTTTTTGACTTTTAACGTTTATTTGGGGACAGGTGTGGGATTGACTTGAATTTCATTATCTGTGATAGTATCGCCTCGCGTGGTGTTCCTATATGGATAGCGGTTTATCGGGCCGAATCTTTACTTCTCTTTAACCTTCTTCCTTGCACCCGACATAATACCTGCCGTGAAAAAACCTGTCGGGATCCAGCCCTTCATGTACAAGCTTTGTCCGTTTTATGCGCCGCTTTCGGACATCTCCCAGTATTCATCTTACCGAGCTGCCTGATTTGCCGCTTGTCGTTGTGGCCGTACCTGTCTTGGCTTTACCTTCGCCTCTAAATATGTTCGCCATGCTGTTAAAAAAACCTTCTTTACTTTTTATCTTCCCGGCTTGGGCAAACGCAGGCACGCTTGCCGCAACAAAGACCAACACCAATATAATCACTATTGCCTTCCGCATCACATTACCCCCCTTTTATCAGTAGCGTTCCCAAAATCAGCCTAATCTATCTTCCAAATTCTATTTCTCGATGGGCCCGTTTCGGGTTTATTCTTAAAAACGTCCCTGTTCCTTATTTGCCCCAGCCTTCGATCCAGTCCGCCGTGCTCTGGAAGAAGCCGTCGCTGCCGGTGGTTGTCTTTGTTTCGTCCTGGGCAAATGCAGACACAGTTGCCATAACAATGACCAATACTAATCCGATCGGTATTATTCGCCTCATCACATACCCCCTTATCAGGTTTGAGAGGGACACATCCGCCCTTTATTCCCGGAAACGTCCCTGTTTCCTACTTGCCCCAGCTTCCGATGCAGTCCGCCATGTTCTGAAAAAAACCGCCGCTGCCGGTAGTTGTCTTTTCGCTTTCTTCGGCCGCAAACGCGGACACGCTTGCCAAAGCAAAGACCACCAC
>Ga0163203_1000025_pt1 | contig 37839 bp, 35 predicted proteins | sample PL_2010_330m_FD_113534 | JGI IMG/M metagenome (GOLD analysis project Ga0163203, IMG submission 113534) | Freshwater microbial communities from Powell Lake, British Columbia, Canada to study Microbial Dark Matter (Phase II) - PL_2010_330m | ecosystem: Environmental > Aquatic > Freshwater > Lake ... | reverse complement strand
TGGGCACATGGCTTAGCTGGTTAAAGCGCTGCCCTCACATGGCAGAGATCGAAGGTTCAAATCCTTCTGTGCCCACCAGATCTTGTAAACGTAGCGAGCAAAATCCGACCCTAACGGAGCGAGGGGCAACGTTAAAAAATTTATGACTGAAACAAGTATGCAAGATACGATAAAGATGCTGATAGAGTTGCAGGGGTTCGACGGTGTCATATTCGACAGGAAGAGATTACTGGAGGAAATTCCGGACAAAATAAGAGAGTTTGATAGAATGCTGGAAGAAAAATCCTCGAATCTTAAGGCCCTGGAAGAAGAGTCGAAGAAGCTGCAGGTAAGTCACAAGGAAAAAGAGGGGGATCTCAAGGAAAAGGAAGAGGCCATAAAAAAGCACCAGACGAAGCTATATCAGGTGAAAACAAATCCGGAATTTACGGCGCTTGAAAAAGAAATAGGGAGCATAACCGCTGACAGCTCTCTCCTTGAAGAGGAAATTATTATGCTTCTTGACCGGGTAGATGAAATTAAGAAAAAGGTCGCAAAAGAAAAAGAAATTCTTGATGGAGAAAAGAAGAAAGTGGATGAGGAGAAGGAGAAGATAGATCTCCAGAGGAAAGCGGCAGAAGCGGAATACAACGATTTGAGCGGAAAGCGCAAAGAATTTGCCTCCGGGATCGATAAAGGCGTGCTGGCAAAATACGAAAGAATATTGCACAAGAAAGACGGCCTGGCGATGGTTCCGGTAGTCGGCGGCGCCTGCGGCGGCTGCAACATGAATTTACCGCCACAGGTGATAAACGAGGCGCAGATGAAAAAAACGCTCACTTTCTGCGGCAATTGCGCGAGGATTTTATATTCGGAATGATGGTTTATTGTTGAAGGATGAGTAAAAAATTAAGTATATATGTGGACGGCGGTTCAAGAGGGAATCCCGGCCCATCGGGAATCGGGGTTGTGGTACTGGACGGCAAAGGAAAAAAACTCAAAGAATTTAATAAGTATATAGGTATTGCGACAAATAATATCGCCGAATATAACGCGGTGATATACGGCCTGCAGGAGGCACTGATTGAAAAAGCCGACGAGATCGAGCTCAATCTTGACAGCGAATTGGCCGCCCAGCAGCTCAAGGGCGAATACAGGGTAAAAAATACCAATATCAAACCGTTGTTCGAACAGGCGCTCCATCTTCTCTCGGGATTCAAAAAATTTACCATAAAGCATATAGCGAGGGAGAAGAACAAAGAGGCCGATAAGCTTGTTAATAAGGCAATAAACCTGGGCGGATTGTTATAATCCGCCTTCGCTCATTAAAAAAGCAGAGTAGGTCGGGCGGCCGCCCGGCCCTTTCGCGAAAAAGGGCCGGGAGGAAAGTCCGAGCTCCAGAGAGCAGTGTAGCGGCTAACAGCCGTCCACCGCAAGGTGAGGATTAGAGCAACAGAGACGAGTCCGGCGCTAATAATTAGCGCCGGGGTGAAACGGGCAATCTCTACGCGGAGCAAGGCCAAACAGATCCCGATCCAGGAACTGCTCGTTCCTATCGTATATCATCGATATCGGGAAGGGTAGGCTGCATGAGGCCGCCAGCAATGGCTGTCCCAGATAGATGGCTGCCGGGTGGGCGACGAGTCCACTCACAGAACTCGGCTTATAGACCTACTCTGCTGCTTGTCCCGTTGGCGATTTTTCGCCAACGGGTTTTTTTAAGAAAAGGTGCCAGGCATCTTGGATAATCTCAACCAAGGTGCCAGGCACCTTTTCTTCTAACATCCCGCAATTTCAATACCTTGCGACTTAGCCGTGGCCTGCGCACTATATGTGGTATGGCCCCGCGGCGCCTGAAAATACACAAAAAAGTTAGAAATTCCGTCTTGACAAAGGTGGTTCCATGATGTATATTTGGTATTGTAAGTGGTTTAAAGTGGAGTAAAGTGGAGAGGCAAAATGTTTTACGGCGAACACGAACATAAGCTTGACAAAAAAGGCAGGATCATAATCCCCTCGAAATTCCGCGAAGCCAGCAAGGAAAACTACATCGATAAATTTTATGTAACGAGGGGGCTTGATATGTGCCTTTTCATGTTCCCGGAGGATGAGTGGAGGCAGCAGGAGTCAAAGTTCAAAGTGCTTTCGTTCACAAAAAGAGAAGCGAGAAAATTCAACCGGCTTTTTTTCTCCGGCGCGATCGAAGTCACAGCCGACAAGCAGGGTAGGATCCTGATACCGTCATATCTCAAACAATACGCCGACATCAAAAAAGACATAATCCTGATCGGCGTTTCAAACCGGATCGAAATCTGGAGCAAGGATAGATGGCGTGAATTTTACACGGCGACAAAGGAATCATTCGAGGACGTTGCCGAAAAATTGATCGACCTGGAATAAAAGGAATGAAAGGCGGTAGCTATGTTTACATTTAGTGTCGTGAAGAAAATAGGGGAAGGCAGCTATCTTGATGAAGCGCTTTTTATCATCGAAAGAGTCAGAAGGGAAAGGTCCCTCGGCGCGCACAGGATGAAAAGCGAAAGCGGTAAACACAAGCCCAAATCTTCTACCGGAAATGAAAAGGGCAAGTCCTCATAAACCGGTAATGCCCGATGAGGTTCTTGGGTTCCTGCGTTTAAAGAACGGTTGCAGAGTTTTAGACGCAACTTTGGGTTGCGGAGGGCATGCCGCGCTTATACTTCAAAAGATCCTGCCCGACGGATTACTTATAGGAATCGACAGGGACAAGGAGTCACTCGAGACCGCCAGAAGCTATCTTGACGCGCCCGAGAAGGCATTCAGGTTAATACAGGCTAATTTCAGGGATATAGACACGGCCCTTAAGGGCCTGGGCATCAAGAAAATCGATGCGGCGCTCTTTGATTTGGGCCTTTCAAGTTATCAGTTAGAAGACCCGGTCCGCGGGTTCAGTTTTGAGCGTGACGGACATCTCGATATGCGAATGGACCGTTCGCAGACTCTCTCGGCCTATGATATTGTTAACAGGGTTAAATGGGAGGACCTGGAACGAATTATTCGCGATTTCGGCGAGGAAAGATACTCAAGGCGGGTAGCGGACTTTATCGTTGAACAAAGAAAAAAGGCCCCTATCGCCTCGACAGGCGAACTGACGGGCCTCATAAAAATGGCCCTCGGAAGGCGATACGGCTCGCAGCGGATACATCCGGCCACGAGGACATTTCAGGCGCTGCGGATCGCGGTAAACGGGGAGCTGGACAATCTTGACGGGGCGCTCGTTAAAATTTTAGAGGTCCTGAACCCCGGGGCAAGGCTCCTGGTTATTTCGTTTCATTCACTGGAAGACAGAATCGTCAAAAACAGATTCAGGGAATTCGCCAAAGCGGTCCGGGGACGCATACTCACAAAAAAACCGCTTACGGCAAAATCCGAAGAGATAAGGCAAAATCCGCGCTCCAGAAGCGCGAAACTTCGGGTTTTTGAGGGGCAGGGATAAAAGCTTATGGCAAAAACAAAATTTGTACGGACAATTGCCGGCATCGTACTCTCGGCCGCATTCGCGCTTTTTTACGCCCACCAGCAGGTAGAGCTTGTCAAGACGAGCTTCCTCATAAATAAACACGACCGCGAGGTAACCTTACTGCTTGACCAATACAGGGGTTTGATATATAATCTTTCCCGACTGGAATTGCCGGGGAGAATCGAAAACACGCTTAGCGTGAAAGATATCACCCTCTGCATGCCTAAAAAAAAGAACATACGCCAAAAACAGAATCTAAAATTGTAAGTGCATATTAATTTTAGCAAAACTCGCCACTTTTCCATTCTAATCGTATTCTGCGCTCTTTTCACGGTACTTATCGCGCGCCTCCTATATATCCAGATAATACGCAGTAAGCAGTTCTCTGCGCTCGCCGACAAGCAGCATAAGCTCTTCCTCAGGCTCGAGCCGCAAAGGGGGAGCATATACGACAGGCGAAACAGGGTGCTGGCCATATACATGGATGCGCCGTCCATATACGCTGTCCCCAGAGAGATAAGCGACAAGGAAAATGCCGCGGGCGTTCTGGCGGAGAAACTCGGCATCGACAGAAAACAGCTTGCACAAAAATTGCAGAAAGACAACTATTTCGCCTGGGTAAAAAGAAAAGTAGATCCTGAAACAGCGGATAAAATTGAAAAGTTGGGCATTCGCGGCGTGCTCCTGATGGACGAGCCGAAGAGGTTTTATCCCGGCGGCAAGCTCTCCTGTCATGTTTTGGGTATGACAGGCGTCGATAACGAGGGCCTGGAGGGCATAGAGCTTTATTACGACAGGGAGCTCAAGGGTGAACCCGGCTGGCGCCTTTCTTCGAGAGATGCCAAGAGGAGGGAAGTTATTTCTTTTCAAAGAGGCTTTGTGCCCGCGCGTGAGGGCAAAAGCGTTGTCCTTACCGTTGACGAAGTTATACAGCATATCATAGAGAAAGAGATCGAGTATCTCCTGCAGCAGTACAAACCCGCGGCCGTTTCCGTAGTGGCGCTTAACCCGCGGACCGGCGAAATCTTAGGCATGGCAAATTATCCCTGGTTTGACCCGAACGATATTTCCGGCGTGGACGCCTCCGCGGTAAGGAACAGGGCCATAACCGATTCGTTTGAGCCGGGCAGTGTTTTTAAAGTAGTAACCGCAAGCGCGGCGCTCGAGGAAGGAATCGTTGACTTTGACAGCGAATTCTACTGCGAGAAAGGCGCCTACAAAATCGGTAAAAGAACGTTGCACGATTACCGGCCTTATGGTACATTAAAATTCAGCGAGATAATAGAGAAGTCGAGCAATATAGGCACTGTCAAGGTGGCCGGCAAATTGGGCAGGGAGAAACTGGCGGAGTATATAAAGCGCTTTAATTTTGGCGAAACCACAGGTATTGACCTGCCGGGCGAGGCCGCGGGCATAATACGCAATCCCTCGGGCTGGACATATGTTGACATGACGACGATACCCATGGGCCAGGGCATCGCCGTTACGGCGCTGCAGCTTGCGTCCTGCGTTTCAGTTATCGCAAACGACGGCGCCTTAATGCGGCCATACGTCGTTAAAAAATTTCTGGACAAAGAAGGCGCCGCCATAGAAGAAAACAAGCCGAGAACGGTGCGAAGGGTAATTTCGAAAGAAACCGCCCGCAAGGTTAAGAAATTGCTTGCCGGGGTCGTGGAGAAGGGCACCGGGACCCGGGCGCGCCTTGAAAATTTTACCGCATGCGGGAAAACCGGCACCGCCGAAAAGGTAAATCCGAGAGGCGGTTATTACAAAAACAAATACATAAGTTCTTTTATCGGTTTCGCGCCCTGCGAGAAGCCTGCGGTGGCGCTTGTTGTTTGCGTGGACGAGCCCGTGAGGGAACATTTCGGAAGCCGCGTTGCGGCCCCCGCGTTTAAACGAATGATGGAAAAGATTTTGCCCTATTTGGAAATCGAAAGCGATAAAGGTGAAACTAAAAAAAGTTCTTGAGGGCCTGAACCTAAAAATACCTCCCCGACTCGCGGAAGCCGGCATTTCCTGTGTTTCGGATGATTCCAGGCGCGTGAAAAGGAAGTGTCTCTTTATCGCGGTAAAAGGCTTTAAGCGCGACGGGCATAAGTTTATAAATGAAGCGTTTGCCCGGGGCGCCGCGGCTGTGATCGTGGATGGAAAAAAACGCATACCGCAAAACCGGAAGAACATTATTAAAGCCGGGGATACGCGTGAGGCGCTTTCCGTAGCGGCAGAAAACTTCTACCGTTCGCCTTCAAAAAAGTTTAAGGTTATCGGGATAACGGGGACAAACGGCAAGACGACAACGTCGCTTTTGATAGAGAGTATATTCAAGGCGGCGGGCATCCCCTGCGGCGTAATAGGCACGATAGAGTACAGGGCAGGCTCGCGCAGCATGCCCGCCCTGCGAACCACGCCGGGACCGCTCGAAGCAAACGCATTACTGGATAAAATGATTAAAAACGCTTATCCCGCGGCCGTTATGGAAATTTCAAGCCACGCTCTCGACCAGAAAAGAGCCCGGGGTATTTATTTTGACGCCGCCGTTTTTACAAATCTTACACATGAACACCTTGATTACCACGGCACTTTAAAACGCTATTTTGCGAGCAAAGTAAAGATCTTCGAGAACCTTAAAAAAGGCGGTACCGCGATAATCAACGCGGACGAAAAATTCGCCGCATTGTGCGCGAGAAAGATAAAAGATCACAGAATAATCAGATACGGCTTTTGCAGAAACGCGGATGTCAGCGCGGATATCCGCAAAACGGGCCTCGCCGGATCCTCTTTTATCATCAGGGCAGGAAAGACGCTCTCGATCCCCATCCGGACGCGTCTGGTGGGCCCGCATAATGTTTCGAACATTCTCGCGGCCGCCTCGGCCGCAATCGCGCAGGGTATTGACGCGGGCGCGATAAAGAAAGGGATCGAGAGCGTTAAAAATGTGCCGGGCAGGCTTGAGCCGGTCGAAGCGCGCCAGGCGTTCAGGGTATTCGTGGATTACGCCCACACGCATAATGCCATGGAAAATGTCCTCAAGTTCCTGAGACGCGTTAAGTCAGGGAATATCATTACGGTTTTCGGCTGCGGCGGAGAAAGGGACAGAAAGAAAAGGCCCCTTATGGGCGCCGTCGCGCAGAAATTTTCCGATTTTGTAATAATAACCACTGATAACCCGCGAAACGAAAACCCCGCCAGGATTACCCGTGAAATACTGAAGGGGATAAACGGGAAAAATCGAAATTATTGTATTATTCCGGACAGAAAGGCGGCCATAGAGAAGGCTTTGGAAAAAGCGGGTGAAGGCGACATAGTGCTGATAGCCGGCAAGGGCCACGAGCGCGCGCAGATTATAGGCGGCAGGGAGATACCGTTTGACGATAAAAAGGTCGCGGAGGATGTATTAAAAAAAACAGTTCTTGAACGGCTGGATCCAAATCGGATCTCCACGGATTCTCGGACGATAGAAAAGGGCGAAATATTCGTGGCCATAAAAGGCAAGAAGTTTGACGGCCACGATTTTGTCGATGAAGTATTTAAGAAAGGCGCCCGGTGGGCTGTTATTTCAAACAGCCGCGGCATAAAATCCCGCCGCGGGACGATAAAGGTTGAAAATACCACAAAGGCATTGGGCGATATCGCTAAAACGCACAGGCGGAAGTTCGATATTCCCGTAGTGGCCGTTACCGGCTCAACCGGCAAAACAACGGCAAAAGAGATGATAGCGCATGTTCTCTCGGCGAAGTATAACGTGCTTAAGAACGAAAAATCGAACAACAGTTTCGTGGGCCTTCCGCTTACGCTGGCAAAACTCAATAAAGGGCACCAGGTGTGCGTGTTGGAGATGGGAATGAATCATGCCGGCGAAATTGATAAACTGTGCAAAATCGCAAAGCCGGACATAGGCGTAATCACAAATATAGGCCCGGCGCACATAGGGCTTTTGGGCAGCATGCGGCGCATATTCACGGCCAAGGCGGAACTTTTGAATAATCTGCCGGAAAGCGGCGCCGCGATTTTAAATAAGGACGACGTTTACCTGAAGGGCATTACGCGCCTGAGGTGCCGTAAGGTTTACTTCGGATTTGACAAACGATGCGATTTTCGCGCCGATAACCCGGAGCGCAAAGGGGACGGATGGCGGTTTTCCGTGGGGAAGGAGAGTTTTGAGCTTGGTCTTATCGGGAAACACAATATTTACAATGTCTTAATCGCGATCGCCGTCGCGCAGCAATTTAACATAAGCCTCCGCCTTATCGGCAGGATGATAAAATCCTTCAGGCAAAGGTGCCCGATGCGGCTCGAATTCAAAAACGTGCGCGGCGTAAAAATAATGAATGACAGCTATAACTCGAATCCCTCTTCCATGGCCGGCGCGATAGAGGCGCTTGCCGATTACGATACCGGGGGGAAAAGAATTATCGTAAGCGGGGACATGTTTGAACTGGGAACGCGGGCAAAGGCCCTGCACGAGGGGCTGGGAAGGGCAATCGCGAAAAGCCCGGCGGAAGTTCTCATAACGCTGGGGAAGCTCTCAAAATTTACAAATCGCGCAGCCGCGCAAAAAGGCGTGTGCGTTCTTTATCACGCCGCATCCTGCGGCGACGCCGCCGGATTTTTGAAAAAAGTCGCGAAACCGGGCGACGTGGTGCTGGTGAAAGGCTCGCGGGAAATGCGGATGGAAAAAGTCATCGAAAAGTTCAAGTAGAAAAAATGCTGTACTATCTACTATACCCCTTAAAAGACCTGTGGTTCGGGTTTAACGTATTCAAGTACGTTACCTTTAGAGCGGCGATGGCGAGCATAACGGCCTTTGTCCTGAGCGTCATAATAGGCCCGTTCGTTATCAAAAAACTTTCCCTCATGAAAATAGGCGACTCGCCGAGAAGGCAGCATGTCGAAGACCTCTATGAGCTGCACAAGCACAAAGAAGGAACGCCGACAATGGGCGGCATCGTTATCATATTATCCATGCTTATTTCCACGTTTCTCTGGGCCCGGCTCGATAACACTTTTATTATCCTCTGCCTCATAAGCGTCCTCTGGCTCGGTATAGTCGGTTTCGTAGATGATTATATAAAACTGGTCAAGGTAAAATCGCCCGGATTGAGCGCTACGGCAAAATTCGCCGGGCAGCTTGTGTTAGGCATAGGAGTAGGGCTTTACCTTTATTTTGACGCTCAGGTTTCCACGGCCCTTTATGTGCCTTTTTTAAAGCACGCGCTTTTTAATCTGGGCGTGCTGTATATTTTATTTGTCGTCCTTGTTATTGTCGGCACGAGCAACGCTGTAAACATAACGGACGGGCTGGACGGCCTGGCGGTCGGCTGCGTCAGTTTCATAGCCCTAAGCTACAGTGTGATCAGCTATCTGACCGGCCACCTTGGATTCAGTAACTACCTGAATATTTATTACCTTGCCGGAAGCGGAGAACTCACGGTATTCTGCGCAACCATAGTGGGCGCGGGGCTCGGATTTTTGTGGTTTAATTCTTATCCGGCGACGATTTTCATGGGCGATACGGGGTCGCTGCCGCTCGGAGGGGCTATCGGCATAGTAAGTGTCCTTATAAAAAAAGAGGTGCTTCTCCTTGTGGTGGGCGGGATATTTGTCGCGGAAGTCCTTAGCGTGATAATCCAAGTCGTATCGTTCAGGGTTTACAAGAGGCGTGTTTTCCGGATGGCCCCGCTTCACCATCACCTGCAGCTTTTGGGATGGCCGGAACCCAAAATTATCGTGCGTTTCTGGATAGTGGGGATTCTGCTGGCACTATTCGGGCTTGCAACACTGAAACTGATGTAAGAATGGACCTTCGCAACAAAAAAGTTACCGTAGTGGGACTCGGCAATAGCGGCATAGGCAGCGCGATCCTTTTACATTCGGAGGGCGCCGTTGTTTCCGTTACGGATAGCGCTGATACCGGGAGCGTAAGGAAAAACAAGGCGCTTCTTAGAGAAAAATATATTGACGCGGAAATAGGCGTTCATAGCGAAAATTTCCTGAAGGGGACGGAGCTGTTTGTGGTGAGCCCCGGCATAGAGAATTCTTCGCTGCCTCTCCGCTACGCGAAAGAGAACAGTATTCCGGTAATAAGCGAGCTGGAGCTGGGATACAATTTCTGCAAAGCGCCGGTAGCAGCCGTTACCGGCACAAACGGAAAATCTACGGTAGTTTCCCTGATCGGCCGCATTCTGCAGGCGGCGGGTGTTCCGGCGGTGGTGTGCGGTAACATAGGAAATTCGCTGTCAGGAGAAATATGCGCTCCCGGCCCCAAGCGCATCACAAAGAACACGGTGGTGATTCTCGAAGTAAGTTCATTCCAGCTCGAGCGGATAATCTCCTTCCGGCCGAAAATATCCGTTATACTCAATGTCAGCGAAGACCACATGGACAGGCACAGCGATTTTAAGGATTATCTCGGGGCCAAAAAAAATATATTCAAAAATCAGAAAAAAGACGATATTACAGTATTGAATTACGATGACAGCAATTCACGGAAGTTGGGCGCTTCCGGCGAGATCGCTTCCAGGGTCCTTTATTTCAGCGCCGGGAAAAAGGTTGAAGGCGCGTATCTCGAGAAAGGGGCGGTGAAGACGTTCCTGAAAAAGAAGGTGAAATGGCTTTTCGACCTGAAAGAACCGGGCTTCAAAGGCGCTCACAATGCAGAGAACATTCTGGCGGCGGTATTGGTATCGGTTCTGCTCGGCGCGGATAGGGCCGCCATGGAAAAATCGGTGAAGCATTTTACCCCGCTGGCGCACAGGTTCGAAGTAATAGCAAAAGTGGACGGAGTTGATTTTATCGACGACTCCAAGGCGACAAACGTGGATTCGACTTACCGCGCGCTCAAAGTAGCCGGACGGCGCACTATCCTAATAGCCGGCGGGAAAGATAAAAACCTTCCGTACGAGAAGATCGTACCCGCGTTGAAAAAAGGCGTAAAGAAAGTTGTCCTGATAGGCGAGGCGCGGGGTAAAATGCGGGGCATCTTCGAAAAATACGTGGACGTCGAAGAGAAGGATTCGCTTGAAGAAGCCGTTTTTACCGCCTATAAAAGCGCCTCTCCGGGCGACTGTGTGCTCCTTTCGCCCATGTGCTCGAGTTTCGACATGTTCACTGACTATCGACATCGGGGCGAGGTGTTTCGCGAAGCGGTAAAGAAATTAAAAAATGCCTGAGATAAGAAGGTCGGTTTTTATCACTGCGTTTACGCTCATAGCGATAGGCGTTGTTATGCTGTATTCCTCGAGCGCCATATACGCGTATGAAAAAAGCGGCGACGCCGCCTTTTTTTTAAAAAAGCACCTGTGGTTTTTACTGCTCGGATTTATTTTTATGTTTTGCGCCATGTCCGTAAAACTCGCAAAAGTCGAGAGGTCATCGCGAATTTTAATGTCAGCGGCGATTTTGCTGCTGCTGGCCGTGCTGGTTCCGGGCGTTGGCGTTGCGGTGCGCGGGGCGCGGCGGTGGTTCAGGATCGCAGGCGTCGTAAGTTTCCAGCCGTCCGAATTCGCAAAGTTCGCGGTTATAATATACCTGGCCTCATTCGTAAGCAGAAAGGGATACAGGATTAAAGATTTGCTCCGGGGCTACATCCCGGTCAGTGCGGTGATTTTGCTGACGAGCGGCCTTATTTTACTCCAGCCCGATTTCGGGACATCCGTGTCAGTTTTTATTATGGGATTTCTCATTATTTTTGCCTCCGGCGCAAAACTCAAACACCTGATGACAACGGCGCTTCTTGCGATTCCGTTTCTGTACTACCTGGTATTCAGCGTGCCTTACAGGCGCAAGAGAATGCTTATATTCCTTAATCCGTGGCGAGAGGCGGAAGGCGGCGGTTTTCAGATTGTCCAGTCGCTTATCGCGCTCGGGTCGGGTGGGCTGCTTGGTGTCGGCCTGGGGCAGTCGAAGCAGAAACTTTTCTACCTTCCCGAGTCTCATACGGATTTTATTTTTTCCATAATAGGCGAGGAGCTCGGTTTCGCGGGCGCGATCTGCGTTGTTATATTATTCGGCGTTTTTGTGTGGCAGGGAATGCGCGCCTTTTTCAGGGAACATCGCCCGTTTAATAAAATCCTCATATTCGGCATAACGGGCATGATAGGTTTTGAGGCGCTGGTCAATATCGGCGTAAACATGGGCGCTTTTCCCACAAAGGGCCTGCCGCTTCCGTTTGTGAGCTACGGCGGTTCGTCGCTCGTATTCCACATGGCTGCCCTGGGGCTTCTGTTAAATGCGATGAGGGAAGAATGAAGGTACTGATCGCTTCGGGGGGAAGCGGCGGCCATATTTTTCCGGCCGTTTCCCTTGCAAGGGAGTTAAGAAAAATCGGCGCCGAGATAATTTTTGTCGCCTCGAGAAGGCGCCTTGACAGGAGCATTCTTGAAAAAGAGCCGTATAAAAAGATATTTCTATCCGTCAATCCCATGCCGTATAAATTCGGCCTGCGCGCGCTTATCTTTCCCTTTAAACTGGCGCTGGACGCGCTGGCGGCTTTCGCTATCCTTGTTAAATACAGGCCGGAGACGGTTATCGGTTTTGGCGGCTACACTTCCGGCGCCATGGTGCTGCTGGGCTCGGTGATGAACGTGAGAACAATCATACATGAGCAGAACGTAATCCCCGGCAGGACAAACAGGTTTCTTGACAGAGTTGCAGGATCGGTAGCGCTGAGTTTTTCTGAAACGGGAAAATATTTTTCCAACAGGAATGTGATAATCACCGGGAACCCGCTACGGGAAGAGAGCCTCAAAGAGACCCGGACAGGCGCCCTCGGGGGTTTTAAACTCGATACCGAAAGAATGACTATCCTCGTCATGGGCGGGAGTCAGGGCGCAAGTTCCCTTAACAGGCTGGTTTCGGAAAGCGTGGTGCTTCTTCCGGCTGCGAAAAAAAAGCGGTTGCAGATTATTCATATAGCCGGCGCGAAAAAAACAGGGGAAATCCAAAAACGTTATGACGAAGAGGGCATACGCGCCCGGGTGTACGCATTTATACCGAACATAAACGAGGCCTACAGCGTAAGCGACATGGCAATCAGCCGTTCGGGCGCCGCGGCGGTATTTGAACTCGCTGCGTTCAGGAAGCCGATGATCCTGATACCTTACCCGGAGGAAAAGAATAACCAGCGTTTTAACGCGATTTATTTTGCGGAAAAAAACGCCGCGATTTACAGGGACGAGAAAAACCTGCGAATAGAAGAGCTGCGGGACCTGATATCGGCCCTTATGGACGATTCGGCTAAACGCGGGATGCTCGCGGACAATGCCGGCAAACTTAGCGTTACGGACGGGGCGAAGAAATTAGCGGAGATTGTATGCATGATAAAAAAATCCACATGATCGGTATTGGCGGTATCGGCATGAGCGCGCTTGCGTTTATCCTGGCCGAGAAGGGATCAAACGTAAGCGGCTCGGATATCGAAGAAAATAATATTGTAAAAAAACTGCACAAAAAAGGAATAGCGGCGGACATAGGCCATGACGCCTCCCGCGTGAACGGCCGGGATCTCGTGGTATTTTCCTCGAGCATCCGTGCGGATAATCCAGAACTTTTACAGGCCCGTAAGAACCGGGCGAAAGTAATATCACGGATAGAACTTTTGAAAATGGTCATGGAAAAATATGAAAGGGTTATCGGCGTTACGGGTACTCACGGAAAGACGACCATTACGGCAATGGCGGCACATCTTTTGGAGGAGGCGGGTTTTGACCCCACAGTTCTTATCGGAGGCGAATCGCCGCATTTCGCCGGGAACGCTAAACTTGGAAAAAGCGGGACACTCGCGGCCGAAGTGGACGAAAGCGACGGCAGGCTCGTAACACTTACGGGGCTTACGCATATTATCGTTCCGAATCTCGAGCGTGAGCACCTGGAGCATTACAGGGATGAGGCGCATCTCGTGAATACGTTCAGGGATTTTCTACGCGGGCAAACGAAAAAAGGAACCCTTTTCTGCAATTCTGACGACGGCAACCTGAAAAAAATAAAAGGCGCCTATGGCGGAAAGGTTACGTGTTTCGGTTTTTCCGAAGACGCGGACGCGCGCCTAAGCGCCGTGCAAAAAGGAATATTAAAAATTGATTTCGACTGTTCCGTCCGGCAAAAGAAAATAGGACGTTTTACGATAAACATACCCGGCATCCACAATGCGCTGAACGCCGCGGCAGTAATTTCCCTCGGCCTGGAACTCGGCATAGGCGCGGACACGATAAAGCGCGCGCTCGCCGGTTATAGGGGAGTTAAAAGGCGATTTGAGATCATAGGCACCCTTAACGGCGCCAGGGTAGTGGAGGATTACGCGCATCATCCAACGGAAGTAAAGGCGACTATTTCCGCCGCCTGTTCCCTGAAGCCGAAAAGGTTGATAGCGGTGTTTCAGCCTCACCGCTACACGAGGACAAAATATTTCTATAAAGAATTTGCGTCCGCTTTTTCGGGAGCGGATGAAGTCATTCTTGCGGGCGTGTATTCCGCCAGCGAGGAAAAAATAGAAGGCGCAAGCTCGAAACGCATATACGACATCATGGTGAGGGATAAGACGCTGCCCGTGAAGCTCGTGGAAACCGGTAAAATAGGGGAATATCTTTGCAGAAACGCAAAAAATGGAGACCTTGTTCTCGTGATGGGCGCAGGGGATATAGGGAAGGTAATGCGGGGTATCGGATTGTCAACATATCAGGAGGGAAGTGGCCCAAGTGGAAATGAGGCGCGTCTTTTCGAAAATAAAAGGGAAAGTATTATTTAACGAACCGCTCAAACGGCACACGACATTTCGCATAGGCGGGCCCTGCGGGGTCTGGGCCGAACCCCGCAGCGAAAGAGACTTGCGGGAAATTTTAAAGCTGGCAAAGGCAAGAAAGAAAAGAACTGTTCTGATGGGCGCCGGGAGCAATATCCTGCCCGGGGACAGGGCCGCAAGCGGCGTAGTGATTCACCTGGGAGGCAAATATTTTAAAAGGGTACATTTTTCCGGCCGGAAGGTTACAGCCGGAGCGGGGATATCATTAGCCTATTTAATCAACCTTCTGTGTGAAAAGGGGCTTGGGGGCACGGAAGGGCTCGCCGGCATTCCGGGCACGCTCGGCGGCGCGATTTTCATGAATGCCGGATACAGGGGAAACATATCGGATTGCCTGGAATCTGTGCGGGTAATGAGTAAGAAAAGCGGGAAAATCTCTGTATTAAAAAAGTCACGCAAAGAGAATTCCGCAGAAGGATCTTTGCGGGATCCCGCAGAATTTCATCAGGAGAAACTTCATGCGGGAAAAAAAATAAAATTTAGTTATCGACATTCAGGCCTGTACGGCTATATAATACTGGAGGCGACGCTCAGCCTCAAAAAATCCGATAAAAAGAAGCTGTTGAAAAAAAGAAATAAGGTCCTGAGGGTCAAAAAATCCGAGCAGCCACTCGGCTCGATGAATGCAGGGTGCGTTTTTAAAAATCCCGGAAGGGCGCTTCCGGCGGCCCTGTACATCGACATGCTGGGGTTTAAAGGAAAGAGAATAGGGGGCGCGAAGGTTTCGGAGAAGCACGCCAATTTTATAATTAATGAAAAAGGCGCGAAAGCAAGCGATGTCTTGCGTCTCATGGACATTATAAAAAAGCGCGTTAAATCCGAATTCGGAGTTGAACTGGCCCCTGAGATAGAGATATTGTAGCGTTTAGGCGTCATTGCGAGGGCGCGAAGCGCCCGAAGCAATCTCAATGGGATTGCTTCGTCGGCCTCCGGCCTCCTCGCAATGACGGAGTTTAAACTATGAAAGACTACGGTAAGATAGCCGTGTTTGCCGGCGGCCTTTCCAGCGAGCGCGAAATCAGTTTACAGAGCGGCCGCGCCGTCTACGGGGCGCTTAAAAAAAAGAATCAGGACGCGGAATTCGTGGATGTAGGCGCCGATGCGGGCGCTGTCCTTGCGAGCGCGCTCGCCGATATTGTTTTTATTACCCTCCACGGGCGCTTCGGTGAAGACGGAACGGTCCAGTCGATTCTTGAAGAGGCGCGCACTCCTTACACCGGGTCCGGCGTCGGGGCGTCGCGGCTTGCGCTGGACAAAATCGCTTCTAAAGAACTTTTTTTAAAAAACGGTTTAAAGGTGCCGTCCTGCAAGGTTATAAGAGACAATGCCGGGGCGAATGGCGCATGCCGGGGATTTGAGACGCCGCTTGTGATAAAGCCGCAGCGCGAAGGTTCGAGCATGGGGCTTTCCATCGTAAGCGACAGGGCACACATAAATACGGCTTTGGATATGGCGTTCGGCTACGGCGGGGCGGCTATTGTGGAAGAATATATACACGGCAGGGAGCTCACTGTGGGCATTCTGGAGGAGAAGGCGCTGCCCGTTGTGGAAATCGTGACCGAACGCAATGTTTACGATTTCAGGGCGAAATACCTGGACGAGGGAACAAAGTATTTCGTTCCGGCGGCGCTCGGAGCGGATGAATTTAAGCGGGCGCAGGAATCCGCGCTCAAGGCCCACCGAATTCTTGGCTGCAGGGATTTTTCGAGGGTCGATATGAGAATGGATCGTGACGGCAACATTTATGTCCTGGAGGTAAACACGATTCCGGGCATGACCGAACGCAGCCTCCTGCCCAAGGCGGCGATGGCTGCAGGTATAAGTTACGAAGGTTTGTGCATGAAACTCATTGATTTAGCGCATGAAAGAAGGGGGAAAAAGGATGGCGAAAAGTAGCAGGAAGAAAGTAAGGAAAGAAGTGAAAATACCGGACAGAAAAAAAACACTGATTAAAAAGGCCCTGTGCGCAGCGGTTGTTCTTGCCGTTATTGCCGCGGCGGCGCTTGCAATAAGGAATTCGAGCTATTTTAAACTGGAGAGCGTAGAAGTTCTTGATGTAAGCCGCGCCGCCGGCAGCCTGGAAACGGACGACGCGTTACAGGTAAATATGGGGCGAAACATTTTCGATATTGACATAGCCTCCCTTGCCTCGCGGATTGAAATTAACTATCCGGTTATAAAGAAAGCCGTCGTACGGAGAATCCTGCCGAACCGGCTTGAAATAGGCATCATCCCGCGGCTTCCGATCGCCAAAATAAAGGACAAGCGCGGCTATTTTCCCATAGACGAAACCGGCATGGTTTTATCGGCGGACATAAAAAGCGACAGACAGCCGGTTATAATCGGATTTTTCATGTGGCGCCCGCCAAACCCCGGCGAGCGGCTTACAAATAAACAGCTGGAAAACACGGTCCGCCTTATAGAAGCAATAAACGAAACGCTGGTCTTACGGGACTACGGGATAACTACTATCGACGCATCCAATCACAGAAATCTTTCTTTTTACCTTGATAGCGGCATTGAAGTGAAAATAGGGGGCGAGGACTTTCCCGCAAGGCTGCGGAAGTTGAAAGAAACCCTCGCTGAAGAGGGCCTGAACAAGGATAATATCAAATATCTGGACTTAAGATTTGATAGCGTTGTAATAGGGCCCAAATAAAGATAATGGTCATTTGCGAAATCTGCGTTAAATAATATGAGTAAGTTAGTGACTGTTATAGATCTGGGGTCGCGCAGGATCGCAGCGGCCATGGCTGAAGCGGCAACCGACGGCCGCGTCAGGCTTTTAGCGCTGGAGAATATGAACTCAAACGGCATAAGCGGCGGCTGCATAACCGACATAGGCAAAACCGTCAAGGATATATCCAGCGTGATGCATAGAGTTCATAGCCGCGCGGGGCGAAAGGCAAAGAATGTGCTGGTCACAACCGGCGGCGCGGACACAAAAATGGTTATTTCGCGGGGAATGGTACCGCTGGCCGGGGCGCCGCGGCAGATTACGGCAAAAGACGTGAAGAGATGCCTGGAGATAGCGGCAATGATAAACCTTCCGCTGGACAGGGTTTGCGTAGAGAAAATCGTAAGGAGATTTTATATAGACGGCGCTTCGGCGGGCGTTAAAGATCCCGTGGGGCTTTATGGAATAAAGCTTGAGGTCGAAACTTTTGCGGCGACGGCGAATCATTCTAAAATTCAGAATATCACAAAGTGCGTAGACCATGCCGGGTTCCTGATGGATGGCATATACCTTTCGTGCACTGCATCCGCCGGGAGCGTTCTGGACGCGGAGGAAAAGACAAGAGGCGTGCTCCTGATTGCTATAGGAAGTTCCCTCACCGAGGCCCTTATTTTCAAGAACGATATTTTGCAAAGTTTTAAAATTATCGGGAAGGGAATGGCCGCGATTCTGGATAATGACATGCGTCCCGACAGCAAAAAGTCCGGCCGGCTATTAGACGAAGTTTCCTGCGTCCCGGGCCGAAGAACGGACGATTTTTCTTCGGTCGTCGTGACGGGCGGCGGCGCCTTGCCCGACGGCGTAATAGAGGAGGCGGAAAGACGATTTAATGTCCCTGCCAGAATGGGTATCGTGCGGAAAACGGGTTATAATCTAAACTCGCAGGACGCAATTATTCACACCTCGACCATCGGTCTTATAGACCGGAAAGCCCGCGAGTACAAAAACGCCAATGCCGATAAGAATACCGTTCGAAAAGCCCTCCGGAAAATAATAGACGTATACGAGAGTTACTTTTAAGCCCTCAGCGGGCGCCATTTCGGCTCGTCCTTTTTTTATACTTTGCAATTTGGAAAATGACGTGTTGTAACTTGTATATTTATGATAGATTACAGCAAAGTGAAACGTCCCCCTTTGGATATAAGTAAAAAAAGAAAACCGGGATTCTGGATGCATCTGAAAGATTTTAAAATCGTGTCGGCATCCGGCAGCAGGATGCCCTGGAGGCGAAAAATTTTGTGTGCGAGCGTTGCAATTGAGTGCTCAAATCTTGTGCACATCAATTGCAGCGAGCCACAAAATTCGCCGGAAGGGCGCCTGCTGCCGGATGCCGATCGGGTTAAAAATGAGTAAAAATCTTTCAGCGGGCAAAATCCCGGTTTTCTTCTTTAACACCCGCATCATTTTCAATTGACAGCCTATGGCTTATATGCTACGCTATCCCGAATGAAGATCGCTTCTTTAGGGGCTCTTCGGGATCCCGATGAGCATCCTAAAGACGTTTCTCCGTTCGGGAAATCGTTAAAAAATGGTCAAAAAAAACCTCGCAAACGTTAGAAAGAGGATCGCCGAGGCCGCCGAGAAGTCGGGGCGCGACCCGGAAGCGGTAAGGCTCATAGTTGTCACGAAAGAAGCCGATGCCGAAGAGATCAAAGAGGCGATCGCCTCGGGCGTGAGGGACATTGGGGAAAATCGCGTAAAAGACGCCCGCTTAAAGAAGGAACTGCTGGACAGTCATGTACTGGCCTGGCATATGATAGGACACCTTCAGACCAACAAAGCCGCAGACGCCGTTAAAATGTTTTCGATTATTCACTCCGTAGATAGCATTAAATCAGTCCATGCGATAGACAGCCAGGCCAAAAAGATCCGTAAGGTTCAGGATATTATGATTGAGGTCAATGTTTCGGGGGAGGGGAGTAAATTCGGCATTAAGCCCGAAGCGCTGGGAAATTTTCTTGAAGAAACCCGATCCCTGAAGCATGTGAAGGCGCTGGGCCTTATGACGATGGCGCCGTTTACGGATGACGCCGAAACAGCACGGCCTTATTTCCGAAAATTAAAGAAATTGAGAGATGCCTGCGGCTTGAAGGAGCTCTCCATGGGGATGACACAGGACTTTGAGGTGGCTGTGGAAGAAGGCGCTACGATGGTCCGGGTGGGCAGCGCGATATTTAAAAGTTAAAAAAACTGTCATTGCGAGGCGCCGAAGGCGCCGAAGCAATCTAAAACGATGAGATTGCTTCGGGCGCTGGCGCACCCTCGCAATGACGGCTTAAAGTAGGTACATCATGAAATTGGGCATAATCGGTTGCGGGAACATGGGAAGCGCTATTGCCAGCGGCACTCTCTCCATGAGGGTATTGTCGTTCGGCAATATTTACGTGAGCGATAAAGATTCATCCAGGACCAGAGCCCTCAACAAAAAATTCGGTATCCGCGTGGGCACAAACGTTGAGGTTGTTAAAAAGTGCGGCATTATCATCATTGCGGTTAAGCCGCAGGATTTCAAGGCGTTGCTGCCGTCAATTTCAGATCACCTCGACAATTCCAAGTACCTGGTTTCAATCATGGCCGGCGTTACCATAGCGCGGATCGAGGAGCTCATAAAGAAGAAAATTGCCGTAACGCGGGCGATGCCGAATATAGCGGCCATGGCGGGAAAGGGCATAACCGTTTTAAGCCATAACAGGATGGTGAAAAGCGAAGCGGCGGTACGCATGATTTTTGCTTCCGTAGGCGAGGTAGTGGAAATCAACGAAAAAAAGATGGATGCGGTAACCGCGGTAAGCGGAAGCGGCCACGCTTATTTCTATTATCTGACGGAAGCGCTTAAGGAAGCGGCGGTAAAATTGGGCATAACAAAAGAGCTCGCGGCAAAGCTTGCAAGCGCAACGCTTATCGGCAGCGGCGCGCTTTTGGAAAGCATGGACGAGCCCCCTGAGGTTTTAATAAAGCGCATAACTTCCAAAAAGGGCACGACGGAAGCGGCGCTTAACGTTTTTAAAATGAAAAGGCTTGAAAGAATTGTGATCAAGGCGGTAGAGGCGGCCGCGAAAAGATCCCGGGAACTTTCGAGGGAGGCGTAAAAACATGTTTGTTATAGGAAATTTCATATTTGCCGTAGCCGTTATTCTTCAATATCTGATTACGATATTGACCTGGATCATAATCATAAGGGCGCTCATCAGCTGGGTTAATCCCGATCCGTATAACGTAATCGTGCAGATTCTGCACAGGATAACGGAGCCGATACTGGCGCCGTTAAGAAGGATTATCCCGATGCAGAACGCCGGCATAGACATATCTCCGATAATCGCGATACTTCTTTTGTGGTTTGTGAGATTATTTATTGTTAACAGCTTATTAGGGCTTGCCCTTCGCCTGAGATAATGGGCCGGTTAGAAAGGTTTATATGGCAAAAATAGGCGTGATCGGCGGAAGCGGGTTATACGATATTGAAGGCATGGAAGTAAAAGATAAAAAAAGGCTTAAGACGCCTTTCGGCGAACCTTCCGGCGAATTTATCGCGGGAAAACTGGAAGGAAAAGAAGTTGTGTTTTTACCCCGGCACGATAGGGGTCATCGCATAAACCCGACTCAAATAAATTACCGGGCGAACATTTACGGCATGAAAGAGCTGGGCGTAGAGCATATAATTTCCGTTGCCGCCTGCGGCTCTTTAAGGGAGGAACTAAAGCCCCTCGATTTTGTAATTCCCCTTCAGTTTGTGGACAGGACAAACCATGCCAGGCAGTATACGTTTTTTGACGATGGGATTGTCGCGCACATAAGCTTCGCGCACCCTGTTTGTGAAAGCCTTGCCAATGTAGCGCATAACGCTGCAAAAGATAGCGGCGTTACCACCCACCTCGGAGGGACATACATTAATATGGAGGGCCCGCAGTTTTCCACCCTGGCCGAGTCAAACCTGTATCGGAGTTGGGGGATGGATGTAATAGGGATGACTAACATGACGGAAGCGCGCCTCGCGCGGGAGGCGGAAATGTGCTACGTATCCCTGGCAGCGGTTACTGATTATGACTGTTGGCATGAAACGGCGGACTCGGTTACGGTCGAGATGATTATCGATAACCTGAACAAGAACGTCGCGAACGCGAAGAAAGTATTGAAAAACATGGTCGGCCGGCTTGATGGGGAAAGGACGTGCGCTTGCAAGGACGCGCTCAAATACGCCATAATAACCGACCCAAAGGCGATCCCGGGCCACACAAAGAAGAAATTGGCCCTCATAATAGGAAAGTACATGAAATGAGTATCCTGGTCGTAGGTTCGATGGCGCTCGATACCATAAAAACACCTTTTGGCAAATGCAGGGAGGTCCTGGGCGGTTCAGCCACGTATTTTTCCGTAAGCGCGAGATTTTTCGAATCCCATGTGAATCTGGTCGCCGTGGTCGGGAAAGATTTTCCGCAAAAGTACGTAAACTTCTTAAAGAAAAAGAGAATCGATCTCGGCGGGCTGGAAGTGGGAAAAGGGAAAACGTTCAGGTGGGAGGGCGAATACGGCTGGGATTTCAGCAATCCCCGCACGATAGCGACACACCTTAATGTTCTGGCCGATTTTGACCCGGTCATACCGGAAGAATATAAGAGAAGCAAATATGTATTCCTGGCCAATATCGACCCGCATTTGCAGAACAAGGTTTTGGCCCAGATGAAAAACCCTGCCCTGGTTGCCTGCGACACCATGAATTACTGGATCGGGCACAGGCGTAAGGAGCTCGTAAGGCTGTTAAAAAAAATAGACCTTTTCTTTCTGAACGAATCCGAGGCAAAGGAGCTTACCGGCGAGTCGAGCCTCATAAAGGCGGCCAAAGGGGTATTTAAGATGGGGCCGGAGAAGATCATTATAAAAAAAGGCGAACACGGAGCGCTGCTTTTTTCGGGCGATTCCATTTTCAGCGCGCCGGCTTATCTGATGGAATCGATTTTTGATCCCACCGGAGCGGGGGATACGTTCGCGGGCGGCGTCATGGGATATCTGGCGAGAGAAAATCTGATTAACGGGACGACTCTAAGAAATGCAATCGTGCGCGGGACCGTAATGGCGACATTCGCCGTGGAAGATTTTAGCCTCCGCCGCCTGGGCGCTATTAACAAATCCGATATCGCCCGGCGGCTTAAAAATTTCAAAAAACTTACGCATTTTTAACAATGACCCTTCGACAGGCCGAGGGTCACGCTGCGCGGCCGGAGGAAATTGAAGCATGGGTTACAAGGATACACTAAACCTGCCAAAAACAGCTTTCAGCATGAAGGCCAACCTTGTGCAGAAAGAACCTGCTTTGATTGAGGCGTGGAAGAAAGAGGACGTTTACGGCTCTATAAGGAAGAAAGCCGCGGGAGAAAAAAAGCGTATCCTGCACGACGGACCGCCTTATGCCAACGGCCATATCCACATGGGCCACGTGCTGAACAAGGTCCTGAAGGATATCGTTGTAAAATCTTATACCATGAAAGGATTTGATTCTCCCTTCATACCGGGGTGGGACTGTCACGGCCTCCCCGTAGAGCATCAGCTTTTTAAGGAACTCGGGATTTCGAAACACGATATAGACCAGATCGAATTCAGGAAAAAAGCACGGGAGTACGCGCTGAAGTTTGTCGGGATACAGAAAGAGGAGTTTAAACGGCTCGGCGTTTTCGGCGACTGGGAAAACGCGTATTTAACGCTGGATCCCAAATACGAGGCCTCGACTGTGCGGGCTTTCGGGCAGCTTGTAAAAGAGGGCTATATTTACAAGGATTTAAAACCGGTAAACTGGTGCACGTCGTGCGAGACCGCCCTCGCAGAAGCCGAAGTTGAATACGAGGAACACATATCCCCGTCGGTTTACGTTAAATTCCGAGTTAGTGCGGGGACAGGTCTTTCATCAGGCGGGCATAGTGTCGGGGCAAGACCTGTCCCCGCAAGAAGTACTTATTTTATCATCTGGACAACGACGCCGTGGACGCTTTTAGGAAATGTCGCGATAGCGGTTCATCCCGACATGGAATATGTAATTTTACGCCTTGGCGAAGAAGAATGGATAATGCTTGATGGACTTGCAGGCAACGCGCTGCAGAAATTTAAAAAGCCCTACAAGGCAATAAAAAAGCTGAAGGGTAAAGAACTCGAAGGCATAATATGCGCTCATCCCTTTATTGAGAGAGATTCAAAAGTCGTTCTCGCCGGCTATGTTTCCGCCGAAGAAGGGACCGGCTGCGTCCACACCGCGCCCGGACATGGCCAGGAAGATCATGCAACCGGCAAGAAATACGGACTCCCGGTAATCATGCCCGTGAATTCAAAAGGTATTTTTGACGATACATGCGGAGAATTCGGCGGTTTAAACGTGCACAAGGCGAATTCTAAAATACTGGAACGCCTGAAAAAGGATAACGCACTCGTCCTGGCCGAAAATATCGCCCATTCCTATCCGCACTGCTGGCGCTGCAAAAAACCCATTATCTCCAGAGCGACAGAGCAGTACTTTCTTGGCATAGACCATAAAAATTTGCGAAAAAGAATGCTCGATTCAATCAAGGAAGAAGTTAAGTGGTACCCCGCCCCCGGTCAGGGGCGAATATCCGCAATGGTCGCAGAGAGGCCCGACTGGTGCCTTTCGCGGCAAAGATACTGGGGCGTGCCGATCGTGGCCTTTAGGTGCGGGAAGTGCGGCGAGGCCGTATTGGATCACAGGATAATAGGTCATGTCGCGGACATTGTTGAAAAAGAGGGTTGTGAGGCGTGGTTTATCAAAGACGAAAAGGATCTTCTTCCGAAAGGCGCACTTTGCAAAAAATGCGGGGCAAAAGACCTTCATAAGGAAAAAGATATCATCGACGTGTGGTTTGAGTCGGGCGCGAGCTACGAGCAGGTCCTGAAGAAAATGAAGGAACTCGACTTTCCCTGCGAGCTCTACCTGGAAGGTTCCGACCAGCACAGGGGGTGGTTTCAATCCTCGCTCATTATCTCCCGCGCCATAGAAGACAAAGCGCCGTACCGAAATGTCCTCACCCACGGTTTTGTTGTTGACGGGAAAGGAAAAAAAATGTCCAAGTCGCTCGGCAACGTTATTTCGCCGGAAGACGTTATGCGAAAATACGGCGCAGATATTTTAAGGCTCTGGGTCGCCTCAAGTAATTACCACGATGACGTGAGGCTTTCCGAAGAGATCCTGCAAAGGCTCGCCGACGCGTACAGGAAGATAAGAAATACTTTCAGATATCTCCTGGGCAACGTTCACGATTTTAAACCCGAAACCGATTCACCCGAGCCGAAAAACATGCTGGAAATCGACCGCTGGATGCTTTCCCGCCTTGCCGGCGTTATTGAGGAAGCGGAGAAATACTATTCCGGTTATACGTTCTACAGGGTATTTCGCTCGGTATACAATTTCTGCGTGTATGAGATCTCAAGCCTTTATCTCGATATCTCCAAGGATAGGCTCTATACGTTCGGACAAAATTCACCCGAGCGGCGCTCCTGCCAGGCCGTATTACACGAAATCCTGAGGGCGCTTCTAAAGATACTGGCGCCGATAATTCCTTTTACCGCGGAGGAGGCCTACCGGGAGCTTTTCCCGGCCGGGGGGTCCGTGCATCTCCAGCGATGGCACTGGCGGGATAAAGATTTAAAGAAATGGAAGGACAGGGCGCTGGACGAAAAATGGGCGCATCTCCTGGAAGTGCGGGAAGAGGTTCTGAAGGCGCTGGAATCCAAAAGAATCGCCGGCGTGATACGAAGCCCTCTCGAGGCAAAAATAGTTTTATACAGCAATAAACCCGATTTTAAAAAGTTCCTGAAAGCAAACATGCATAGCCTGCCCTCACTTTTCATAACTTCTCAGGCCGAGATTTCGGACCGGAAAGAAAAAGATTCGCGAAAAGCGGAAAACCTGCCTCTTTGGATATCCGTAAAAAAGGCAGAGGGTAAAAAGTGCGCAAGGTGCTGGAGCTTTGGCGAAACCGTCGGAAGTTGCGAAGAATTTCAGGATATCTGCTCAAGGTGTATAGGCGTGGTCAAATCAACAAAGGAGAATGGAAAATGAAAAAGCGAAGCAAGATGGGCAAGAAAGAGCTGAAAAGCTTTAAGGATCTTTTAATAAAGAAGAAGATCAATCTCTTACGGGAGATGAACCATCTGACTAGCGGGACGCTTAAAAAATCGCAGCGCGAAACATCGGGTGATCTTTCGGGCTACTCCTACCACATGGCGGATATGGCGAGCGACGTTTACGAAAGGGATTTCCTCCTGCAGCTTGCCGAAGGGGAGCGCGAGTTTCTTTTTAAGATCGACGATGCCTTGAAAAGGATAGAGGAGGGGAATACGGCTGGTGTCTCGGGTGCAAAAAGAAAATATCAAAAATCCGCCTTAAGGCCATATCGCATACCGCCTACTGCCGTCTTTGCCAGGAAAAAAAGGAGAAAGAGCAAAGCAGGGGCAAATGAATAAAATGATCTGGGTTGTCGCGACCGTTGTTTTCATCCTGGACCAGTTTTCAAAATTTTTAGCCATACGCCGTTTGAATCTCAATGAATCCCTGGCTGTAATAAAGGATACTTTTCATCTCACCCTTGTCCGCAACACGGGAGCGGCTTTCGGCATTTTCAAAGGAGCGACGTTTTTTTTCATCGTTATTGCGATTTTAACGGTGACGGCAATCGTTGTATATATAAGAAAAACGGCAAAGCCGCTTTTCTTAAGGGACGCCGCCCTTGGACTGATTCTGGGCGGCGCTCTCGGCAATCTTGCCGACAGGTTGCGGTTCGGATACGTAATCGATTTTTTGGATTTCAGGATATGGCCGGTGTTTAATGTCGCCGATTCGGTCGTAACAATCGGCGCTATCATGCTTGTAATATGCATCCCATACTCTTCGAAATAGGCCCTGTCACGATACGCTCCTATGGTGTTTTTGCCGCCGCGGGGTTTTTCACGGCGTTCTCTCTTTTATACAGCGAGGCAAAAAGAAAAAATTTTTATCCGCAGAAAATTCTTGACCTGGAACTTATAATTCTCGTGTTCGGCCTACTCGGCGCGCGAGCGCTCCACGTCCTGGTTAATCTTGATTTTTATGCGAAAAATATACCCGATATATTTTTAATCTGGAGGGGAGGCCTCGCCTTTACCGGCGGATTTATTCTGGCGATCCCGGCCTGCCTGGTTTTCACCGCAAAGAACAGGCTGCCGTTCTGGAAAATCGCGGATTTCGTAGCTCCATATATGGTTCTCGGGCACGCGATAGGAAGAATCGGCTGCTTTTTGAACGGGTGCTGTTTCGGGAAACCGGCGGCATGGCCTTTTTTGGGAGTTCTTTTTCCGGGCGATGCGCTTTACCGGTACCCGACGCAGATTTACGCCTCTTTCGCGCTTTTATGTATCTTCGTCGTCTTGAAACTGGCCGGGGAGCGGCCGCATGCCGCCGGCGCGGTATTCGCGCTTTATCTTGCGCTCTACAGCGGCCAGCGTTTTTTTCTCGATTTTTTGCGCGGCGATAATCCGACTTACGCCTTCGACCTGACCGTCTCGCAGTTTATAAGTGCCGCCATCTTCGCAGTCGCGGTGTTACTGTTATTTTTCAGAAGGAAATATGGAAGAGATACAGGTTAAAGCAGAGGCGAAGGACGCGGGTGAGAGGCTCGATAAATTTCTTGTAGGGGCTCTCGCGAAGAAGTTTTCGCGAACGTTTATAAAGAAGCTGATTGACGGCGCCCATGTGACGGTAAACCGGTCGAGGACAAACGCTCACCAGAGAGTTTCCGAGGGGGATCTGATCATGGTAACGATTCCCGAGCCGAAAGTCATGGAGCTTTTGCCGGAAAATATTCCGCTCGAGGTCGCATATGAAGACAGCGACCTCATGGTTGTCAACAAACCGCCCGGGGTGTCGGTCCATCCCTCCGGAGCGCACCTCAAGGGGACGCTCGTAAACCACCTCCTTTTCCATTGCGTGGGCCTTTCGGGCATCGGCGGTGTTCTAAGGCCCGGCATTGTCCACCGGCTGGACAAGGAAACGTCCGGGCTTTTGGTGGTGGCGAAAAACGACCGCGTACACATTAACCTCTCAAACCAGTTTAAAAATCGAAAGACAAAACGGTATTATATCGCGCTCGCAAGGGGGTGCGTGCAGCTTGATAACGGCAGGATCGAGCTCGCGATTGCCAGGAAAAAAAAAGACGTGACAAAAATGGGCGTTTCGTTTGCCGGCGAAAACAGGAAGAACGCGATTACCAATTACAAAGTCCTTGAGAGGCTAAAGGGTTTCACGGTGCTTTCACTTTCTCTCGAGACGGGAAGGACGCACCAGATCCGGGTGCATCTGGCGTACCTGGGCCACCCCGTTATCGGGGATAAGCTGTACGGGTCAGCGAAAGGGTTGAACCGCCAGGCGCTCCACGCAAAGACGCTCGGCTTTTTTCACCCGGCGACGAAGAAGTTTATGGAATTCGACAGCGAAATTCCCCGCGACATGGCAGACTTGATTGCGAAGGGCGAACTGTGATAGAATAACCCCGTGCCGGAGTTTACTCCAAGCGGCAGCGAAGGACATGGGGTATGCGCGGTACAACAAAGGATACCACATACGGAAGCGTGTGAAGGGCGTAAAACATGAACAGGACAATTGAACCAATAGAGTGCCTGCGCGGAGAGATCGCGCTTCCGGGCGACAAGTCCATATCGCACAGGGTTGTTTTTGTCGGGAGTATTTCCGCGGGCAAGACCTCCGGCAAGAATTTTCTTGAGGCCGAAGACTCCATGCGAAGCGTTTCAGCATTCCGCGATATGGGCATCGATATCGAGGTTAAAAGCAAAAATGTTACCGTTATCTCAAGTGGCCCAAATGCCCTTAAAAAGCCGGCCGGGGATTTATATCTCGGCAATTCCGGGACAACAATGCGAATTCTTCCGGGCATCCTGGCGGGCCAGGATTTTGAAGCAACTCTTACCGGCGATGAGTCGCTTTCAAAAAGGCCGATGGACAGGGTTATAGAGCCGTTAGAAAAAATGGGCGTGGATATAAAATCGAAAAACAGAAACGGCTTCCCGCCGCTTGCAGTAAAGGGCGGCAAGGTAAGCCCTATACGATACGCCACAAAGGTTGCAAGCGCCCAGGTAAAATCATGTATTTTATTTGCCGGTCTCTACGCAAAAGGCATTACAGCCGTGACAGAGCCGTTTGCTTCGAGGGACCATACCGAGCGCATGCTGAAATTCTGCGGCGCAAAAATTTCCAAAAAAGGCCTCACGGTTTCCGTTGAAGGCGGCCGCCGGCTATGCGGAAAAGAATTTTTCATACCCGGCGACATCTCAAGCGCGGCGTTCTTTATCGCGGGCGCCTGCATATTGGAAGGGTCGAACCTGACGATAAGGGATGTAGGGCTAAATCCCACGAGGCTCGGATTTTTAAACGCCCTTCTAAAAATGGGCGCCGATATTAAAATTGACAAAAAAACTGAAGCGGCCGAACCCTATGGCGATATCCGCGTAAGATACGCGCCACTCAAAGCAACCGTTATAGAAGAGCGGGATTTGCCTCTTCTCATTGATGAGGTTCCGATATTGTCCGTTGTCGCCTCGCAGGCAAGCGGTAAAACCGTCATAAAAGGCGTAGCCGAGCTTAAAGTCAAGGAAACGGACAGGGTCTCCTCGATACTGACCAACCTGGGCCGGATGGGCGCCGATATAAAATCCGAAAAGAATAACATTGTTGTTAACGGCCCAAAACGCAGATTGCGCAAGGCGCGCCTGGAGAGTTGCGGGGACCACAGGACGGCCATGAGCGCGACAATAGCGGCCCTTGCTTCCGCCGGCGATTGCGTTATAGAAAATGCTGACTGCGTAAATATTTCTTTTCCGGAATTTTTTGAATTACTCAGCTGTTTAAAAAAATGAAAATAAATTTAGCACCCTTTATCATAAAAGCCATGGCGCCGGCGGCAATGGCGTTTGAGCGCGCCACCAGGGATCCGCTGAAGGCCCAGCGAAAGATCCTTTTTGAATTTTTGGCCCGCAATAAAAATACGGAGTACGGCCTGAAACATAATTTCGCCGGCGTAAAATCAATAGGGGATTACCAGCGGTTTGTGCCATTGACGGACTGCGAGCTCATGCGTCCGTATGTGGCCAGGATGACAAAGGGGGAGTCAGACGTCCTTACGCTCGAGAAACCGATCCTTTTCAGCCTCACAAGCGGATCAAGCGGGCAGCCCAAATTTGTGCCGATTACAAAGTACGCGCGGGCAAAAAAGGCGGAGGTTATAAATCTATGGGCGTACTACATATTGAAGGACCACCCGAAAATAACCGCCGGAAAAATACTGGCAATCGTGAGCCCCGAAGTCGACGGGTTTACCCCCTCCGGCATACCCTATGGCGCAGAAAGCGGGCATGGCTATAAAAATCTGCCCGATGCGGTTAAGCGCCTTTACGCGCTTCCGTACGAAGTTTTTGAAATCAAGGATTACGACGCGAGGTATTACGCCATATTACGTATAGCGATGGAGCGGAACATTGCCACCATAGCTACCATGACGCCGAGCACGATAATTCTGCTTTGCCAGCGAATAAAAAAGGTAAAAGACGATGTTATGAGCGACATAGAAAAGGGCACCCTAAAGAAGGGCCTGGACATCTCTCCCGGGATTAGAAGGGTGATAGAGGGAAATCTCAAGCCAAATCCGAAAAGGGCAAGTCAGCTGCGGCGCATTCTCGCGGAAAAGAAGGAGCTTCTGCCTAAATATTTCTGGCCCCGCCTGGAACTGATAGAATGCTGGAAGCGCGGGACGGTGGGGTTGTATCTGAGGGAATTCCCGAAATACTTCGGCGGCGTGCCCGTAAGGGACTTCGGGTATTTTTCGAGCGAGGCGCGCTGCTCTATACCGATAAGCGACGAAGGGGCGGGCGGGGTGCTTGCCGTTAATTCCAACTTTTATGAGTTTATCCCGAGGGAAGATGTCGTCAAAAAAGAAAAAAGAGTGCTTTTATGCGACCGGCTGGAAAAAGGGAAGGAGTACTTTATAGTGCTGACCACCCCGGGCGGCTTATATAGGTATGATATAGACGACGTGATTCGCGTTGCGGGTTTTTTTAATAAAACACCCGTAATTGAATTCGTCCAGAAGGGCACAAACGTTACTTCCATAACAGGCGAGAAGCTCTACGAATCGGAGGTGGTCGAGGCGGTGGAACGGGCGCAGGATCGGCACAAGCTGTCCATCGAGTTCGTTACGGCCTCGATAGAACTGAGAAAGATGCCGCGATACATATTCCTGGTGGAGTTCAGCGAAAATCCGCCCGCGCGCAAGAAGAAGGATTTTTTGAAGTCGGTCGAAGAAGAACTTTGCAGCATAAGCGAAGAATATGACTTTAACAGAAAAGCTCAGGAACTCCGGCCCCCGGCGCTGAAGGTCGTTGCCAGCGGCGAGTTCGAACGCTTCCGCGTCAAAAAGGTAAAAGAAGGCGCGCACGACGGCCAGTTTAAAATGCCGCAGCTGACGAGCGATATAAATTTTCAGAAAAATTTCAAAATTGAAGAAGAAATTTTTATTGATAAAGTAAAAAAATAGTTTGACCCTCCGTTTCGCGGAGGATCAAATATAATTTTAAATCGGATAAAACGAAAATTATGTTTGACAAATACCGGCCGGTTTGTTAGTATTATATCCTGATAGCACGGAGTAAAGATGAATTTTAATGCACTTGCCGAACTTATCTCAAAGGGCTTCAACAATCTGTTGGGCCTCTTTTCGAATGATATGGGTATCGACCTCGGTACAGCCACCACGCTTGTCTACATAAAAAATCAGGGCATTGTCCTTTGCGAGCCGTCCGTCGTAGCGATTCAGGCCGGCACCTCGAACGTTCTCGCTGTCGGGGAAGAGGCGAAAAGGATGCTCGGAAGAACACCGGGCAATATCGTTGCGATACGGCCGATGCGAAACGGCGTAATAGCTGATTTCGAGATTACCGAAGCGATGCTCAGGTATTTTATAAAAAAAGTTCACAATTCCCGCCGTTTAGTAAGGCCGAGAATGGTTATAGCTATTCCTTCCGGCATTACGGAGGTGGAAAAAAGGGCGGTTAAGGATTCGGCGCTTCATGCGGGCGCGCGTGAGGTTTACATGATAGAGGAGCCGGTAGCCGCGGCCATAGGCGTGGGCCTGCCGATTCAGGAGCCCTCGGGCAGCATGATCATCGACATAGGCGGCGGAACGACCGAGATGGCGGTTATATCATTGGCAGGAATAGTTTTTGCAAAGTCAATAAGGGTCGCGGGCGATGAAATGGACGAAGCGATCATCAATTATTTAAAAAAGACCTACAACCTCATGATAGGGGAGCGTACCGCGGAAGAGATTAAGGTAAAAATCGGTTCGGCCTACCCGCTGGACGAAGAATTAACTATGGAAGTAAGGGGAAGGGATCTCGTGGCCGGCCTTCCGAAAATGATTACCGTTTCAAGCGAGGAAGTGAGGGAGGCGCTCGCAGAGCCCATAGCCCAGATTGTCGAGTCCATCAGAATAACACTTGAGAGAACCCCTCCGGAACTTTCGGCGGATTTGATGGAAAAAGGCCTTATTATGGCCGGCGGCGGATCTCTCTTGCGCGGCCTGGACAAGCTAATCTCAGAGGAAACGGGCCTGCCGGTTCACATCTCCGAAGATCCCTTAACAGCCGTTGCGCTTGGCACCGGCAAGGTGCTTAGCGAAATGCGATACCTTAAAAGACTTGCCGTAAGTCCAAAAGTAGAAAGATAAAAACCTACGTGGGCGAAGTTGCGCATTTACAGGATAAGAAAGTTTCCCACCGTACTATTTCTTCTTGTTCTCGCCGTAATCATAATAGCGTTTAATTCAAAAATCCTTCCGTACCTCAGGGGACCCGCGTTTGGAATCATGACGAAACCCTTCAGCGCCTTAAAAGGCGTGAAAGCGTATTTTGCGCGGCCCGGATATTCCGAGGAAAACCTGCGCCTCAAACAGCACATCGGCGCGCTTTCGGTTACGCTGGCGCGAATGAAGGAGATAAGCCGCGAAAATGAAAGGCTGCGCGATATCCTGGATTTCAAAAAAAACCTGCCTTACACCGTTATAACCGCGCGTGTCATAGCAAGAAATCCGACCGACTGGAGAAAGGCGATAATAATAAACAAAGGCAAACGCCACGGTGTAATCAAAGGCATGCCGTGCGCGACGGCCAAAGGTCTGATCGGCAGCGTGGAGGAGGCCTCCGGCGACTCAAGCAAGATCATGCTCATAACGGATCCCAATTCCAAAATAGGGGTGTTGCTTGAGAATTCGAGAGAAAGCGGTCTTTTAACCGGTTCACCGCGGGGCGAATGTAAGATTATATATCTCCCCCTGGAAAGCAAGATCCAAAAAGGCGAGAAGGTTGTTACCGCCGGATTCGGCCAGGCGGCGCCGAAGGGCCTGGCGATAGGAAAAATTGCCGCAATCGGCGTTGAAAATTCCAACCTGTACAAATACGCGATCGTGGAGCCGATGGAGGACATGAGCAAGGTTGAGGAGGTTTTGTGTATTGATGCGGGCGAATAGCAGGCTAAAAATATACACAGTTATCCTTATTTTGTTTTTCCTTGAAGCCGCGCTCATCGGCAGGCTTCGAATCCACGGCGCAAGCCCGGGACTCTTACTGATAGCGGTTATTTTTTTCGGATTCCATTTCGGGAGAGCCCGCGGCGCCGAGGCGGGCCTTATAGCGGGTATTCTTAAAGACATATTCAGCCTGACCAATTTTGGCGTCAATGCTTTTTCTTTCTTATTGGTCGGAGCTTTGGCCGGATACCTTAGAAAGAAACTGGCCAGGGAAAATTTCGTTACGGAATTTTTTATTTCAGCAGCGGCCGTTTATCTTACCTCAAGCGTTTCCTTCCTTGACCTGTCGCGCCTTGCGGGAGAAACCGCGCTCGAGGGCTTCTGGGCGATAATTTTTTACAAAAGCCTGTATACGGCTTTCGCGGCGGCGCCGATATTTTTTGTGCTCGGAAAAATATTCGGGCCAAAGGAAACGCCGCGCATATGAGGGTAAGAATATTCAAAGCCGCTATTTTATTTACCTTCCTTTTGATTATCGCCGGACTTTTCTACACCCAGATATTAAACGGCCGTTTATACAGGACGCTCTCCGAAAATAACAGAATCCGTGTGCTCCCGCTTGAGGCGCCGAGGGGGAACATGTACGACAGGAAAGGAAGGCTTGTTGTGGGCAACAGGCTTTCCTTCGATGTCCGGGTTATTTTCCGCGAGATGAAGGACACGAAATACGCCGCCGGGCTCATTAGCAACATTACCGGTATCGAAGAGGAAACCCTTTTTCGCAGGATAAAGGCGGCGGCTAAGACGCCGTTCGCGCCGATAAAAATTGCCGAGGACGTTGAAAAAGATAAGGCGATCCGGATTGAAGAAGCCGGCAGGGATTTACCGGGCGTTATCGTGACCACAAGGCCGCTGCGGAATTACATTTACAGGGATGCGTTTTCCCATGTAACGGGCTATCTGGGCAAGATTAGCGGAGATAAATTAAAAAAGTACAGGACATACGGTTATCATATGCAGGATTTTGTAGGCAAGGATGGGCTGGAGCGTACGTTTAACGATTACCTGAGGGGCACCGGCGGCGGCCTTCAGGTCGAGGTTGATTCCAGGGGCAGGCAGCTGAGACGGCTTGCCGTGAAAGAAGCAGAGAGGGGAAAAGACATTTACCTGAACATCGACCTGGAGCTTCAGCAGTTTTGCGACTCGCTCTTGGCCGGCAAAAAAGGCGCTATCGTCGCCATGAACCCCACAAGCGGCGCGGTTTTGGCGCTTTTAAGCCGCCCCGCTTTTGACCCCGGTGTATTTATTATGCCCGGAAATTCCGAGAAAGTGAAAGCCATTTTGAACAATTCGTCCGCATTCCCGCTCCTGAACCGAGCTATAAGCGCCACCTACCCGCCGGCATCTGTTTTTAAAATAGTTGTCGCCTCCGCCGCGCTGGATTCCGGAAAATTCAGTGAAAAGAATACGTTTTCGTGCGACGGGAGCTTTCGCGTGGGAGGCAGGGCCTTTAAGTGCTGGAAAGAAGAGGGCCACGGCCCGCAAGACATTACAGAGGCGATTAAAAATTCGTGCAACGTGTTCTTTTACCAGCTCGCGCTTCTTGCGGGTGTAAACGATATATCAAAGTACGCGTTTAAATTCGGGTTTGGGAGGGCGACAGGGATAGACCTGCCGGGGGAGGCAAGCGGCCTTGTTCCGACGGTGGCATGGAAAAAACGAAAATTAAAAATGCCCTGGTTCAAAGGTGAAACGGCAAATTACGCGATAGGACAGGGCTACCTTCTTGTGACGCCTATTCAGATTGCGCGGATGACAAGCGCCGTTGCCAACGGCGGAAAGCTCGTTCGGCCCGCCGTTTGCGAGCGGATAGAAGACATAAATTTCCGGCGCCGCGAGGCGCAGGATGTAGGGCTTGAAATAGAAACTTTGCAGACGCTGAAAAAAGGATTAAGGGATGTCGTCAACGAGCCCCGCGGTACCGGCTTGTACGCGCGGTCAAAGAAAATTATCATATCGGGAAAGACCGGCACCGCCCAGAATCCGCGCGGCCAATCGCACGCCTGGTTTACGGGGTTTGCCCCGTTTGAAAATCCCAAAATTTGCGTTGTTGTATTTATTGAACATGGCGGAAAGGGTGGGCTTCAGCCGGCGCGCTTTGCCAGGAAGATTATCGAAAAAGCGAAGGAACTGGAGCTTTTGTAATGCATTCGTCATTGCGAGCCCCGACGAAGTTGGGGCGAAGCAACTTCAAGCGAAGAGATTACGGAGCCTGTTCCGAGCCTGTCGTCGAGATTGCTTCGGTGCCTTCGGCACTTCGCAATGACAGGCGAAGGAATCCCTTCGGCCCTCCTCGCAATGACGGAGAAGTAAAATGCTCAATTGTCTTGGCACTACGAATATATGAACAAACTTGACAAGGTTCTGTTGCTTGCTGTCGCGGCGATCCTGCTCATAGGCCTTGCGGTGCTTTACAGCGCCTCAAAGGAATATGGCCAGCAAAATATCGTTTTGCGCCAGGCCTTCTGGATTTTGTTCGGTGTCGCGCTTATGTTTGCGGCGACACGCATTGATTACCAGAGGTTCATAAGTATCTCGTACCTCGCGTACGGAGTAAATATATTACTTCTTGTTCTGGTATTGTTTTTCGGGAAGGCCGCCGGCGGCGCCCACAGGTGGATAAGTTTCGGCGCGTTCAACATTCAGCCTTCCGAGCTTGCCAAGATAACTCTTATCCTGGCGCTTTCGGCGTATATGAGCCGCAGGGAAGCACGCGCCGCGAAAATAGGCTTTCCGCTCGGAGCTTTATTGATTGCCCTGCCGGCGTTCGTCCTTATTCTTATCGAACCGGACCTCGGAACAGCGCTGCTTCTTTTGCCGATAACCCTTGCAATGCTCTTTGTGGCCGGCGCCAGGCTCAAACATCTCACTGGTTTGATTTTTCTCGGTATCGCGTCACTCCCCATTGTCTGGCACTTCTTAAAGGGTTATCAGAAACAGAGGCTTTTTGTTTTTGTGAACCCGAATGCGGATCCCCTCGGGTCGGGGTATACCATAATCCAGTCAAAAATCGCCGTTGGCTCCGGAGGGCTTTTCGGAAAAGGATGGCTTGGCGGCACGCAGAACCAGCTGAATTTTCTGCCGGAGCGCCATACGGATTTTATATTTTCAGTCGTAGGGGAAGAATGGGGTTTTTTTGGCGCGCTGATTCTGATGCTTCTCTACGCCCTCGTTATATACAGAGGCGCAAAAATTATCGGAACAACCCCGGATACGTACGGTAGTCTGATGGCCGCGGGTTTTGTGGCACTTTTTTTTCTCCAGGTTGTCATAAACGTCGGCATGACAATGGGTTTTTTGCCTGTCGTAGGCCTTACCCTGCCGCTTATAAGCTATGGCGGGTCGAGTCTCGCGGCGACGCTGGTATGTATCGGTCTCTTGCTTAACATAGGTATGCGGCGGCCGCTCTTCTGAGGCATGGGCCGGGGGCTGCGAGTTGCGGGCAAGGGGAAGTCCATAGCCTTAAGCGCACGGCCCGCGGCTCGGGACATTGACAAAACAGCATATATCAAGTATACTTGCAGGATAAACGGTAAAAAGGAGTAAAAAATGAAGAGATTTTCAATCTTAAAAAAGCTTTCGCTGCTGCCGCAGGGAATACGGTACAAGCTGCTGATTGCCTTCAGCCTGATGTCCGTCATACCGCTTCTTGTCATAGGGTACCTTGTAAATAATTTCTTGTTGCTGGAAACAAATGTCACGCTCGGCCAGGTGAGTGTCGTAGTGCTTTTCTGTGTTATCGTGGCGTGGCTCGGGCTATTTCTCGCGAAAGACATAATGGAGCGTGTCATAGATATAGCCCTGGAAGCCAAGATCATTACGAACGGAAATTTCGACAGAAAAATTTCCGTGCGCACTGACGATGAAATCGGCCAGATCGGCGAGGCGATAAACTTTCTTACCAAAAAGATAAAAACGAACATGGCCGACCTTAAGGATTACCAGGGCAAGATGAGGGAGGTAAACATGGACATACAAAGGAGGGTTTCGGTTTTGTCCAACCTCATTCAGATAGGCGAGCTTATTTCCTCCTCTGTTAAGCTGGACAGCATACTGGAGCTTGTGGCAGGCAAGTTAGCTCAAATTTATGAAAACGGGTTCGCGGCTTTATATTACTCTTCGTCCGCCGAGAGCAAGCAGTATATCCTGAAGGCCTCGTGCAATTTAGAGGGCAAGGACCTCTTGGCCGAGCCGGTGGAGGAAGGCAGGGGGCTTCTGGGAAAAGCGCTTATCCGGCGAAAGCATATTACGGTAGACGCCTCGACAAGATTTTCCTCGGTGGAACAGCAATTCAAAGCAAAATATAAATGCGAAAACATGGTTGCCTATCCCATAGTTGTTTCCAGAGATGTTCGGGTGCTCATAGTTGCCGGCAACGACATGAAGAATTTTACGTATACAAGCGATGATATAGGGATAATCAAGGTTTTTGCGGAACAAATCTCGATAGCCATAGAGAACGATATTCTTTTAAAGAAAGCCGAGAAACTGGAGATAAAAGATGACCTAACCGGCCTTTTCAACAAAACCTATATCCTAAATCGCCTGAAAGAAGAAATAGAGCGATCCGTTGTTTCGCAGAGGCCGTGCGCATTCATTCTTATGGGCATTGATGATTTCAAGGAATATGAAGACAAAAATGGAACGCCACAGGCCGAGATAACCCTCAGAAAAATTGCCGCTTTTATGACCCAGATTTCAAAGCCGCTGGGAAAGCCCGGTGTAATCGACAGGGATACATTCGCCCTTATACTGCCGGAGGTAAACAAGAAGGAAGCGATGGAAATTGCGGAAAACGCGAGGAAAAAAATAGAAAAACTTGAGCTTTCTTCCGAGAAGGCCGACAGGGTAACCGCTTCGGGCGGAGTGAGCGAGAACCCCCTTGACGGCGCGAATCTGGATGAGATTCTTGAGAAGGCGAAGGACGCGCTCGCCAGGGCCAGGCAAAAAGGAAAAAATAGAGTCGTAGGCGAGGGGCATAGCTCGAAGGACTAACCTACGAGAGACGACAAGAAGGGGAGCAGCGGATGAAGGTAGACATAAGAAGTTTGCTTAAGGTCATGATGCAGAAAAACGCCTCGGACCTGCATGTTACGGCAAATTCGCCGGTGCATTTCAGGATAGACGAAAGGCTTTACCCGGTGGATAAAAGGATCCTGGGCCGCGAGGACACTATGGAGAGCGTGTATGCGCTCCTCAAGCC
>Ga0163203_1000024_pt1 | contig 39300 bp, 15 predicted proteins | sample PL_2010_330m_FD_113534 | JGI IMG/M metagenome (GOLD analysis project Ga0163203, IMG submission 113534) | Freshwater microbial communities from Powell Lake, British Columbia, Canada to study Microbial Dark Matter (Phase II) - PL_2010_330m | ecosystem: Environmental > Aquatic > Freshwater > Lake ... | reverse complement strand
TGATGTTTTATACCGAAAATCCCCGATACTCGAGGCCGTTTCGCCGGGCCACCTGCGGCAGGCTTTCTGTGTTATGGCCATGACAGCCGTGGTGATTCTCGGCATGACAATGAAGCCGAAAAAAAAGTTTCTTAATATAAGCTGGTACGTTCCGGTGCTTTTTATTATCTTTCTGGTAAGCGCGTATTTTAATTTCCTTGGAGGGGGGTAAAAATGTTAATACCGATGAATATCATAGTCCTGCGTCTTTTCCTGGCCGCCGTGTGCGGTGCCATAGTAGGGCTGGAACGGGAAATCAGCGACAAAGCGGCGGGCCTCAGAACGCATATTTTGGTTTGCATAGGTTCCTGCATGTTCGGATTGCTGGGGATTGAATTAACGGTGAATTACCCCGAGGCCGATATATTGCGGCTTGCGCAGGGGCTTCTGATAGGCGTGGGATTTCTCGGCGGCGGCGTTATAATGCGTGAGGGCGCTTCCGTGAAGGGCCTTACGACAGCGGCCGGAATATGGGTAATGGGCGTTATCGGCCTTTCAATCGGCGTCGGAAGATATTACATATCGTTAGTGGGGACCCTCTTCATTTTTCTTGTCATAGGTTTCTTCGGAAAAGTGGGGAAGATGGTGAAGAAATGAGTTTTAAAGGCGCGATATTCGATTTGGACGGCGTTATCGTAGATACCGTGCCGTTTCATTTCAAGGCGTGGAAGAAAATGTTTTCCGAATACGGCAGGGATTTTACCCATGAGGATTACAAGCGGAAAGTCGACGGCATACCGCGGCTTGACGGCGCGAGGGCTATTCTTACGGATCTCGGCGCCGTGGAGCTTGAAGAGGCCGCCGCGAAAAAGCAGCGATATTACCTCGCGCTGGTTGATTCCGGAGAGATCGAGACCTATCCTTCCACGGTGGAGCTGATAAACGAACTTAAGAAAAACGGAGTAAAAATCGCCGCCGCCTCTTCAAGCAGGAATTGCAGATACATACTGGAAAAGGTGAAGCTCGTTACGCTTTTTGACACTATTGTAGGCGGAGGAGATTTTAAAAAAGGAAAACCGGACCCAGAAATATTTCTTCTGGCCGCTTCGAGGCTCGGGTTTTCCGCGCCCGAGGTAGTGGTTTTTGAAGACGCGATACTCGGCGTGGAAGCCGCCGAAAACGGCGGCATGCGCTGCGTCGGCATCGCAAGAAAGGAAGGCAAGCAGGTTCTTAAAAAAGCGGATATCGTGGTAAGGGACTTAGTCGAGGTTGATTACGCGAAACTGAAAGGACTTTTCAAGGCATGAAGAGCAGGTTTTATAAATATCTGGCGGATAAAAGCTGGCTCATTGTGGAAAACGGGTATTCCCCCCGCGGCTTAAAAGTGAAGGAGAGCCTATTTACGCTCGGGAACGGCTATATCGGCTCAAGGGGTATTTACGAAGAAATACCCGACGGTACAGAAGCGGGTACTTACATAGCGGGCATTTATGATAAAGCGGTTTCCATGGTCCCGGAACTGGTAAACGCCCCTAACCCGATCGATTTTCGCATTGCGGTAGAAGGCGAAAAGCTGGATATCGGCAGGATGGATATTGTCGAAAACAAAAGAGTGCTCGACTTGAAAAATGGTATCCTTGCGAGAAGAACGATATTTTCGGACACGAAAAAAAGAAGGTTTTTATACGAATCGCTTCGCTTTTTCAGCCTGCGCGAGGCGCACATCGGGGCGATGCAGGTTTACCTGAAAGCCATGGATAGGCCCGCCAGGATTATCGTCCAGGATACGGTGGATGATTCGGTGACAAATCCCGGGGGCATCCTTGAAGGGAGAAAGAGGCACACACAGCTTGTGGATGTCTCGGCCGCTCCGGACGTAAATTATCTTTGCGTCAAGACGTTTACGAACAAAATCTGGATTGCTTACGCCTCGTTTCTTGCGATCGGAAGGGGCCTGGGCCAGGGCGTGGGCACGCTGAACAAGATCTTTAACATGTCGTTAAAGCGGGGCGAAACGGTATGTTTCACGAAAATTTTCTCAATACGCACCTCCAAGCATATCAGGCGCGAAAAGCTGAAAAGGATAACGGTAAAGGAACTGCAGCGGGCAAAGCAGACAGGATTCACGGCGCTTCTGAAAAGCCATACCGCGGCGTGGCGGGAGAGATGGAAGACGGTGGACATAAAAATAGCGCAAGACAAAGAAGCCCAGAAGGCCCTGCGTTTCAACATATACCACCTGCTCATAGCCGGCAAGGAAGGCGATGGCGACGTAAGTATAGGCGCGAAGACTTTGAGCGGGTACGGCTACAGGGGGCACATTTTCTGGGACACGGAAATTTTCATACTGCCGTTTTTTATATATACAAACCCCCACATAGCCAGGAATCTTCTGATGTACAGGTTTCGCCGGCTTGGCGCGGCCCGGGAGATAGCTAAAGCCAAAGGATACAGGGGCTCGCTTTTCCCCTGGGAATCCGCCGACACCGGCCGTGAGACAACCCCGCCGTACGCGAAAAACCTGGATGGTTCCATTATAGAAATCCACACTGGCGAGATGGAACATCACATCGTCTCCGATATCGCCTACGGCGTCTGGCATTATTTCAACATCACAGGCGATGTTGACTTTATGCTGGAGGCGGGGCTTGAGATGCTGTTTGAGGCGGCCAGGTTCTGGGCCAGCCGCGTGACGCGCAAACGCAGGAGAAAGAAATTCGACATAAACGGCGTCATCGGCCCGGATGAATTTCATGAAAACGTAAACAATAACGCCTATACCAACAAAATGGCCCGATGGAACCTCCTCATGGCGAAAGATCTTCACAAGCGCTTTTGCAAACAAAGGCCGCGCGCCCTGAGAAGGGTAATGAGGAAAATTTCGCTCAAGGAAGAGGAGCTTAAGCACTGGGCGTACGTAGCGGAAAATATGAAATTCCCATTTTCGCAATCGAAAGGAATTATCGAGGAGTTCGACGGATATTTCAGAAAAAGGGATGTCATCCCGAAAAAATTCAACCACTACTTTATGCCGATCGTCCCCCACGATATTTCCCTTTCCGACATCGCGAAAACACAGCTGGTAAAACAGGCCGATGTCGTGATGCTCATGTATCTTCTTTCGGAGAATTTCAGGGAAAGCCAGAAAGCGAAAAACTATTTATATTACGTGAAAAGAACCCTGCACAAATCTTCATTGAGTCCGAGTATTCATTCAATAATCGCTTCCGAAGTTAAAGACCGCACAAGGAGCTATCTGTACTTTCTTTTTTCGCTCTACGCGGACTTGAAAAATACCCACTCCAATACGGGAGACGGCATACACGCCGCCTCGCTTGGCGGCACGTGGCAGGCGGCGATAATGGGATTCGCCGGCTTCAGGAACATACATAATCTGCCCTCCTTCGAGCCGCGCCTTCCCGCGCACTGGAAAAATATGAAATTCTGCCTTAAGTGGAGAAAATGCATCCTGAAGATCTTGGTCAGCAATAAAAGGGTAAAAATTTACGCCGAAAACCAAAAAAAAGGCGCCATGCTCATCAAATGTTTTAATTCGGTTTATAAAATACCATTTAACAAAACGCACACATTTTACGATAAAAAAGAAAAGAGGTGATTTTATGCTTTATGTAAGGGACGTTATGAAAAAAGAAATCATTGCCGCTAAAATACACGAGCCCATACAGCATATCAGCAAGGTCCTCACGGAAAAAAAGATAAGCAATATGCCCGTTATGGACACAAGGGGCAGGCTCATAGGCGTTGTTTCCGAGCAGGACATCATAAGGGCGATGGAATCGGAGAATTTCATGAAGCTTACGGCAAAAGACATCATGACAAAGACGGTTCGTTCCGTGAAGGAGAACGATTCGCTTGAATATGTTTCGAAAATTTTCGTAGAGCACCCCTTCAGGCGGCTTCCCGTTACGCGAAACAAAAAAGTAGTGGGCGCCGTAACGCGCGAGGACATAATAAACAGCTTTATGAGCGAGTATTATTAATAAAAAAACTTGTCATTTCGGAGGATTGTGGTATAATCCTCTTTATTGAAAGGCGGGGTAAGAAAATGGGTAAAACTTTAAGTATTGCAATGGGCGCTCTGGCAGCGTTCGTAGGGCTCGTCCTTCTCATAGCCTGGTGGTATGAATTTCTTTTTATGCTGAGAGCCGCTGTTCCGGTCCTGCTTATAGCCGGCGGACTTATCGCGCTTTTTGCCGGGTTCAGCGAGTTCAGGGATACGCTGAAAAGCCGGAAATAGCCCGCAAAAACCGCCATCCATAACTACTACAAATAGTAGCTTTCCACGTCGACATCTACAATATATTGTGTTTTCCCCCTTGACAAAGTGACTTTTTATGATATACTTATTTTCACCGGGAGGAAATCTGAAATGAAAAATAAAAATTTACATTTTTCGGAAAACGCAATGAAAGTCATGAAAAGAAGATACCTTGCGAAAAACGAAAAAGGCGAGAGTCGCGAGTCCCCGGAGGAAATGTTTCGCCGCGTGGCCGCAAATATCGCCTCGGCTGACGCGCTGTACGATAAAAGTAAGGATACCCGCAAAACCGAAGACGAATTTTATAACGTAATGACGGGCCTGGAATTCCTGCCGAATTCTCCCACCCTGATGAACGCCGGCAGAGACCTCCAGCAATTAAGCGCTTGTTTCGTCCTGCCGATAGAAGATTCGATGAATTCCATATTTGAAACCATTAAAGATACGGCCATGATCCACAAGTCAGGCGGCGGCACCGGCTTCAGTTTCTCGCGCCTCAGGCCGAAGAATTCCCCCGTCCGCTCTACCGGCGGGATCTCAAGCGGCCCGGTTTCTTTCATGAAAGTGTTCAACGCCGCCACACAGGCGGTAAAACAGGGAGGCACAAGGCGCGGGGCGAACATGGGCATACTGCGCGTTGATCATCCGGATATACTTGAATTTATCACCTGCAAGGAGAACGACAAAGAGATAACCAATTTTAACATTTCGATAGGCCTGACCGAAGATTTTATCTCCCGCGCCTCCGAAAACCGGGAATACGAACTTATCGATCCGCACACGAAAACACCCTCCGGCAAATTGAATGCCAGGTCGGTTCTGGATCTGATCATTAAAATGGCGTGGAAAAACGGCGAGCCGGGCATTGTCTTCATTGACCGGCTGAATAAGAATAATCCTACGCCCGAACTCGGCGAGATAGAATCAACCAATCCCTGCGGCGAGCAGCCTTTACTGCCTTACGAAAGCTGCAACCTCGGCTCAATCAATCTTTCGCTGATGGTAGATGAGGAATCGAAAAAAATAAATTGGGAAAAACTCGCAAAAACCGTAAAGATCGCCGTGCATTTCCTGGATAACGTGATTGACATGAACAGATACCCTTTAAAGCGCATAGAGGAAACGACAAAAGGCAACCGCAAGATCGGCCTCGGCGTGATGGGTTTCGCGGACATGCTGATAAAACTCGACGTAAAATATGACTCCGAGGAAGCCGTGAGGGTCGCGGAAAACACGATGAAATTCATCCTGGAAAAAGCGCTTGAGGCCTCTCGCGTTCTCGCGGAAGAAAGAGGAACTTTTCCGAATATTGAAAAGAGCATCTATGCCAAACACCCCCGACTCCGGCTTAGAAACGCGACTCTTACGACAATCGCGCCGACCGGCTCCATAAGCATCATCACCGGCTGTTCCAGCGGCATAGAGCCGCTTTTCGCGCTTTCGTACGTCAGGAAAATTCTGGATAACGAAATCCTGGCCGAGGCCCACCCGATTTTTGAAAAAACCGCAAAAAGAGAAGAATTCTATTCACCCGAACTTATGAAAAAAATAGCCGAAACCGGCTCGATAAAAGACATAGAAGAAATACCGCCTCACATAAGGGACGTTTTCGTTACGTCCTTTGATATAACGCCACCCTGGCACATAAGGATGCAGGCGGCTTTCCAGAGGCACACGCATAACGCCGTATCCAAGACCGTGAATTTTCCGAACTCAAGTACCGAGGCCGATATAAACGAGGTGTACATGCTAGCGTATAAGACGGGCTGTAAGGGCGTTACCGTGTACAGGGACAAATCGCGCCAGGAGCAGGTATTAAATATCGGAAAAAAAGAGGAAGACAAAACCGCAGCGCTCACTTCGAATATAGTTCCGAGGCCCAGGCCCGACGTCATCTACGGCACGACCACGAAAATAGCCACCGGATGCGGCAATCTTTATGTCACTATAAACGAAGACGAAAACGGACTTCCCTTCGAGGTATTCATGCAGATGGGAAAAGCCGGCGGATGCGCAATGAGCCAGCTTGAAGCCATTGGCAGGCTTCTGTCTTTGGCCCTGAGAAGCGGCATAGAGACGGGCTCCATCATCGAGCAGTTGAGGGGGATAAGATGCCCGTCGCCGAGCTGGGAAAAGGGCGGAAGGATATTTTCCTGCAGCGACGCTATCGCGCGCGTCATAGAAAGGCGCCTCGTTAAAGTAAAAAGAAAAGAAGAAAGCGAAGCGAAACCCGAGCCGCTGTCCCCGCCGGAGACAGGCGGTGTGGCCGTGAAAAAGAAAGCGGGCAGTGTTGTCGGCGTGTGCCCGGATTGCGGCGGGGCGCTGTGGCACATCGAAGGATGCATGGTCTGCAGGTCCTGCGGGTATTCCAAATGCGGATAATCAACTTGCCATTGCGAGCGACCGTCTCCGACCCTACAGGTCGTAGACCCGGAGGGAAGGGGGCGAAGCAATCTCATAGTTTTAGATTGCTTCGCCCCGACTTCGTCGGGGCTCGCAATGACGAATAATATATGTAATGAAAATCGCGATAATCGGTTTTCCGGGGTGCGGCAAGTCGACCTGTTTCAAAGCCATTACGCGAAAGAAAAAAGAAGAGACCCAAACCCTTGACCCCACCAAACCGCATCTCGGCGCGGTAAAAATTCCCGACCCGAGGCTTGAAAAATTAAGAGCCCTCTTTAATCCAAAAAAACTCACGAACGCCGAAATTATTTTTGAGGACCTGCCGGGCTTTCACATTCCGCAGATCAAAGAAGTAGAGGCCCTTGTGGAGGTTCTGGGTATTTTTTCCGGAAGGGACCCTATTAAAGACATTGAAAACGCGGACGTTGAATTTATGTTGAGCGATCTGGAAATAATCAATCACAGGCTCTCAACCCTGGAGAAGGAACTGAAGGTCCCCAACCCGCCGAGAGAAAGGCTGAGAGAGCGCGATACACTGCTGGAGTGCAGGGAATTTCTTGAGCAAAACAGGCCGCTCAGGGATTTGGAATTGAAAAAAGACAGGGAGAGGGAAATCCGCGGCTTTCAGTTTTTAAGCCGGAAACCGGTCTTTATTCTCGCCAATATAGATGAAAACCGCAAAGCCGCCGACATAACGGAAAAGACAGAAAAATTTTGCCACGGGAAAAAAATCAAATGCATGGAGTTCTGCGCGAAACTCGAATCCGAAATCGCCGATCTTGAAGAAAAAGAAAGGGATGTCTATATTGAGGAAATGGGGCTCGAGAAAGAATCCCCGGAAAGGATGATCAGCTCCGCCTATGGCGCCCTTGGCTATATAACGTTTTTCACGGTTAAAGGAAACGAAACAAAAGCCTGGGCCGTTAAAGCCGGCACCTCCGCCATAGATGCTTCGGGGAAGATACATTCGGACATACAGAAAGGATTCATAAAAGCCGGGGTCATAGGTTTTGATGATTTACTTGCGTGCGGTTCGATGCAGGGCGCGAAGAAAAAAGGGTTGTTGAAATTAGAGGGAAAAGATTATACAATAAGAGACGGGGATATAGTTGACTTCCGATTCAGCGTTTAAATACGAAAAAGTCCTCCAATTGTCATTCTGAGGCGCTTCGCCGCCGAAGGCGGCAGGGCGCCGAAGAATCTTAACGATAAGATCCTTCGCTCGGCTCAGGATGACAGGTGGAATGGCTTTTTCAATAGTTGTTGCACTTTTTCGACAAACAATTTAAATTCAAATGGCAAAATTCAAATGTTTCAGACACTGCTTTTAATTTTGATCCTGTCAGTTCCGCTCACCGGGTGCGGCCGCGTGAGCGAAAGTAAAATAAGCGAAATTCTCAAGAAAGATCCCTCGTTCGAAAAAGATTTAAGCAGAAAAAAACAGATAGCTTCGAAAATCTCGGATTTAAAAAACTCCCACCGGGAAGAGAAGCGCGATATTGCCCAAAAAATACGCACGCTCGAAACAAGTTTGAAGGATAAAAGGAATGCTCTCAACACGGCGATTCTTTCGCTGGAGGCCGGAATTCAGCCGAACATACGCGAACTGCGCGCCGGGCTGAAAGGGAAACGCTCCGAATACGCCTTAAAGAATAAGGAATTTAAAAGTTCCATCGCGAAGGCGGAAAATATAAGAAAACTTCTTGAGAAGAAAAAAGAACTTGCCCTTTCATCGGACGAACTTTCCGTCTGGAATAAGAGGGTGCAAAAGCTTGAAGAGAAAATCACCGCCCTCCGCAAAACGCTTGAAGAAATCCGGGCCAAGATCCGCCTCATCAAAACCGAGATCCGCATCCTCGAAGAGTAAAACCACACTCCATCGTGAAGTCTTCCGGCATGCATTTTAGGGCTTTGCTTTGGGGTGCATTCTTCCGCTTGCCGCTCGAAAAAGGATGCGCGCCTTTTTCTCGCTGTGACAAAAATCACTCATGTTCTAAATGGCGCGATTGTATTCGCGATTTTTGACAGTCGCTCCAGAACACACCCCAAAGCAAAGCTTCTAGTTACAATAGGGGACGTTTCACTTTGACGTAACAGCTTGCGAATAAAGATGTTAGAACACGTCATTTTCCGCTTTTTTTCTACAAAAGTGGAAAATGGCAAGTTGTATATTATTGTAACACAATGAGTTATGGCAAAGTGAAACGTCCCCTATTGTCATTAAATCAACCCAAGCTAGCGTGCACTTCTCCGTGAATAGTTGACCCGTGTTAAAGATAAAAAAGCCAGATTAAATATTACACTCCTGTGACACGCCGAAGCCGTGGATATGCTATATTACTCAAGACAATATTGCGGAGCCGCACACGCGCTTCAATAGTATTATAAAAGGCAAGATATAACCATATGGGTCAAAATAAAAGCATAATATTTAAGGCTATATGTTTCTCCCTTGTAATCACGTTTTGCTTTGAGAACATTCTCTGGGCGAACCCGGAAGCTTTTAAAAAGAATGTCTCAAATGGCACCCTTCAGGTCCAGTCCAAAATTAACCCCATCGCCACTCCTGAGCTTCTTCATCAGGGGCTTATAGAGTTCTCGCTTAGATACATCGTTCAGGCCGTAGATGATATCGCGAACATCAATTTCCCCCTAACGCCGGAGGCCCCGCATTACGCCAAAGACATAAAAATCGTCCTTGATTTCAGCCCGCCGACTGAAAATAAAAAAGAGGGTAAACATAAAGAAGGCGACAACTGGATAGTGCCCTGCACTATTTTTGACAGCCGCGGCCGCTATTTCTGGACGTACGAGGCGGTTATACATCCGGATAAAAGTATCTCGTGGAAGAAAAAGATATCCGCGGAATCCGCCATCGTTCCCGAACCCCAACCCCCCGCGCCTCCGGTCGAAGAACCAACCCTAGCCCCGCAGGCTTCAAGGCCCTTACCTAACCCAAGTGCCTTCCGGGATTTACACCGTAGCGAGGAGGGTGCGCGGTGGCCGTTCGGAAAACGTCAACTCGCAACCCAAGACCCGAGAAGAGATTCGGACAGGGTGGAACATGCCCTTGGGAAAACGAGGCAAAGATATGAATTAACACAGGTTATGGATAGAATCGTGCAGGGCGTAAAAGAAAAATTCGGATCAGGATTCGTATTAGCCATAGACGGGCAAAAAGCAACACGCAAAACGACACTTTCAGAAATAATGTCAAAAGGCATTAGCGATATATCGTCCGGAGACATAGAAGTGCTTAGTTACACAAAAGGTATGTATGAACGGGAAAGAGATTATATGAGAGTTGTCAAAAGGGCCTTACGCGAGAAGAAGTTAGTTGTTTGCGAGGGGCAGAGCATGGTGCAGATTCTGGAAGAAGGAAACATCTTTCCGGATTTAATCCTTTACCATAAAGCCAACTTAATGACGCAATTATATTCCAGTTTTCTTAGGTCCTTTTTATTATCAAAGGCTTACAGGGAACGTATGTTAGATGACGAGAAAAAAGGCCTTTCATTATTGTTGACGCTTTGCGATTGGGCGCCGTTCGGACTAATATTCTTTATATGGGAAGTTTATAAAATATTCACAGAAAAAAAATCCGATAAGGAAACGCTTAATGAGTTGTCAAAAAGGCCTAACTGCGTTACGCTGAATTTCAGTACTTATAAGTTGGGCGGATTAACAATAGAAGATGTATATGGAATCATGACAAGCGTGGCAGATTCGGCTAGTTATCCGTCCGTTGCCACAGTCGAACATGGTCTGATAAGCGAGGTCCCGGGTGCGCCTCTTACAGCCGAGGATTACGTCAGGCAAAAAGAAAAAGAGGGAGCTGAATTTATTCTCCTCTACAGCAGGGAAGGGCGCCTGGTGCGTTGCATGTCGATAAAAGAAGCCAAATACGCCGCCGGAAATATGGAGATAGCGGGTATTGCCCTGAGAATCAAGGAGGGAGAGACACAGTTCTTTGAGGCTGGCCGAACCGACTTTGAGACCGGGAAAATCGTAGAGTCGCTGGACTACACCGCGGAGATGAAAGAGCCGAAAAAGGTCTATTTCGTAGTACCGATGCACAAGGAAATGAAGCGGCTCCTTCCGGAAACGAAAGACAACCCTTATGGCGAGGACGCGTTGCGGAAAACGGTATGGCAGCTTCAGGAAGGAAGCAGAATAAACAGGCGTTTCAAATGGCAGCTTATCCTGGTAGATGACGGCACTCCCGGAAACGCCTCAGCAAAGCTTGCGGAAAAACTTTGGGCCGAAATTCAGGAAGAATATGCGTCCTGGGGAGAAACGCTTGATCCATCGCAGGTTATAATCGAAAAAATTACGCCTCGGGAAAAAAAGAAAATGAAAAGCCGAAAGGGAGGCGCCGTTCTCCGCGGGTTTAATATTGCCCTGAAAAGCGCATCGCCCGGCGATTACATAGGATATACGGACCTGGACATCTCAACCGATATGCGCCAGACAGGGTTTCTATTAAAAGCGCTGGCCGAAGGTGATGCGGAGGTGGCCATAGGTTCCCGCTGGGCAAAAGGCGGAAAGGGAGAAAAAGTCCCTCCTTCAGGCATAGTATCAAGCAAGGTCTACAACCTTTTGGTCCAAACACTTATGCCGCCTTTACGCGGTATTCAGGATACGCAGCGCAGCTTCAAGCTTTTTACAAAGCGCGCGGCAGAAGAAATCTTACGTCACGCCAAAGATAACGGCTTTGCCTTTGACACGGAGCTCCTGCTTTTGGCGAAGCTCTTGAGTTATCGGACAAGTGAGGTCCCAATCGCCTGGATTGATTCGCCCGGGGCCACTACTCTGAGCATGTTTACCGACGGGCCAAAGATGGTTTGGAGCCTGTTTAGACAGCGCAGACACATGTTCGGGAAGATGTTCCGCTCCTCGTACATCATGACCCGGTCAGGCGCCACAAGCGGTTCCGGCGAAGGGGAACGTCCCCTTGGGCTTATCGGGAAGTGGATGCTGACGCCGGAAGCTAAATTTAAAGAGGACCACCCGGGATGCCGCGCCGGGGATATAACGTTCATGGCCAGGCGCATAGATTATCCCGAGAGGGATGAGATTGAGATAAAGCTTCGGGCGAGGTGCGTGCCGTTCACGGAGTTTGATAATTTCCGGAGGACAGGTGTGGAGGAAATCGATAGCGCGCTGAAAGAATTCCTCTACGCTTTCACATCACTTAAGGTCAAAGGCGTGACGCTTTACATGGAACCCAACCGGTACGGCATATACGGCATAGGCACAAAGGACATTATTGCCGTAAGAGGCCCTCTCAGGTTCAGTAAAATTGCCAAAACCCATGAAATAATGCATGCGGCCCTTGACGCGGGCGCGCTGACCCTCAAAACAGTGATAGACAACATAAAAGGCGGCGAAAAGGCGCTGAATGAATATATAGGAAAAAATCCGCGCAGGCAGGTGCCCGGCATGCGGGCTCATTATGCCCTCCGCCTTCTTTTTAGGCAGAGAAATCCAATAAGAGACAAACTTCTTACGAGGTTTTTAAAAATTATCCAGCCCGTAAGGGATTTTCTTGACATCCGGCTGTTCGGCGGCTTGAGCTTAGCAGGGCGTGCGGGAATCCTGGCGGTATTCGCGTATGTCCTTGAGAGTTACGTAGGAACAAATCGATGGCTTTTGCTCTCGGTCATCGCGGTATCTTCGATTATATTAGTGGATGTATGGTATTCTTTATGGGAAAAATGGGAAAAAACCGGTGAACTTATAAACGGTCTCTTGGGCACGCGAAAAGGGCACGAAACTTTAACGGCAGAAGTAAACGAGATCGTGTTTGATCGGTATCCGGGACGACGGTGGATTCCTGGTAATGTGAAAGAAGCGTTGAAGCTTGATGATCCATCGGCGGATACGACATACATAATAGCGAGTTTTAAAAAGAGTAATGTTCCCATTGGGTACCTCGCCTTTACGGCCAAATCAACAGACGCGGCGATTACATGCGTGAATCTTTGGATTAATGAAAAACACCGGCACAAGGGTATAGCCCTGAAGCTATTGGAAAGATTTTTGGAGGAGGCGGAACGCAGGCAGAAAAAAAGCGCAATATTTAGATTGAAAAAAAACGAGGGCATCAATCTGGATGTCGTAACAGGGCTTCTGAAGGCCGCCGCGGCTTTGCGGGGAGCGAGGATTGCGATTGTCCCAACAAGTTACGGTCGGCTGATACGCATATGGTTGTATAAATCAAGGCCGCGGACGCAACTTCTTTCAGCGGCGCTGCCTTTGTCCCTACTGGCCATAGAAGCCGCGAAGGAAGAGCCGATTATCATAAAGCCGTGGATGGAGGCCGCGTTTATGGCAGGTTTTGCTTTTCTATGCTTGTGTGAAATTATCCGGAAGTATTGGGATGCGATCAAAGAAAACAGGGCGGTTGGATACGCGATTGAAAGATTCGCCAATTTGATCAAATGGCTTGATGACTTTTTACCGATCGTATTTTTAGCCGCTATTTTGAGCTTTGTGCCGTGTCCGAAAGTAAGTCCATCCGCGCATGCCGCCATGGTGACACAACCGCCCGCCGCGGCGGGGGTTGTTAATACCTTGCCAGTTGCAGCGCAAGTAGGCGCGGCCGATATTTCGTCAACGCTGCTAGACTTCATATCGACACCTGTGTCAATCGGGTTAATGATAGGACTGATTTTTGCTATCTTATGCATGATGTACAGAAAAGTGGCGGCCGCTCTGTTTAACAACACGTGCGTATATATAAAAGAGATGCTGGGAGATAAGTATATTAGGTTCTGGGCGCGTTTTCAGGAAGACCGCGAGGCGCTCGAACGGCTTTTTGCAGAGTCAAGAAAGACCGCGCAGAAATATTCGTCATCGCCGCAAGATAGCGTGGAATTTTATGCCATAGAATGTTACCTTATAGCGCGTCGGAAGGGCAAAGTCAAGTATATACACTTTTCACAAGAACTGGCCAAAGCGTTTCGTAGAGATCGTCGATTTATCGGGCGGTCTATCGCATGGTACAGATTCAGGGTGCGACTTAAGTCCCTTTGGGCGCGGATATTGCTTAAAGGTGAAGGATTGGCCGGCGACGGGCTCGAGGATCTGCAAAAAAGTATAAGATACTGCGAATCATTATTAAGGTTGGACACGTTGATTTACAAAAATAGGGAACAATACGCACGGCAAATATTCGACGCAATAATTAATAACCCCGAGCGTTTCCCGGGCATCAAAGAAGTTCCCGATCCGGATGATCCCGGAACGCACATGTTGGTGTACGAATCTCCGAATAGTTCCGGCGTAAGAAATCCCAAAGACGGTTTTATAAAACCGCTTTTAATACCCACTTTAACCGGTATCGCCGCGCCGGCGGCGGGGGCGGTATTAGCGGCTCCCTACTTTGCGGAAATTCCCACATATATTAGTGACATTTTAAACTGGTTTGCCTCTATCGGCGCGGGTGGCGCACTTTCGTGGAAGACAATAGCTATATTAGTTACCTTTGTCCCGCTTTTCATTTCCATCGTATCCGCTGTTAAAGGGGAATCGTTGTCAGGAAAATACCGGGGTATCTGGCGGGAAAGGCTTGAAAAAGCCCTGAGGAAGCACTCGAAACTTAACAAAGACGGCGTAATTCCGGATCTCGCGACACTTTTGAGTATCCGACACAAATTATTTAGATCAGAAAGAGCAAGCGGCAGTCTTTTGGCAATTTTGCAGGCATATCAAGATTTGCTATCCGGCGGAATTATCAAAAAACCGAAATTCGCGCCTTTACACATTTTCGTCCTTCGTGACTTGGGTTTCGTCACTGACGAATTGTGGGCGGAATATGAAGTGTATATAACCTCAAAGAACAATGATGAAATCAGTGAACCACGGATAAAACTGTGGCATTCTTTGGTGCGGGCGGTTCTTAAAAAAGAAGATATGCTGGGTAAAGACGGAACTATCGACGATGTAAAAAAGCTGGAGGGCATCAAACCGGACTTCTTTACATCCAGAAAAGGGCGGGCTGGAATCAACGAGGTATACGAAGCCTTTCAGCGCGCGGCCAAAAAGAAAAACATTCCATATAGGTACGCGCACAAAAGAAAATTCGTATTATATGTGCTTAGGATTCTGGGTTTTTTGACGGATGAGATGTGTGGGATAGTCGAGAATATTGATTTCACATTTCCATCGGACAAATTAAAGAAAAAATACCACGCCGCATTGGCGCCGGTGTTACGAAAAAAGGATATTTTGAACGAGAAGGGGAAAGTGCGGGACATTGATGCTCTTTTACGTGTCAACGTTAAATTATTCCGGGCGCGTAAGGAAGAAGGGAAGGGCGTCAGTTTATACAGTATTTTTATTAGCTATCAGAAAAAAGCGAGACTCAGCAGGATAAAGAAGCCGAAGCACGCGACATGGCCTTGCTTTATCCTGTATAGTTTGGGGTTCGTAACTGATGAAGTATGGAAAGGTTATTTATCCTACCGCAGGAAATTACTGCTAAAAAGAGAGACACGGGCTGCTGAAAGGCAATCTAAACCGGTGCCCTTTCCCGCTTCATTCAATGTAACGCAGGCGCAGTTATCGGGTGTCCGAAAAGCGCTCGAAAAAATACACGTCCTTGACGAAAAAGGCATGATAAAATCGCTCGGCGCATTTGATAGTATAACCAGGCAGTCAATTGTTGAAGGCGGAGGCGGCCCCGCGTACGGCATTTTTAAATCAGGCATACAAAGGACAGAGCAGGCGCTGCCCGGAGGAACGGACTTGTGTCACTATATGCTTTATCACCTGGGCTTTGTAAGCGAGGCTGTGTGGCTGGAATACACACAATATCTGAAGATAAAAGAAGCGCTGAAAAAAGTCAACATGCTCAACCGCCGGGGCAAAATCCGCGATATCACCGCTCTTCTACGCGTAAATGCAACGTTTTTAAGCAATCAGGGCATCTTAGGCGTATACCTATCCTACGTAAGAGCGCATTATGAGTTTAAGCGGGATACGCCTAAAGGCATAAAATTACACTATTACGCGCTATATCGCCTCGGGTTAGTTACCGAAGAATTATTGCGCGAATACAAATGGTATATCCGGCTGGAGAAGGCGTTACGGACAAGGTTAAAACTTGACCAAAACGGGAAAATTCGCGACCACGCGACCCTTTTAAGCATAAATACGAATTTCCTTGAAAAAGAAGGCCTTTTGGAAGGATACAGGCTTTATATGGAAGCCCATCCCGAACTTGCCAAAGAAACACCCGAAGGCACGGAACCCCATCATTACCTTCTACGCCATTTAGGGTTATTTGCCAAGGCGCTATTCACGCAGGAGAGCGAGGGATACGCACAGCTTAAAAACGCGCTTAAGGAGAGCGAAAAGCTTACCCCCGAAGGCGAAGTCCGCGACCTCAAGGCTCTTTTAAGCATAAACATAGAGTTTTTCGAAAAGAAAAAAGTTCTTGAAGCCTATCAATCCTGTCTGAAAACCGTCGCCGAAGAATTACCGGAAGGCGCAGAGGGCTGTCATTACGTCTTATACAGTTTAGGGCTTGTTTCGGGCAACCTCTGGACCGAATACACATGGTACTGCCGCCTGAAAAAGGCGCTCAAAGGCGCCGGGAAGCTCAGCCCCGAAGGCATTATTAAAAACCTCACCAGCCTGCGCGGCATAGACTACGCATTTTTTAATGAGCATGGCATTGTGAGAATATCGCAATTCTATACACGCCGGTATCCCGGATTCTGGAGAGGGATTCCGCGCGGCGCGGATGGGTGGCGCTATCTTTTATACAATCTCGGGTTCGTTGACGATGAGTTGTGGCAAAACTATCTATGGTATGCGAAGATAAGCGTCACGCTTAAAGCGGCCGGAAAACTCGATAAGCAGGGAGCAATCAGGGACATAAACACCCTTTCAAACATCGGCGCAGCGTTTTTTAAAGAACACGACATCTCGGGCATATACCAGGCATATTTAGAAGAAAACCCTGATTTTATTCAAAGCGTGCCGGAAGGGGTGGAACCGCGGCATTATTTTTTGTTTATTTTAGATTTCATGCCGGACAAATTCTTGCGCGAATACAAATGCTGCAGCGAGATGAAAAGAGCGTTAGAAAAAGCCGGAAAACTGAATAAGGCAGGGGAGATTCCCGATTTGGCGACGCTGCTCGGCATGAATAAAAAATTCTTCTCTGAAATTGGCGCATTACCTGCATACGAGGCATACCTTGAGTTTTACCCCGAGCTTGAGCATCATGCGCCTGAGAAGGAGTCCGCGGAGTGCGATGCGCTTCACCGGATGGGGTTTGTTTCAAAAGAGCTCTATCAGAAATACATGCTGCACCTCAAGGTAAAACAAATTTTGAAAAACTCCGGAAAACTCGACAAAACGGGTAAATTCCGAGATATAGACAGCTTCTTGAGCGTAAACTCTGGTTTCTTAAGGGAACATAAAATCTTAAACAGTGCCGACGCTTTTTTCAGGAAAAACCCGGAACTGATGAAGAAAATGCTCGCCACTGCGGACATATCCCACTGTTTCCTGTATTGTTTAGGTCTTGTTTCCGAAGAACTTTGGAATAAGTACGAAACGCGTTGCCCGTTCAAAGCGGTGCTGTGGAAAGAAAGGCTCCTTGATTCGCACAGAAGAATTCGCGATTATGACGCACTGTTTAGTATAAACGCCGCGTTTTTGAAGAAGCACGGACTGCTAAGCTTATATCAATCTTACGTACAAGAGCATCCGGGTTTTGCTGAAAAACTGCCGGAGGGAGCGAATCCGCGACACTATTTCCTGTACCGGATGTACCGGATGGGGCTTGTGTCTGACGAGGTATGGAACGGATACATAAAGTGCGTGACCACGCCGGAGTTTCTTAAGCTAAACGACGAGAAGCGAATGTGGTATGTTACACGCCGCTATTGTCTTGAGGCCGCGCGGATAATAAGGCCGGGAGAGATTATACAGGAGGCCGCGATCCTCTTAAACATAAGGGAACCGGTTTTTCGCCGCAAAAAAACAAAAGAGACGTGGCGTGAAGCGACGAGATATTACAGCAGGCAATGGGAAGAAGGGCTATTGGGAAAATTTGAGCTCGAAAACCTTGATATATATATACTAAAGGACCTGGGACTTGCGACAGCGTCATCATGGGATGAGTATCTTGCCTATTCTGCCCGGGAGAGAGCGGCGCGGATTGAGAAATCCGCTATGACTGCGAGGGGAAGCGTTCTTAACAGAATCAAAGGCCTGGCTGTGGATATCCAAAAAGCTATCGAGGAAGGCGATATCGCTTCCGCGGCGGCCGCCCTTGATATGATCGATAAGCTGTGTGAAGGACATGGCGGTAGAATATCGCTTCCGGAGCAAATTAAAATCCTTCTCGACGGATTCAGAGAACAAACCTCTCAAATGATCGACGCGGGAATGCGTGAATTCGCGGACGCGCGCCGGGAAATAGAAAAAGGTATATATGCCGCGTATGCCGATTTAGTAAATTTAGTAGACAATATAGACGCTCTTGCCAATCCTCCGGTAGGAGAGGAGGGGGTAGAAGAAGAAGATCGGGCCACACACGAGCTTTTGATAATCCTTCAGTTTAAGCGGGAGTCTCTCGATAGTTTAAAAACGCTGGAAGATGACCTGGAAGTTATCAGGAAAAAAATAACAGAACTGGTCGGCGAATCAGGCAATTTTGAAAATACGCTCGCGGCCCGTGCCGTTATCCAGCTCGAAGAGCTGGAGGAAGGAATCCCTAAGTTGCCGGCAAAAATTGAAAAATTGTTTAGCCGGTTATTAGGAGAAAACTCTGGAAAAGAAGAAGCGCAAGAACCTATCGAGGATATTGAAGTTATTGTAGATATTGAGGTAGAGCCGGGGGCAGCGAAAGGGCCGGACTTAGAAATAGCAGCCGATATAACGATTGAGGAAATGCCGGACGAAGAGCCGAAAACCACGGAAACTGAAAACATAAAAGAACGAAGATTGGACCTGGAGTTTGCCCGGGACTTATTATCGATGTTTGATAGCGGTGTGCCTGTAACCGAAGGTGAAATACAGGACGAGATAGACTATATCGAGTCTAATCTGGAGGCAATAAGAGGGGAGAGCAAAAAGCTGTGGGAGACGGCAAAAATGCTTTTAGAAAGGCTGAAAAAAGCAAGGTGGATAGTAAGGATAAAAGCCAGGAAGTGCCTCGCTGGAGCCAGGAAAACTACGGAACAACCTTCATCAGAGTTAATAGCGAGCCGCACTATTGGGGGATTCTTGAGGCAAAATCCTGACAAAACATTGCTCCAGATTATGCCGTTAGTCGTCAGAACCGGGAATTGGGTAGCTGTGGAAATCGCGATAGGAATGATCAGAGAAGACGAAACACTAAAGCTTAAAAAGGATGACGCGGCCTATTTAGCGGAAATCGAAGCACAACTGCTCAAAGCGCAAAAAGCACAAAAGGGCGCTAAAAAAACTGCCAAAAGCAAGCCCACCAGAAATCCCAAAGACGGTTTTATAAAACCGCTTTTAATACCCACTTTAACCGGTATCGCCGCGCCTGCGGCGGGGGCGGTATTAGCGGCTCCCTACTTGTCGAAATCATTCGGTTTGCCGCTCGTGGCGGGCGTGGCGATAATAGCCATCATCCTTATTTTGTATTCACGATACAGCAAAGAGATAAAAGCCTTATGGAAAATGACCTGTATCAATTTAGGTGACTTATACGAAGATTTTTCTATTGAGATCATGGAGCGCCTTAGAAAAGACCACGAAACATTTAAGTGGCTTTTTGATTATGTCGATGAACTTGTGAAACTTCCGATGTCATTTGAAAACGCCGAGAAATTATTCGCGGTAAAATGCTATTTGTTAATTCGTAAAAAAGGTCGTGTTAATTGCGACCGATTTTTGAGAACGTTGACAAGCGCTTTGAGGGACGACATAGAGTATTCCAGGCAATCCATAGTCTGGAACAATTCCATGATAGGGCGGAAGAAATTTTGGGTGCATCTTTTACGGCGGAGCGACGATAGTACAACCAAAAGGGAAATCAGGGACCTTGAATCCGAAATAGAACGCGAAAGAATCTTAAGCGAGATGGAGATAGAGGGGGCGCAAGACATGCTTAATGGTAAGGAAAATTCTGTCAGGCGGATATTCGACCTGGTATGCGCTAACCCGGATTTTTTTCCGGGAATAAAGAAGATACCCGATTCAAAGAATCCCGAAATAGGGGCGCTTGCGTACATGCCGGCGGCGCCGGAAAGCTCGGTCGCTGACATGGGCATTTGTAAACACGTGCTTTTAAGCGTGTCTCCGAGGGAAGAGACAACGCTTGAAAAACAGACCCAAGAGGCGCTTTCAAGGGCAAAGAAACTTTTGACGGACATGGGATACAATGAGAGCGCCGTAGTGAAACAAACCGTTTTTTTGAGGAGCGTTTCGGATAAGGCAGAATGCAAAGAGATAATCGAAGCGCATTACGACAGGGGCCCGCCTCCGGCCACAAGCTACATAAAGGAACCGCCCGCCGACGGAAGCGATGTTACGATTGAGATATTGGCCATAAAAGGCGAAAACACAAATGTCAGAAGAGTAAACGAATTTCTCACCGTTGTAGAACAGGAAAATCTCAAATGGGCCTACGTCGCCGGCATCGAGCCGGATGAAACGATACCGGATGAAACGATAGAAGATACCTATGAGCAGGCGCTTAATGCTTTCCGGAAAATGAAGGATGTCCTCGAGGAGAATGGATTCAATTTTGAAGACGTGATACGAACATGGATTTACGAGCGCGATCTTTTAAAGACAGAAAACGGAAGCCAGAGATATCAGCTTTTGAATGACGCGAGAAGCGAGTTTTTTAATACAGGGGACAATGGTAAAAAGATACATTTTGGCAGGAATTTCAGGAATTTAATAAGAGACCCGCAATTGAAAGAAGAGATTCTGCCTCCCGCTTCCACAGGTATTGGCATGTCAGGCGGAACGTTTGTCATGGAATGCCTGGCGCTTTCCACGACGAGAAACGACGTAAGCATCACGCCTTTGGAAAATCCCGACCAGGTACCCGCGCACAAATACAGCAAAAAAGTGTTGAGAAAAGGAAGGAGCGAAGAGGAAAAAACATCACCCATGTTTTCGCGGGGGATGGTTGTTAATATCGGCGGTTATAAAATGACTTTGATTTCCGGCACCGCCTCAATAAAGGGCCCTAAAACCGTACACAAAAGAAGTGTTAAAAAACAGACAAAAACCACCATAGAAAATATCTTAAGGGTTATAGAGCAGGCGGGTGCGAGCCTGGCGGATATACCACAACTCAGGGTTTACATCAAAAATTCGAAACATTATAAAGCGATACGGAAAATCGTGGAAGAAAGATTCCCGGGTAAAGCGTGCGTGTATTTAATAGCTGACGTCTGCCGGGATAATCTCCTCGTGGAAATCGAGGCAGTGGCGTATACATACCAAAAGCCTGAAGCCGTAACCGAAGAGACGGTTTTGCAAGAGACAGATCCGCCGAAGGAAGCCGCAAGAAGAGAAGGTAAGAAAGACCGGCCGGCTGATGAACCGCATGAACCGGGCGTACCGGTTGCAGAAACGAAGGGGAGCCCGGAAGACGTAATGCAATTCTTGAGGAATCTTCGGATCCCCAAAGAGCTCGCGCAACGTTTTGTGGAAAGCATAACTTCGCGCGCCTTGGGCAAAAAAGAAATTATTCTGGCGTTCGAGGATGCGATAGGAAGCGGCAGTGATAAAAGCCCCCTCAGCATCTTCGAGGCGTTGAAAAAACTGAGAAAAAACCCCACATTCTGCCTTCTTCTTAAAAACGTTGACGTTGTTATTGGTTCATCGAATAGTCTTCATAATAAGCTCCAGCGGCATTTCGCAAAACCCGATACGGAGGTATTCCTGTTCGCGAGGGCAGATTCCAGGGAGAGATTGAGAGGGGTAGAAGGCAAGCGAGGCGTGCATTCCTTCTACATAAAAGATAAGGGTTTTAACATAAAAGATAAGGATTTTACCAAAAACGCCTATTATCCCCTTCTGGAGATAGTGACAATTGCCCTAAAACAGCATATTGCTGATTTAGTTTCGGTCAGCGTTGGGCTCGATAAACTAGGCATAGAGCTTGAGCAATTGGGAATAGAATCGATACTGGAAGAAGAATCCACGGGTGTTTTGGTTTTCACACTTCTGCCTAACGCGAAAGCGCATGACAAACAAGCCCTTATCAAGCGATACGCCGACTTAAAGCGCTTCATCCGCTCTGCGTAGCACGCCGTAACAGCGTGTAAATCAACCCTGTTAGTATTTTCAATAGTTACCTTCCTGTGACACTTGCCCCACTATTTTATGCTATATTAAATCTTATATGTTGCATATAAAACGTAGTATTTGGGTAAAATTTATAGCAATGGGCATGGCCTGCCTATTTTTTCTTGACACCATCTCGTGGGCGTATCCCGTTGACCGGTCCGAAATTACCACTCTCGCCGCGCAAAGCATGTTCAACTCCATTCTCGACGCCATTACAAAAAAGCCCTCCGAACGCTACTCATACCGAAAGCGTCTGGAAAAAGAAATGGTCTGCATTATCGAAATGGCGCTTAGGGCGCTGGATAGGAAGAACCCTGACATTGACTGGGGAAGCCACCTCAACATTAACGCGGCGCTTAACACGATGCAGCATGACGGGCGTTACCGCAAGCTGATGGAAGTCCTGGATATACCGAGGCGCCTGGAGGACGAAAAAGGGGAGTACATCGAAATACTCGTAAAAACCACAAGGCCAAGCGGAAGACAAAAAGAATTTACGATTAAATTCCGCGGCGAAAAACTCGATGACCTCTCTGATCGGGGCAAGATTGAGATTATATCCGCGGAAGGGAATACTGCGCCGGCGCCAAATACGGATATCGAGGCGCCGAAAGGACCGTACGGAACCGGGGTAAAAAGGGTTAAGGTACCATTCAAGGAAAAGAATCTGGAGGCGCGAAAAAAGAAAGCGCTTTCCTTTATTAAAATAAAATCCGCCGAATACTGCCACAGTGAACTTTGGGATAATATCTGGAACAGCCTTGTTTATAATGGGGGCGTAGCTGAAATAGGAGCGGTTTTAAAAAGGAAGATAAATCGGGTTCTGCGCTCGCCCCCGGTGGTTAGGAAAAAAGAAGTTGCCATGGAGGCGGTGAAGAGCCTTGCGACTTCTCTTGCCCTAAAAGAGAACTCCGGCAGCGTTGACCGCGCGTTAATGCGTGATTTTAGAATAGCGGTTCTTTTATTGCTGGATATCTTTGTGCCGGGCATACATGAGGAATTTAAAAAGCAAGATATTTTGGACGGCGAACATTTCTTTCCCGGGATATTCGACCGCCTCTCGATTCGCGGTATCCCTGCCGCCCCGGCCGCAGACATGGCCGAGCCGCAATCGCCAAAACCTGAAGGCCCAGCGCAGGGGCCGAAAGCCGAATTCATGATTCCGGGCGCGGCGCCGGACATGGGCGCGGCGGCGCTCGGAGCGCTCTGGCCGTTCGGGTTAGTCGGCGCTCTGCCGAGAACACCGCGGCGCCGGTTCGGGGAGCCCCTTATAGATTCGTTATTTAATCGCGGCAAGCGCTTCATGCAGCCGGCTATCCCGCCCGAGATGGGCGGCGCCGTAGCCGAGCCGGCATCGCCGAAGCCCGCACATGGGACAGGTACAAGCTCGGATTTGAAAGCGTCCCTACCGTCCTATACCGAAGAGACCCTGTATGCGCTGGAACAAGCAGGAGGCAATCAGGCAAAAGCAGCCGGCATACTTAACATAGGCCTATCAGCTGTCTCAGAGAGAAAAAGCCGCATAAGACGAGTCGCCGTCAAAATAAACGATAATGCCACGCTCAAACGGCTGCTACCCCTACCGTCCTATACCGAAGAGACCCTGGAGGCGCTGAAAAAAGTAGGGGGTAATCAAGTAAAAGCAGCTCGTGTGCTTAGTATAATCCAACAAACTGTTTCACAGAGAATAATCGCCATAAGACGGGCCGCCGCCAGAATAGGCGATAAGGCCACGCTTGAACGACTTGCTAAAGCGCTATTATCATTACCTGCTTATACCGAAGCAACCCTGGAGGCGCTGGAACAATCGCAAGGCAAGCAGAAAGAAGCAGCCGGTATACTTAAGATAAGCCAAGCAACTGTTTCACGAAGAATAAGCGCCATAAGATCAATCGCCACCAGAATAGACGATAAGACTACACTTGAACGGTTTAATGAAGTGTTAAAAGTCTCAAAAGGCGCCGCCCCAGGCGACAGCGTATCGTCAAGAGGTCGTCAAGGCGCCGCAATCGGCGCGGGACTTACCACTTTAAGCTGGCAGGCGGGATTATGCTTCTTCGCGTTCCTATTCGTTTATGAGATCGCCCGGCAGGTCTGGTATGCGAGATTCTACAAGAATTTACTCGATAGCCACCCCAAGGCTACGCGAATAATCAATTCCTTCTTCTCAAGCTCCTTCCATTTCCCGCGGGTCATAGAAGATTTTATAAAGAACCATATCACGCAGCCGTTACTGAATATATTCTCAAGAATAAGATTTCAAAGCCCGATCGTGCAGGTCCGATTAGCCGGCATTGGCCGCACGATTACCGTTTTCAGAATGCCGGTGGAACTAATGATGTCTGAGAAATCGCCGCAGAAGCCGCCGGGCCATGCGCTAGGAGAGCTGCCGGCGTCCACCGCAGTCCCGTCCGAGCCGCTAGGCGCGCCGGAGGGAGCACACTCCCAACCTGACAAACTCGAACAGGTTAGGATCTTGTTGCGCACGCTCATCCAAAAAATAAATTTATTCTTTTTTGGAATATTTTCGCAAAAGAAACAATCGCGCGAAGTTGGCCTTGAAGATTTGGTTTTTGAAAGGGCCGTTATAATCGGCGAAGGATCGTTCTCCCGTGTATTCAGAGTCCCGCATAAAGACAATGGCGTCGATTACGCGTTAAAACTTTATTGCAAGGCGCCTCCGGGTTATTCTCTGAAGAGCGCCGTTGAATTGATCGATTATCAAATGCGCATCGCCCGCGAGTATCCGCAACTGATTAAATCCGGAATCATGCCCAAGTATTTTACAAAAGGCAGTTGTTATTTTGACGGCGATAGGCTCAGCCTTGCACCAATAAGCGAAAAAGCATACCCATGCCTGCTGATGGAGTATATCAAGGGAGATGATCTATCTTCTCTATCAGATCTGGATTATCACGTAGGGACAAAACTTGTTAGGGATGCATTGGCGGAGGGGCAAGACCAATATATTATCGCTGCCCTATATAATATTCTGCGTGATAAGCTGGACGAGGCATATTCTATAGCGCAGGCAGTTAATGCCTGTCATAGCGCAGAGCCTCATGGCACTTTTCCCGGGGGATTACTGATTAAGGAGCTCAAGCCGACTAACATTAAAGTACGGCCAGACAAAACCGTTTGCCTGGTGGATCTCGAAAGTGCGGTCCCGCTAAATTATGACTGGGTGCGTAATCCTTCCGGAGTGCCGCCGGTAGCGAGACTGGTGATGACCAGCGCTTTCAGCGAGGATAAAAACGCTTTTAAAGACAAATCCAAAGCGGGCTTAATCCTCTTAGGGCAAAAATTGGATGTGCCGTGGGATATTTATAGTTTTGGCGTGGTATTATCGAGGATGCTGCATGAATATAACATAACGCTGGATGACGCCGCAGAGATTAAGGAAGCAGCAGTACAAACCGATACGATGAGAAGGTTCTTGGAAAGAGCAGAATTTGCCAAGGGACAATTTAAGCGGTCGATCGCCGGCATGAAGGAGATTATAAAGAAATGCACGATAAAAGATCGAACGAAGCGCTACCGGGATATGGGCGAGGTCATCGAGGCGCTTAAAGATTGCATTGGCGTGGTTGATAAAGAATTCAGGGGCAAAATTCCCGCTGAGCTGCCGTCGCAGGAACCGCGCGGCACCACGTCCCAAGAGAGCATTGAGCCTAAAGCAGCCGCGGCCGAGCCGCCGGCGCCGCGAGTCGCGCCAAAGGCGACAGAGCCATTGCCGGAAACTGCAGGAACAAATTCAGGCCCAGATTCGAAATCGCCTCTGTCCCCGTCTATGCTTCCGGGCGGGGAAGAACAGCCGTATAAGCCCGGCCAATACGTATACGAACACCCGTATAAGTGGTTTTTAATTTCCGCAGCAGGGTTGTCAGCCAATTTGCTTGCGGCGGCCTTATGCCTGGTCCCGGCTATATTGATTTCATCTTCCATCAACCTTTCCACGCCACCGCTTATAGCGCTCGGCGGCGCGCTATTATATTGCGCAGGCGCTCTGAACGCGATAATATTTGCCGTTAACATTCTCGAAGCCGGCATGGCGTTTATCCGGGGAGACGTTGTGGTAAAAGACATCCCGTCGGAAACGGATAAAATTAAAAAATACCTTTATACCGCCAGCATACCGCACGAACTGGGCCACTATCTTATGGCGAGGTTATTCGGATTAAATGTGAAATTTTCCACAATCGGGGTTGATTGTAAAGATATCGACGTGTTTGAAGTAACCGATTATACGAATATGCGCTACGCGATTAATATGATGAAAGAACGCGGCCTTTTCCCATTCTCAAGCTCGCAACCCGGCAAATTTAATCGGGTTAAAATCGGGGGGAGTAATGAATTCGTTTTTAATGTTACCGAAAAAGACAGATATTTGTTAGAGCAAATGGTTCGGGCCTGGGCTTCGGAGAAAAGCCTTGACGCCGGCATTGAAGTGACAATGGATAACCGTCTCATCAACGTTTATAAAGGCCATGACCAGTACGCAATTCTGAGTTATTCGGTGGGGATGGGAGAAAATTCAGAAATTGAAATCACTATCTATAATCAACGCGTAGAGTATCCATATAAAAGTCAGGGATTGATGGCGCTTTTACAAACCTATATCTTTTATCTGTCTAAATCGGACAAAGTCACTTATTGGAACATAGAAGGTACGGACGGAAAGGTATTCGCGAAAACAATGGAGGATAAAGGTATCTTAACGGATGTAAAATACAAGAAAACTTCCCGCCTCGAAGATCATACCGAAGTGCGCTATGCGGAAGCGAGCATTAATAAAAACGTAGTGGCACAAAGAGCCAAGGACTATCCGTTCGCGGCCGAGCCGCCGTCGCCGCAGGGTCCGAAAGCCGAATTCATGGTCCCGGGCGCGGCGCTGGATACAGGCGCGGCGGCGCTCGGAGCGCTCTGGCCGCTCGGGTTAGTCGGCGCTCTGCCGAGAACACTGCGGCGCCGGTTCGGGGAGCCCTTTATGGATTCGATATTTAACCGCGGCAGGTGCTTTATGCAGCCGGCTATCCCGCCCGAGATGGGTGGCAGCGCGACCGAGTGCGAGGCGCCGAAGCCTGTGAATATTAGCGCTGAAAAAAAGGAGGCGTTTTTTAATGAATTAGGTATAGGAGAGGAAGCCCTCGCAGCCGCTATCTTGAAATCCCCTACACTCGCAGGGCTTAACCCAGCCCGTGTAAGGAGGGCCTGGAGAGATAAATTAGGCATAGAAAAAGAAGCCCTCGCGGCCGCTATCTTGAAATGGCCTAAAATTGCAGGCTATAATGTTCCAAATAATATCAAGCCGAAACTGCAGATTCTCAAGATGTTTAATGTCGGAAAAAATAAAATAATGGACTTCCTTATCAGGATAGTTGATTTTAACAGCAAGGCATTGGAATTTATTTTAGAGGCCTCAAAAGCGTCTTCTTTTGAGATAAAAGACATCAAGACATTAATAAGGATCTATAGAAAACTGAATAAAGCTGTCAAAGCTAAGACAAAAGTTACACTTGCCGGATGGTTCCGGGAACGAATAACCGATGATATTAATTTGACGGTGAAGCCAATTCTGTCGGATATTATAACCGAATTGCAGTCAGAAGAGACTGTGGATGAGGATTTGTGGGCAATGATAAAAGAAGCGAAGGCAATATTTGAGAGACAAGAAGAGAATGCCGTTGCCAGAGGCGAAAGAGAAGAACCTCGTAAATTTTCTCCTATTGCCTTATTTAGAATAGATTCGGCCCTTTACTATAGAGCCAGAAGAATAGGAATGTTGCGCAGGCTGCATTATATTAAACCCAGGTTAGGGTTGCGCAAGGAAGATACCGGCAGGCTTATTCAGGAGATAATGAAAGCAGAAGAAGAGTTTGACCGGCGTGAAGAGCGGGATGTCCGACGAGGATTTAGGGACAGCGCCCGCCCATGGATTCGTAGAAGGCTTTGGGAAATCAACCCATACCTGTATGATTTTTTACATAATCATAGGCCGGATTTACTCAAAACCTGCGTGCCTGCCGGCCTCCCGGGAAAGGGAAACCGCCACCAAAAGCTTCCAGATAACATATCTCTGGTAGGAAGAGAGGTTGATACTGAAGGGTTGGATTTAGATAATGTTTACTCTGACGTCAAGTTTTCCAAACCCGCTAAAGCGTCCGGTATAGGTATTTTTGCAAGAAACGAAGAATTGCTGGCAAAGATTGAAGAGATGATATCCGCCGGTGTCTGGGATCGGCGTGAAGCGTTCATTGTGAAGGAACGGTTGGGACTTAATCCGGAGGGAGCCAGGCGTTCCCTGCAGGAAATTGCGCATGCCCTGCGCATTACCAGAAACAGGGTATGGCAGATTGAGACAGACGCTATCCGGAAAGCGCAATTTTGGCTGAGGAAATCCCAACACCCTGTATTGAACGCAGAAAACGATGGACCGGCGTCTGGCACTGCGTCTGAACAGACAACAGCTACCGCCTCGGCCAAGTTGGCACCGCAAAAAGAACATGGTGGCACGTCGTCAGGAAATTCTTACGGCGCCGCAATCGGCGCGGGGCTTACCGGATTAAGCTGGCAGGCGGGATTATGCTTCTTCGCGTTCCTATTCGTTTACGAGATAGCCCGGCAGGTCTGGTACGCGAGATTCTACAAGAATTTACTCGAGAGCCACTCCGGGCCTGCCCGAATAATCAATTCCTTCTTCTCAAGCTCCTTCCATTTCCCGCGGGTCATAGAAGATTTCATAAAGGACCATATCACGCAGACGCTACTTAGCGTCGTTTCAAGAATAAGATTCCAAAGCCCGATCGCCAAAGCTCGGCTGGTTGATGGTTCAGTGGCACAGTTTCTTCAGATGCCGGTTGTATTTATGAGCACGGATTCAGGCGGCGAGGCTATAAAACGACCCGCCACCCTGCCTGTGAGGGTAAAAGAATTTTCTCAGTTGGATTCGATGCCGCTACACGGCTCGATAATGGAGTTGCCGATTTCCAGTAGAATTAAAAAAAGGTTGGCACGTGGAGGCGTCAAAACTATCGATGAACTTAAAAACATGACGCTCGACAAAATTCGTCAAATTTACGGGATTGGCGAAAAATCCATGACTATTATAAAAGCTATAAAGGATAGGCTTGATGAATTGGCTGATATAGAGATGATGAAAAAAGAGCAATTAGCTAAGGAAGAGAAAAAGGCAGAAAATAAAAGGCGGCGGGAAAGACTAAAATATATACGTGACGAGTTAGGCGTTAGCAGACTAAAATTCATTTCACTATTAAATGCCGCTGGGGCCGCATCCACGATAGAGATGTTGGGATATCTAAGAGGGTTAACCATTATCCCGGATCGGGTTATCGATAGTGCGGAGAATTTATTGCGACACGAGCGCGAAATAGCAAGAACAAGAGCGGTTCAGCTAGAAGCAAAAAGACAATTGGTTTCCTGCATTACGGCGTTTGAACAATTAAAAGAAAAACTTAAGACAGCAGATTTTGATGAGAGGAGGAGCGAACTTACGATTGCGCAAATCTGGGTTGAGCCGGATTACCATACAAAGGAAATAGGCATTCACGGTTTTATGGATACAATCGCTGATAAAATAATCGCTCTAGATATTAAACCTCAAAACCACAAGGCATTAAGGGCGCTTTTTGAATTAAGTGTAAGATATTTCAGCGGCAATATCAATGTTTTTAGAACCGTTTTGGCAAATATAAATAATGTAGAAGAACTGATAGAATTCCCTGCTTATATTGGATCCAACGGATTTAATCGCGAAAGCATAGATGAAGAAATGCGGCGTTTCCGAGAATGGCTACGTTCTAGAAGGGCAATACTTCCTTTCGAAACGGGCACATTTTCGTGTCCTTCTTGGTGGCCGTATGTGCCGAATGAGCTGGCTCCCGTCACAAGTGTCGGCAGGAGAAAATATTCCAAGGACGAAAGAGTTTCCGTAGGATATGGAGGATTTTTTGAAGGGTATTTAGATTTTATTATTGTCGGCGATACAATGCGAATTGGCGAGATTCACGGTAAAATAGAAATGCACAGATTAATCCCAGAGGTTCGAAAGAAAGTAAGCGGCTGGGAAAAGTTGGCGCTAGAAGAAGCCATTAAAGAGGCCGGGCGGCGAGGGGTCAAGACGATTTTGTTCTCCCCTCCATTCGCGCAATACAGAGCGCTTAGCCAATGGAATACGTCTAACCCCGATTCGGATATAGCTTACAGGATTTATAGTAACCTGCCTTTTGATTCAGGGTTTAGATTAAAGATTAGAGAAAAAATCGTTTTTAGCGAAAATTTCCGCAATCAATTATTCTCTCATCTTGTATGGCAAAGAGACGCCGCCCCGGCCGCAGTCGCGGCCGAGCCGCCGGCGCCTCTGGCATCGGCCGGAGCCGCGGGCGAAACCCAAACACCCGCCGCGCGGAGGATAGTCGATACTATAAATGGTTATGAAGAAATCTTCCCGGGAGGCAACGCAGTCGGCCGTTATATAGATCCTGAAGGTAATCCGAGGAATTGCACACTAAGCAGGGCGTGTTATGACAATGACTTCTGCAGAATACTGGCGGCGGATATCGGCAATGGCAACGCCGGAAAGAAAGCCCTCTCCATAGGCGCGGGCTCGGGTGTGCTTGAGAGTCGGCTAAACGAGGCCCATGGCCTTGAAGTTACATGTATAGATATAATCTCGAAATTCATGCCGTGGGATATGCGGGGGTCCATGGCGTTTACTCTTGCCGACGGTGAGCATCTTCCGTTTGCGGACAATAGCTTCGATATTGTCATCTTATCGGAAAGCATAGGGCATATGAAACTTGATATCGCCCTGGCTGAAGCGTTCAGGGTCTTGAAGCCGGGAGGAGTGATTCATATACTGACGCCTGATCCTGCGAACAAACTGTCCTGCGATCCCAGTTTGTTCGCGGCGCTAAAATATTCTCCCTATGATATCGCTCAAATTATACATGGATTGAAGAATTCAGGTTTTGAAAATGGTGAAAGAATAAAAGATGACAACCGCTCGGCATTCCTGGGGCTTATATATGTGCGGGCCGAAAAGGCTGCGATAACCATTCCCTCCGAGCCGGCGCCGGCCACGCAGTCAGGTCACGCGACCGCCGCCGTAAAAATACGCGAACTTACAGTTGATGAGTTAGGCGGATATTCAGTTGACCTGATAGCGTTGGAAGATAAGATGCCGCCGGCTGCCAGGGAAGATTTAGTAATACTATTGGAAGAGATTAAGAGGTGCGCTTCTCAATGTCAGCATTTTGTAATTTTAGGCGCTTTTGATAACGGTCAATTGATAGGATACACGATAGGTATGTCCGTATCATGGCTTATCGACTATTTCACGAATAAAAAGATAGCCGCTCCGGCATTCATATCCAGAATAGCAAAAGACAGCAAGAATTGGTTTATTCCCAGGATAGTAGTTTTACCGGAATACAGAAAACATGCCGTGGCTTACAGGCTCTTTCAGCAACTATCAGGTATGGCCCGAGATAGAAACGCTCAAAGGTTTTATGCTGTTCTATTGGACGAGAGATTAGCCGCGACCCTTGAGGAATTAGGCGCTAAGCGGATAAGTCGATGGTTTAGTCTGTTAACTTCCCTCAAAGGTCAAGGCGGCGTGCATCTGAAAATACCCGTAAATTTATTTTCCGCCGGCCACACAGGTAACACAGGCGGACAGAAAAAGTACCGTTCAAAAGCCGCCGACCCGACCGCAGGCGCGGCCGAGCCGCCGGCGACGGAACCAGCGCCGGGGGCAAGTCCAAGCTCAGATTCGGAGGAGTCTATTTCGGTACATAGTGATTTTGGAAGACGACAGTTGCTCGGATTACCCGATAAAGCACGAATGCTGAAATACATCGCTGGTAACAAAGTTATTGAGTTAGGATGCGGAGGAGGTTCGGTTACGGGATTGATAAAACAAAGGCTTCCTGATGGCCGTGTTGTAGGCATAGATTTTGAAGAAAGATTTTTAAGAAAAGCGAGAAACGATTACCCGACTTGCGAGTTTTATCATAGAAACCTTCTGGAATGGGATGACATCGATAGCTTTAAAGGGCAATTCAGCACGGTAATATTATCAAGCGCATTACACGAGATAGAAGGTGAAGACACCAGAGAGAGGGTATTAAGGACAGCATATGAACTATTGGAGAATGGCGGCGTTATAATTTTCCGTGATGGAGTGAAACCCAAAAACAAGGAAGAAGAGGTTGAAGTAATATTAAAAACCCCATATGCAAAAGAAAAGTTTGAGCTATTTGTCAAGGAATATAGACATAGAAAAATTAGGTTCATCTATACGGATGAAACGCATACGCGTATTCGTATTACCAGTTATGATCTGCATGATCTCCTCTGTAAATATTATTTTGAGGGTGAACTTTGGAAAAGAGACATGAGTGAGTCTTTCGGACAAATGAATATGGGGGAATATCTTGATTTAATCGGCAGGTATTTTGCTATTACGCATCATGAAAAATACATAGCGCCTTACCTAAAAGAATTGTGGGAAAAAGATTTTGAAGTAGTAAACAAAGACTATCCCGAAAGCCATACCCTTATAGTAGCGTCAAAACCGGCCGAGCCGCAAATTTCTAAGCCGGATGGTACGAGAACCGAAATTCTGCAGGCCGCAGCCGCGGCCGAGCCGACATCGTCGAAGCCTGCCGAGGGCGGCAGAACGATATTCAAATTTTTTTCAAGTCAAAAGGAAGTAGTTGAGATATATCGGGATGGAACGCTTAAGGTGGCAATAAAAAGACCGGACAGGGACCTCCGGGATATTTTTGAAGAATGGCTTAAGAACGAACAAGACCCCAACGTGAAGGAAGCGATTAATTTAGCGCTTGCAAAATTGCCCTTTGACACCGATAGACAAGAAGGGGTCGATACAAAAGGCGCCGCCGCGGCCGAGCCGCCGGCGACGGGGGACTATAAAACGAATATGCAGGCAATTATAAAGCCCGGTGATATCTCAATCGAAGACAGCAAATTTCTTTTAAGCCGCGCTTCGGAATACCTCAAGGAGAAGCCGGTCGATATGTCGATAGACCTTTCCCTGATACCGAAGGAAGACATGGAGAGGAACATGGAAATATGGGCCTATATAATAGCACTTCATGATAAATACGGGTTTAATGCCCACTATATATTTGAAGGGAAGGATAAGAAATATAAAGCATCGGCGGAGGAAACGCTTCTCGCGAAAATAAAAGATTTATCCTTTTGGAAACGCCTTGATGTTAAGGCCATAAAGGCGCGCGTAACCGATGAATCGCGGCCGGCCGCTATGAGAATAAGCATCATGCCGCTCAAGAAACTGGAGGCAATGCCCGTGATACCCGAAAATACTTTTCCGGTGGCCATGTCAGAAGGGCAAAACTTAGACGGCGTACCCTTGTGGGATTTTGTGGGCGCGGCGAGCCTGGGCCTCGCGCAGGCGGCTTGCGCGAAATTAATAAGGGAAAATAAAGCCGGCTATTTGGAAACCATAGAGCGTAAGTTTCTCCCGAGAATGCAGGCTATATACGAAAGGCTATTTCCAGGGAAGGAAGTAAAAGAAATAGTTACGAGGCAAACAATCCTCGAAATGGTAAACGAAGATCCTTCCGCCGTAAGGGCGCGAATAAACCTGCTCATAGAGCTTGCCTTGCCGCCCATCGTGCGCCTGGCCCTGCGGGATCTAGACGACTACTACGCCAGTCTCCGCACCCTGCTAAGAGCCGCGTAATCATTAAGTGATAAAGAAACTGTGTCCGACCGCGTAAGTCGGACCTACGCGGTGATAATGTAAAATATTGTGGGCACTTTCAACATGTCATTGCGAGGTCTGCGAAGCAGACCGAAGCAATCTCTTCGTTTGAGATTGCTTCGGCCGCAAACGAAGAACAGGGCGGCCTCGCAATGACGGAGAAGCAAAGCGCCCAATTATCTTGACACTACTTACGCGGTCGAATTCTTGGAAATTCGGGCCCGCTTGTGGTATAATTAAATTTCTTATGGACCAAAAAGAGGCGCTTCAATATCTGGATTCGTTCGTAAACTACGAGAAAATCGGCTACAGGGAACAGGGCTTATTTGAGCTCGGAAGGATGCGCCGCCTGGCCGGGCTTTTCGGCGATCCGCAGGATTCTTTTCCCGTAATTCACATCGCGGGCACAAAGGGCAAGGGCTCTATAGCGGCCTTTACCTCGAGCATGCTTAAATCCGCGAACTTCAAAACGGGCCTTTATACGTCACCGCATCTTATTGACTTTCGAGAAAGGGTGAAATTCAATGACGAGATGATACCGGAGGCGGATTTTGCTTTTCACGCGAACATGATAAAGGATAAGCTCGAAGTAGAGAATTTAGGGTTTTCACCGACATTTTTTGAGATTTTCACGATTCTCGCCTTTAATTACTTCAAGGCGAAAAAAATAGACATAGGGGTAATAGAAGCGGGCCTTGGCGGGCGATTGGACGCGACGAATATCGTAAACCCGGCAGTTTCCGTCATATCCCCCATAAGCTACGACCACACAGAGGTCCTGGGCGAAAGCCTGGAGAAAATAGCCGCGGAGAAAAGCGATATTATAAAAAAAGGGTGCGTCTGCATCAGCGCGCCGCAGGACGAAAAGGTTTTAGAAATAATACGGGAGAAATGCGATTCGCTCGGTGTTAAACTTATCCAGGCGGGGAGGGATATAGGCGTTGGGGAAATCTCTTACACCGACGACAAAGAGGTATTCGACATTCGGGGCACGTTCGGAGAATATAAAGCTTGCGAAAGCCGCCTTATAGGCAGGCATCAGCTCATGAACGCCGCCTCGGCCGTCGCTGCAATCGAAAGCTTGTCAGCCGACGCAGCTGATTGGGGTCGGCTAACATCAGCCGACCCCAATCAGCTGCGTCGGCTGACAAAGGGTCGGCTGACGCGCAACATAAAGAAAGGGCTGGAGAAAACACGGAATCCGGCAAGGTGCGAGGTAATAGCAAGGAACCCTTATATCATCTTCGACGGCGCACAGAATAGGGCGAGCGCGAACGCCCTAAAAGAAACGATTAAAAGAAATTTTAACCATAAACGGCTTATTTTAATATTGGGTATTTCGAAGGAAAAGGACATAAAAGGCGTATGCGAAGAACTTGCGCCCCTGGCCGATCATGTTATTTTAACAAAGGCGATGATAGAACGCGCTGAAGAGCCGCGCTCTATCGCGCGCTTTGTAGCGGGAAAAAACGTGATTTTAACAAATTCCGTAAGCGAAGCGATGGAAAAAGCGCGTTCTTTGGCGGGAGAGGGCGACATGATATTGATTGCGGGATCTTTTTATGTGGCGGGTGAGGCATGGAAGACACAATCGTTGCTATATCAACACCGGTAGGCGAGGGCGGAATCGGCATAGTCCGTTTAAGCGGTAGGAGTGCGCTTTCCATAGCGGATAGGGTTTTCGTCTCGAAGGACAAGGCTAAGCCGTCAAGATTTAAGACATATACCGTCCATTACGGGCACATCGTCCGGCGTACGTCATTGCGAGCCCCGAAGGGGCGAATCAATCCCATTGAGATTGCTTCGTCGCCCCGACAAGTCGGGGCTCCTCGCAATGACAAGAGCACGCATAACGAAATCATTGACGAAGTCATACTTACCGTCATGCGGGCGCCGAAAAGTTACACAAAAGAAGACATTGTCGAGATAAATTGCCACGGCGGCATAGTCCCCCTGCGTAAAGTGCTGGAACTGGTTTTGAACTTGGGCGCGCGGCTTGCAGAGCCCGGCGAATTTACAAAAAGGGCCTTTATGAACGGAAGGATCGATCTTGCTCAAGCCGAGGCGGTTTTGGATGTTATACGTTCAAAGACGGAGAGCTCCATGAAAGTCGCCCTCGGCCAGCTGGAAGGGGAGCTTTCGGGAAAAATAAACCGGATGAAAAAAGAAGTTTTGGATGTCTTAAGCGAAATAGAGGCGCGGATCGATTTTTCCGAAGAAGATATAGAGCTCGCGCCTAAAAAGGGCCTTTCGCGCAAACTGGCGCGCATTTCCGAAGAGATGCGGGAACTCATCGACGACGCGAAGAAAGGTATTATTTTCAAGGAAGGCATAATGTGCGTTATATGCGGCAAGCCCAACGTAGGCAAGTCCTCGCTTATGAACGCCTTCTTAAGGAGAAACAGGGTTATCGTTACCCCCATTCCCGGCACGACCCGCGACGCGATAGAAGAGGATATAATCTTGAAGGATATACCGATAAGGGTTGTCGATACCGCCGGTATTTCCGCCGCCAGGAATATCGCGGAAAGGCACGGGATACAAAAATCCAAGTCCTACATAAAGACGGCCGACCTTATTCTGTTCATGCTGGACTCAAGCAAGGCCTGGTCCAAGGTCGACGCCGGTATACTCAATAAAATAAGGGACAGAAATTTTATGGTAATCGTCAATAAAAGCGACCTCCCGAAGAGACTTGACTTGAAAAGGGTAAAGCGTCTCACGCGGAAAGATAATATAATAGAGGTTTCGCTGCTGAAAAAAAAGAACCTGAATACGATAGAAGAGGCGATACTGGAGGAAATCTGGCACGGACGTTTACCGCACCCGGAGGGAACGTTTATAACGAATCTGAGGCACAAAAAGGACCTTGAGCGCGCCCGCAAGCGCGTAAAAAAGGCCGTAAATGCCCTGCGGGAAGACGCGTTTTTCAAGCCGGAAATAGCCGCCTCGGACCTCAGGGAAGCCATATTTTTTCTTAGCTCCATCCTTGGCGAGACGATAGGCCCGGATATACTGGATAGAATTTTTTCAAAATTCTGTATTGGAAAATAAGTTGCGTCAGGCCCGATTCTGTAATATAATGTCCCTTTGATATTTAATATTAACGGGAGATCATGTGTTGAGCACAAAAGAAGCCTTACTTGAAGTAGCCGGAAATAAAATATTTTGGTTTACACTTTATTCCTGGATGATCGCCCAAAGCATAAAAGTACTGATAGGCGTCATAAGGGAGAGGAAATTTAACTTTCGCTGGTTTATCGGCACCGGCGGCATGCCGAGTTCGCACTCGGCGACTGTAAGCGCGCTGGCCGCCCTGGTGGGTTTATCGTGCGGGTTTGACTCCGTCATATTTGTTGTTACGCTCGCGTTCACCATCATAGTGATAGTTGACGCCCAGGGGTTCAGACGGGCCACCGGAAAACAGGCGGAGGTTTTAAACAAGATACTGGATGATATCTACTGGAAAAAGCGCATCCAGGAGGACAGGCTTAAGGAACTTCTCGGCCATACTCCGGTGCAAGTTTTTGCCGGCATAGCCTGCGGCATCATAAGCGCGCTTTTGCTCTGGCAATTTTTAGGATAATAAGAGCCGCATATAAATGAATAAAAAATTTCTGATTTTAATTATCGCGCTCATAGCCTCACTCATCCTTCTTTTTTCGTTCAGCTTAAAAAAAATCGCCTCCGGGAGGAGCGAGCAGCTGCTTAATCGGGCCGCCCTTGAAAACAGGGAAACACTTTTTAACGCGGCGCGGGCTTACCTGGCGAAAAAAGATTACTTAAAGGCAAAGGCGGCTTTCAAGGAGTTTATAGCGCAGTTCCCCGACTCGGCCGAGGCCGCCGGAGCGCGGAAAGAAATAGAAAAGATAAGCATGAAAATACTCTTCTCGAATATGCCCGCGGAAGACAGCATCTCCTACGAAATAAAACGCGGCGACACGCTGGGCGGGATCGCTTCCAGGTTCAATACTACCGTCGAATTGCTTAAAAAATCAAACGGCATTAAGGGCGACCTTATAATTCCTGGAAAATCTCTAAAAGTTAACGTAGCGAAATTCGACATTCTGGTAGACAGGTCAGAGAATACCCTTTCGCTCAGAAAAGCCCGCGGCGAAATCATAAAGACATACGTGGTTTCTACGGGAGAAAACCTTTCTACGCCGCTTGGGACATTCGAGATAGAGGAAAAGCTTATAAGTCCCCCCTGGTACAAAGTCGACGCCATAGTTCAGCCGGGGGCTCCCGAGTATGAGCTCGGGTCGCGCTGGATGGGGCTTTCGGCGGCCGGCTACGGCATACATGGCACAAGAGACGAATCTTCCATGGGAAAGCATATTACCAATGGGTGCGTCCGGATGAAAAATAGCGACGTCGAGGAACTTTACGCCATTGCGCCCAGCGGAACCGAAGTAATCATTGTTGAGTAGCGGACATGAACGGATTGGATTTCGAAAAACCGATACTGGAGCTTGAAAAAAAGATAGAGGAGCTCAAAAGCTTTACCTCAAGGGAGGATATTGACCTCTCCGGCGAAATAAAAAAGCTCGAGGAGAGGCTTAAAAAAGTCAAGTGCGAGGTATTTAAAAACCTAACCCCCTGGCAGAGGGTACAGATAGCGCGGCATCCCAAAAGGCCGTATACACTGGACTATATAGACATGATCATGACGGATTTCGTGGAGCTTCACGGGGACAGGCTTTACGGGGACGATAAGGCCATCGTGGTGGGGCTCGCGAAAGTAGACGGAAAAAAAATAGCCATCATAGGGCACCAGAAAGGCAAGGATACGAAAGAAAACCTGCTGCGCAATTTCGGAAGCGCCCATCCCGAAGGCTATAGAAAGTCAATAAGGATAATGGAGATGGCGGAAAAATTCAACCTGCCCATAGTTGTTTTCATTGATACCCCGGGCGCCTACCCGGGCATCGGCGCCGAAGAGAGGGGCCAGGCCGAGGCCATAGCGAAGAACCTGTTTAAGATGGGCACGCTAAAGACGCCTATTCTTATTTTTGTGATAAGCGAAGGCGGTTCAGGCGGCGCCCTGGGCATAGGCGTCGGTGACAGGCTCTACGTGCTCGAGTACGCGTATTATTCCGTTATTTCACCCGAGGGCTGCGCGGCAATTTTATGGAAAGAACGTTCCAAGGCGCCGGAAGCGGCCGAGACGCTTAAACTCACCGGCAAGGACCTGCTTGAATTGGGCATAATTGACGGCGTAGTAAAGGAGCCGCTTGGCGGAGCGCACAGGGACCCGCAGGAAATGGCCGCCGGCATCAAGTCCGTTATCAAAAGGGACCTGGATATTTTGCAGGCTATAGACAAAAATGAGCTCGTAAAACAAAGATACGACAAATTCAGAAAAATCGGCGTTTTTACGGAAAATAAATCAGGCTAAATACGCAACTCACCGGCAGGTAGAAATTCTGGTGTCGAAGGAGAGATGGGTCGGCGGGCGCTCGCTTCGACTCTCTCCTCAAATGCGTGAAGAGAGTCAGGTAGAAATTCTGGTGCCGAAGGAGAGAGTCGAACTCTCATGATCTTGCGATCAACGGCTTTTGAG
>Ga0163203_1000023_pt1 | contig 39439 bp, 19 predicted proteins | sample PL_2010_330m_FD_113534 | JGI IMG/M metagenome (GOLD analysis project Ga0163203, IMG submission 113534) | Freshwater microbial communities from Powell Lake, British Columbia, Canada to study Microbial Dark Matter (Phase II) - PL_2010_330m | ecosystem: Environmental > Aquatic > Freshwater > Lake ... | reverse complement strand
CCACGAATTCCGTCTGGCGTTTGATCTCTGCTTCCTTCCGCGCCTCCTCCCTTGCCGCTTCCGCCTCCGCTTCCGCTTTCCTCTTTTCCGCGAGTTCCGCCTGGCGTTTGATCTCCGCTTCCTTCCGCGCCTCCTCCCTTGCCGCTTCCGCCTCCGCTTCCGCTTTCCTCTTTTCCGCGAGTTCCGCCTGGCGCTTGATCTCCGCTTCCTTCCGTGCCTCCTCCCTCGCCGCTTCCGCCTCCTTCCTCCTGGCCGCGCGCTCTGTCTCGCGCTTTGCCCTGGCCGACCTCTGGGTTTCTTCCCGCGCCGCCCTCTCCTCTTCCCTTTTTAATTCGTCTATCCTTGACGCTATCCGCAGCACCTCTTTATTTGAAGGGTCGATCTTCAGTATCCCATCTACAACTTCCCCGGCCCCGGCATAATCACCTTGCTCCAGATATCTATTGGCCTCGTTCAAAAGCTCTACTATCGCGATCCGACTCCTTGCCTTCTTCAGGACATCTATCAAGCTCTCCCTGACTGCTTCGCGCTTTGCTTCAGCCAGTCTCCGTGCTTCTTCCCGCTCTCCCATAGCCTTATCTTCCGTCGCTTTTCTCGCCGCGACTTCCGCCTCCCTCGCCGCCTTATCCGCCCTACGCGCTTCTTCCCTCGCCGCTCTCTCTTCTTCTCGCCGCAGTTTATTTATCCGCGATAATATCTGACCGGCTTCCCTGTTCGAAGGTTCAATCTTCAGGATCTCGTCCACGGCCTTTTTTGCCCTGGAATATTCGTTTTCTTCGATGTATTTATACGCATCGTTCAGTATCTCCACGATCTTTATCTTGAGCCTGGTCTCTTCCAGGACATCTATCAGGTTATCCTTGTATATCCTGCTCCTCTCTTTGATCCTTTTATGCGCTTCGTCCCTGACCGCTCTTCCTTCCTTTCTTTTCAGTTTCTTTATCTGTACCAGTATGTTCTTCGCCTGCCTGTTCAGAGGATTGATCTCCAGTATCATTTCCGCGTATTTTTGAGCCTCGCCATAATCGCCTTCTCCCAGGCGCTTATTGGCCTCGTTCAAAAATTCCACTATTTTGATCTGCTGCCTCGTTTCATCCAGGATATCGGCCAGGCTCTTTTCGTTTGTTTTTTTATCCGCGAAAAGATAATATCCGTCATAAAAAGAGAAAGCCGTCAAAACGGAAATTATCAATATACCTCTTATTAATCTCAGGGGGCATCTGAACACGTTATACCTTTTCCTTTGCGTGGTCGCCGTAATAGATCCGCCATGTCACAAAAGCCAGAAGCTAGGTCTGATTTTCGGAATGTTCTTTTTTCCCCTCTTTTTCCTTCTTTGCCTGGCGGTACTTCCTCATATAATCACGCATGTAAACACGGTGTCTCTCCTTGTTGGCCTCCCGGTAAAGCTGAAGGTATTCCTTGTGTTTACGCCGCCACTCCAGGGACCTCTCCCGGCAGGTCTGCTTCCAGGACCTGTCCTGCGACTCCTTGTACTTGAAATAATTGGGGTTACTCACTCGCCATTTTTTCATATTCATGAGCTGTCTCTGGTACTGGCATTCCAGGCTGGAGCACACCTCCTGATTAGGCCTGTATTTGTTTGGCACAAACGGCTTGCCACACATCTTGCACTTTCTCTCCTTGTTCTTTTCCGTATACACGATCACACCTCCATGAATATTTCCCGGCGGCACAACAGCGCCGCTCCGATGGAAGATGATTCTTCTCCCAGAACACCCGGGATAACTTCCAGATCATTCAACATCTCCCTTGAAAGAAATTTATCCATACTTTCCCTTACATATTGAATAAAACATGCTTCCGCTTTTTCTACCTCCCCTCCAAAAACTATGAACTTCACATTAAACATGTTTATCAGATAGGCCACCCTTACGCCCAGGGCCAGCCCTGACCTTTTCACGAGATCCTCCGCCAGTTCGTCCTTGAGTTCGGCGGCCTTTAAGACCACGCCCAGGGTTATGCCGTCAATATCGCCTTTTACCATCTCAACGATATCTGTCCCGACCCCCCTCGAGACCATGTTCTTTGTAGTGCTGACAATGCTGAATTGGTTCCATGGCCGCAGATACGCGCCGTATTTCTCGTCGCTGTACTCATCCGCTTCAAAGATCAATTCCTTTTTAAGCACCACACCGGTCCCCACATCAGAATACATGTACAGGATATCTTCTCCCCTGACCCTTGGATCAAAATCCCTGTCTCCATATCCAGCGGCTGTCGCGGCTGTGGTCACATAGATCCTGCACCCGAAAATATCACTGATCCCTTTCGCGAAAATACTTACACTCTTGGGATTGATCTCGATTATCTCTTCCGGAACAGCGATGCCCGCGCAGGCGAGACCGCCCTTCTTAAACCTGGTCCGTCCGGCTATTTCCCGGACTATTCCAGAAATATCCTTGTTTTTTCCCCTTCCGGACAGAAGAAGATCGATCTGTATGTTCTCCTTTTCCACGACCTTTCCCCCAAAATCCATTACTGTCAGGAAACATTGTTTTCCCCTGAACCCGATGCCAAGGACCTTTGTATATTCCTTGTCGATCTCAAATATTCTTTCATCCCCAGAACCGGACGTTTTCAGTAGGCCTTTTTTGACACAAATCCCCAGATAGTCATTGACGAAATCACCCGTGAGATCTGGTCCCCTTGCCACTCCTTTAAATAGATCCTCTCCTTTTTTCAGTTGAGAGAAAACATCAAGGATCGTCTGTTCTCTGTCTGTTTCCGGCCTGATCTTGAAAAACTGGGTTTCTTTCTGCTCTTTCTTCATGCTCCCTCCACTTGTTAAAAATCAGGAGATACTTTACAAAAGCTGGTAACTCCCTTTTTTCTGGTTCAATAATGTAAAGCCCGGCAAACTGAAGTCCGCGGCTCCTTTTATCACAGGGTTCCGCGAGGGTAAAAATCCAGTTTTTCGAAAAACTGGATTACATCTAACTTTTTTAAAGATAAATTTACTATTTGTTAATATACCTTACTATTATGTATAAGTCAAATTAAGAATGAAAAAATCTGGAGGTTGGTAGATTAGTAAAGCCAACAGGGACATGTTAAGGTTTATCTGAAAGCCAGTTGACTATAGTTTCTCTGACAGACAACCTTTCTTTTTACAAGCAGCATGACCTTCCTCTGTCCCCGGATCTCCATTTCGGATAAATAAGAGCGGGAAGACGATATCGCTTACGCAGCACGGCACCCATACGGACAGGAACAGGAACAGCAGGATCGCCAAGGAAGTGAACCATTCCAGGCCGTTTCCTTTTGCCATCATTATGTGGAATAATGACGCCCATGTGCTTATAAAGACATGTCCTGCATGAGGAAATTTTGTCGAAGGCCTGTAGTACGCGATGCCGACCCCTATGAGCGCGAGCGGGTTGATCAGCCACCATCTCTCTATGAACCCTATATGCATTTCCCTGTGCGGCATTTTGAGGAGGGCCTCTCCTAAATATGGTATGATCGAATCGCTCAAGGTCGCGATACCTATTGATCCCGCGTAACCGATCATTAAAAGGGGCAGGATCGAACATCTGCCTTGCCCCGGCCCGCATTTCTTGTAAAAACTGTACATTGAAGCAGTGACCAGCGCGCTCAAGAGAACATGGAGGGGATGAAATATGTAGAAAAGGGTATATGCGTCTTTGGACGGTAAATCGCGCAGAAGCAGCATGACAACTATTCCTGATACAGCCCCCAGAATAGTAAAAGGCGCGTGATGTTCCAGCTCCCTTAAGATACGGCGAAGAAGCATGCTATTCATCTGGTACCTGTCTCGCTTTTTGTCTGATACAGGCCAGTATGATTATAAGGAGCGCATGGTAGATAAGCGATATCAGGTCCTTTATCCGGACCGGGACCATTATCATTATCTGTCCGGTAAATGATAACAGTCCGGAAAAAATAAGAAGCTTAGTAAGGACGATGTATCCGGAAAAAATTATCAAGAATTTCCGCGCCCATTCTCTGCCAAGGAGGATACCGATCCCCAGAATGAATGAGACACCCGCGCTAGCCATAACAAAAATATAAACATTTTCAGGTTTTACGGAAACCCCGGGAAGACCCCATGTCTGAACGGCAAAACAGCCGATCAAAGTGACTGTTCCGATCAGTATCTCAATGACCCCGATAGTTATCAAAACGATCTTTCGCATGTTATGACTTTCTTTCCGGTATTCAGTAGTTCTCGAACGATCCCATGATACAATTATATCATATTTTTTGATAAAAATTGAATCACGGTAATACTTGTGATATCATTGATCTATCTTTCATTAAGGAGGTCCTTACACATGAAACTTGCCATAGTCGGCCTGGAACAATCCGGAAAAACGACCGTGTTTGACGCGTTAACTGGTTCTGATAAGGGGGTCGGAACATACGGGAAGATCGAGGCCAATATCGCCATGGTAAAAGTGCCGGACGAACGGGTGGATTGGCTTTCGAAACTCTATGATCCTAAAAAGATCGTTTACGCGGATATAGAATTCGTAGACATCCCGGGCAGTATCAATGATTCTTCCGACCCGAAGATAATAGCCGCGGCCCGCGAAACAGAGGCTCTCATCTATGTGATAAGGGCGTTCCGGAACGAAAATGTCATCCATCCGCTGGGGAGCATAGACCCCGCAAGGGACCTTGAACAGGTCAAAACGGGATTATTGGTGGCCGATATGTCCGTCGCGGAAAAAAGAATAGAAAAGCTTAAAGTGTCTATCCAAAAACACTCGGACAAGCAGGAAGAAGATAAAATAGAGCTTGCCGCGCTGGAAAAAGTGATGGAAAAACTCGAAGCGGAACGGCCGGCTTCAGAAGCTGAACTCACTGAAATGGAAGAAAAGGCCGTGCGGTCTTTTCAGTTCCTTACCCTTAAACCATACTTGACGGTTTTTAACATATCTGAAGATGACCTGAAACCCGGAGAAACGGATAAGATCCTTAAAGAATTCCCCGATTGCATGGCCATGTGCGCGGAAATAGAGATGGAAATACGCCGGCTTGATGAAGGAGACAGGGCCACTTTTATCGAAGACCTTGGCATAAAAGAACTATCCATCATGTCTTTCATCCTTAAAGCGTATGAGACCCTGGGGCTTATCACTTTCTTTACCGCGGGCGAAAATGAGGTCCACGCATGGACGATCAAACAGGGCACAAATGCCATAACCGCTGCCGGTAAGATACACTCTGACCTTGAAAGGGGTTTCATCCGCGCTGATATTTTCTCTTTTAGCGACATAAAAGAACTTGGAAGTGAAAGAGAGGTAAAAAGCGCCGGAAAATTCAGGCTTGAAGGGAAGGAATATATAATGCAGGACGGCGATATCGTGTACATCCGGTTCAACGTTTAGTTGACAAACACCTGTGGCTATGCTAACATTTCTACCAAAATAGTTGGATATCATCAGGTGGCCCCATCGTCTAGCCCGGTCCAGGACACCAGATTCTCATTCTGGCGGCAGGGGTTCGAATCCCCTTGGGGCTACCAGCATCTCTCAAGATCAGTATCAGGCCTCCCCATAGCACAAAGGATGAAATTTCTCATCAGACCCCTACCGATAGATTGCTTTTGGAAACCTCTACTTATTATGCTATAATTTACTGGAAAAAAGGAGGCAATATGAAAATATGCAAAAGTCTAGTCTGTATTCTCTGTTCAGCCGCTCTCATTTTTACCACCATCATCAATAACGCGCATGCCGAGGAGAACAAAACATATGCCGACAGGAACAAATGGATAAGACTGGTAGAAAACTGCGGTGATGTTTTGACCGAAGTCCAGGAAATGCCGGACCAGAGCATACCCGACGACCTCCTGCAAAGGTGTTCCGCTATCGCCATATTCCCTTCAACCATATCAGCCGGTATAGGGATAGGCGGTAAATACGGGCAGGGTATAATCATGGTCCGGAACGAAAGAAGCGGCAAATGGTCAAGTCCAGCTATTTTTACTTTAGCCGGAGGAAGCATCGGCTGGCAGATAGGCGGACAGGCAACGGATATAGTGCTGCTTTTTATGGGAAGAGAAGGCATAAACGGTATATTACAGGGAAAATTCAAGCTGGGCGTTGATGCCGCTGTTTCGGCCGGGCCTGTCGGCAGGAATGCCGAGGCATCAACGGATGTAAAACTGAGCGGCATTCTTTCTTATTCCAGGAGCCGTGGTCTATTTGCCGGTGTCAAGCTGGAAGGAGAGGTCATCACCCAGCACTGGAAGGGCGATGAAGAGCTTTACGGAAGAAGTTTATCGGCGGAAGAAATATTGCTGGAGAACAAAGCTGAAATGCCGAAAGCTGCCGATAGCATACTGAAAATATTAAGAGAATATCCCTACAAAGGGTCATAGGCATTCTACTGGCGGATCGGTTTGAAAACGATCTGCGCGGGAGATTCTGATCAATATTTGAACTTTATTTTTTTGGGATTTTCCGTTTTTAGGGATATACTTGGTAATAAAGACTTTCTATCATGAAAAAGATCCTTATTTCTCTAGTAATAACCGCTGTTACCGTCACCTGTGCCTTGGGCCAGGCGGGTAAGGGGGATCTGCTGTACCAGCTTGACATTTCCGCCCAGGTAACGGAACATCTGCAAGAAATATTCGACGAGTTCAACAACAGCTTCATGGACTATCAACCCGCGCTGGAAAGGATCAGTATTCTGAAAAACGAGTACGGTAAAGCCATTGACCCCGTGCCGGAAGAAGGCGGAATACTGCATGACTTGATGGTCCAGCTCTTATCCAGGGTCGAGAACTTTTTTCTGCACTATAAAAAGACAGGGCGTGAGGATGTTGAGCTGAATATAAAGATCGTTAAAACAAAGTTTGAGATCGCCAAGGAAGCGACGAAACTGCGTTGTTTTTGCATGTCTATCTGAAATTCTAAGGTTCTCTGATCATTGCTGGAGGGTTCATGAAAACAAGGATCATACCCGTTGATACGCTCGGGCCATGCGATAAAGTATCTCCGCTTGCGGCAAAAAAAGAATCTACTTTCATGTCGGAGGATGAATGCGTTATCCATAAAGTCCATAGGAATGAAATCATAAACGCCTTATCGTCTAATGCGGGCCTGGTCTTCTTCGAATTAGCCGGGCCGAGAAAAAAAATACATTTTGACCCGGAAAAAATTGCCTGCGGTATTGTGACCTGCGGCGGGCTCTGTCCCGGGCTCAATGACGTGATACGTTCGATCGTGGTCGAGCTGTCCGCGCGGTACGGCGTTACCAGGATCCTTGGTTTCAGATATGGATACGAGGGGCTGGCGAAAAATCCGAAGTTTGAACCGTTCCACTTAACACCCGACAGTGTTGATGGGATACATCAAAGAGGAGGAACCATTCTGTCATCGTCGAGGGGCCCTGTTCCTGTTGAGGAAATAGCAGGCACACTTGTCGAAAAAGACATAAAAATACTCTTTGCGGTCGGCGGGGACGGCACCATGCACGGGGCCTCCGAGATAGCGCGTTACATTAAACAAAAGGGCTTGGATATTTCCATAATAGCCGTCCCGAAGACCATAGATAACGATATCAACTATCTGGAAAAGTCTTTCGGCTTCGAAACAGCCATTGAGGAATCCAAATCGGTGATCGAAGTCGCGCATGAAGAAGCAAAAGGCGCGCCGAACGGCGTGGGTCTTGTAAAGCTCATGGGGCGGCGGTCCGGGTTTATCGCGTCTTATGCCACACTTGCCAATAGTAACGTTAATTTTTGTCTTATCCCTGAATTGCCTTTCAGGCTGCATGGCCCGGGGGGATTCTTTGATGTCCTGAAAAAAAGGCTTGAAAAAAAACATCATGCGGTGATCGTTGTCGCCGAAGGAGCCGGTCAGTACTTAATGAAAACGGATCCCTCTAAAGTTGAAACTGACGCCTCTGGGAACATCAGGCTCAATAATATAGGCCGCTTTCTGCAGACTGAGATCGACAAGCACTTCCATGAGAGCAACATGGAAGTCAATGTGAAATATATCAACCCCAGCTATATTCTCAGAAGCGTTCCCGCCAACGCCATGGACTCTTCCTACTGCCTGATACTGGGACAGAACGCGGTCCACGCGGGTATGACAGGAAGGACAAATATGGTCGTGGGCTTCTGGAATCATCATGTCATTCATGTCCCCACCCCCATGGCAGCTGAAAAAAGGCGCAATGTCAATCCCCGAGGACGTCTATGGAAAACCGTGATGGAATCCACCCTTCAGCCATATTCACTGTTTGAAAATGTTCCAGAATACGAAAGTGAGGCATAATAATGGACAAAGTGAAAAATAGAAGAAAACGGATATTCGCCAACAAGCTGCACAGGACGATATTCCTGCTCGTCTTTATAGCCGCTCTCCTGCCTACGGTCATTACCGCGATCTCCATTTACTATCTGACTTTCGAGATCACGGCGGAACAGATCGGGATACCTGAAACTATCGCTTATAACCTGTTCCCCGCCGCCCGGAAAGTGATCACCATTCTGATCATCGCGACGCCGGCGGTTATCCTGATTATACTGTTCTTTGCCTCTGCCATAACCCATCAGATAATCGGTCCTTTTGACAGGATAATAAGGGAGATCGATGAATCCGTGACCGGCGCAAGACGAGGACCGATCACCCTGAGAAAAACCGATAAATTCTGGCCGCTTGTGCACAGGATCAACAAACTGCTGGATGCCCTCCAGAAAAGCGGGCGTTGATAATTCCTGGATGATCAATGTGCATCCGGACGTGAAAAGAGTTTTCAAGATCGCTGGTTTTGAGGGACAATTAACCCTCCGGTGAATACATCTGGGAATGGTGCGCGAGGCGAGATTTGAACTCGCACAGGATTGCTCCCGCCAGCCCCTCAAGCTGGTGCGTCTGCCGTTCCGCCACTCGCGCAATATTTTGGATAATAACTGTTCTATTTTATTTCATGACCGATTTTTCGTCAAGCCTGTATTGCTTCCATATCCTTTCCATCGCTTCTGCCGCGCCCAGCGGTAATTTTATGTTCACCATATCTGATATAATCGTATCCGAAGGGTTGATCTCAACGGTGGAACGGTTCATATATTCAGCCTCTAACATCGGACGGCTTATGTAAGGGAAGACGCTGCTTGTCCCTATCGAAAAATATATATCAAAGCCCCTGCTGAGCTCGTCTTTCAAAAGCTGCATTTTATCGATCGGTAATAACTCCCCGAAAAAGACCACATCGGGGCGGACGGTATTACCGCATTTTTCGCACACGGGCGGGATGGTTATCTCGCTGTAATCGTTGACTGTCCTGTGCCATCCGCATGCCGCACAGACCAGCCTGTGCATGTTCCCGTGTATATCTATCACATTGCGTGAACCCGCCGCCTGATGGAACCCGTCGATGTTCTGGGTCAGCACCCATACCCTTTTAAAATGTCTTTCCATCTCGGCAATGGTCCTGTGCGCGGCATTGAAGGATGCTTCCCGGCATCTCTTTTCTATCCTGGAAAGATACTTCCAGGTAACCTCGGGCCTCTCTTTTATCATCTCCCCGGCAAGGGCCATCTCTATGGGGATGCCGTCCTCTGTGAACTTATCATTATAGAGCCCCCCTATTCCCCTGTAGGTCGGCAATCCCGAATCCGCGGAGACCCCGGCGCCGGTTATGAAAAAGATACTGCTGCATCTTTTCAGGAGCCCGGCGATCTTCTTGATCTTTTTATGGTTTTGAGTATCTTCCATGCCCTTTTATTATCACTTCAGTCTTGCCAGCATATTCCGGATCTCAGGCTGGTCCGGCTTTATGCGTAACGACCGCGAAAAAGCGCCCTTCGCTTCCGTCCTTTTCCCGAGGCGAAGGTATATCTTGCCTTTGACGTTCAACGCGGACGCGTGCTGCGGGTTCAGTTCAATGGCTTTATTTATCTCCTCAAGCGCCTTATCATTCCTTCCCATATTGGCATATGCCACGCCCAGGTTAAAATGGGAATTCGCGTGTTTTGGGCTTATCTCAACTGCCTTTAACAGCACCTGTTCCGCCTTGCCGTGCTCGCCCATCTCAATATAGATATAACCCAGATTCGCGTATGCCTCGGTCTGGCCCGGCGCTATTTTCAGGGCCTTCAAATAACAAGGCACGGCTTTGTCGAACTCGTTTCTCCCAGCGTAAATATTACCGAGGTTTATATAAACACGTGGTGTCTGTGAATAGGGCAATATGCTTTTATACAGTGTTTCATCGTCCTTCCATTCCATGTTCTTCCGGTATGTTAAGGTCCCGAGTATCGCTCCCGCGGAAAGGGTTATGAATAAGAACAAAAAAACTTTGTTTCTCCCCCCTGTTTTGCGGCTCTGCAGGAGATCCCACAGGACCAGATTCACCAGAAAGAACAAGCCCGCGCATGGCAGATACAGCCAGTGGACGGCAATAAAAGCGTTCACTGGGTACAGGTTAAGCACCGGCAGGAGCCCGATAAAAAACCAGGCCAGACCGAAAAACTTGAGCTTGCTCCTTTTCCAGAAAAGGATAAAGAGAAGCAAAACGAGAACTATGCCGATAACCGCCATAAGGGTGGGAACTTCCATGATAGACCCTGATCCAGCAAGGTGCGTTTCCATGTGAAAGCCCACAGGGTAGAACAGAAACCTGAAATATAAAAAAACCGCTTTGCACGCCGTGAGCGCTCTGACATAAAAAGGCAGAGCAGGTAAAGAAAGCGTAGAAAACGCGGTCTTTGAAAAATCAAGGACCGTGGCACGCGTCAGCAGATAACTGGCGAGGACCACAAAGAAAGGAACAGTTAAAAGCCACTTCCCTTTTCCGCGCGTCCCGGTATCATCCGCAACTGAAAACAGATAAAGCGCGATCAGGAAAGGGGTCACCAGGGCGACCTCTTTCGACAAAAGGGCCAGCGCAAAAGAAATCAATGAGACAAAATACAGTAAAATGTTTCTCCTGTTTCGCATGTAAACAATGAAACAGATAATAGAACAGAGGACGAAAACAGAATACAAGGGGTCTGCCCTGCCCGCTATGTATGTCACGGCCTGTGTCTGGACGGGATGAGCGCTGAAAAAAAGCGCGGTGGCGAACGCGATGAACACGTTGCGCGATATCAGGAATATAAGAAAAAAAACGAGCACCGAACAGGCCGCGTGCAGAAATATATTGGTAAGATGGAAAACAAAAGGCTTCCCGCCGCCAGTCACGTAATTGAACATGTTCAACAGGGAATATACCGGTCTATAAAAATTGTTCCTCGCGCCGCTCGAATGCGCCACATTGCGGGTCAACACTTCGCGGCAGTGGGAAAAGTCGTGTATGAACGGGTTTTGGACTATAAAGATATTATCGTCCCAGACGAACTCGTTTGTCAGGGAACCGGCGTAGAAAGAGAACGTGACCGCGATAAGTATGATCGACAGGAGTACAAAACTCAAGTTCCCTGTTCTGGCTCCTGATAACGGCATTGTATGATCCCTTAGATCCTTTTCTGCACCCATCTCAAAATATCCTCAAAAACCTTCTCTTTTCCCAGTTCTATTGACAGGGCGTGGCGCATCTCAGGATATTCTATTATGATCTTGTCCGGGGTCTTGAGCCTTTTAAAGATGCTTCTGCTCGCTTTGGGGCTTACCAGAAGCTCATCGCCCGCCAGAAGGAACAATACGCCTGTTGGGATCCGTCCCCGGAAAATCATGCAGCGTATCTGGACCATGCCGATATTAAACAATAATTTTGATGTGCCCGTCCGGTGCTCCCTGGGATCCCTGTCGATCATTTCCTGGTATCCGCGATCCCTGGTGCACATCTCCGAGGTGAACGGGAGATTAAACTGTTTTCCGGGATCGTATAAAAGGGATGCGAGCATCTTGATGTAATCCAGCACGGTAAATTTTAATCTGCTCATAAAGGCGGGTGAAATACATACCAGGCCGTCAAAAAGTCCGGGATACATTATCGCCGCGATAAATGAAATAAGAGCTCCCATGCTCTCACCGAGAATAAAGATCTTTTTTCCCGGGCTTTCTTCTGAAATAATCTCGCAAAGGCGTTTTATGTCCTCAAAGTAGGTCCTGAAAGAATCTATATGACCCCTCGGGCCTTGTGTCTCGCCGAATCCTTTGAGATCTATCGCGTAAGAGGAAACATTTTTCCCCAGAAAAAAGTCCGTCATGCATTCCCATCTTCCACTTTGAGCGGCCAGGCCATGCACCAGCAATAAGACGGCCCTCTCATCTGTAGCTTTCCATTTCCTGTACAGTATACCTGTCTTGTCATCCTTTTTTATCGGTTGCATCGTGACTCCCCTCTGAAGAACGGACGGCCTGCGCTATCCATGCTTTTCAAGCTGCGTAAAGTGCCTGGCCGCCTTGACGGCCCTTTTCCAGGTGCTGATCATTTTTTTTCGTTTCGCGCTATCAAGGTCAGGCTGAAAACTTTTTGCCATTCGCCAGTTCTTTTCAATGTCTTTTTTGCTTTTCCAGTAGCCGGTGTGAAGTCCCGCGAGATACGCGGCGCCCAGCGCGGTTGTCTCGGGAATGGCGGAACGGATGACCGGGATCCCGAGTATATCCGCCTGAAACTGCATCAGGAAATAGTTAACGGAAGCGCCGCCGTCAACCTTAAGTGATTTTATTTTATGTCCCACATCCTCCTCCAGCGCTTTAAAAAGATCGGAGGATTGGAATGCGATGCTCTCCAAAGCCGCCCGTGTTATATGCGCGGGTGTGGTCCCCCTGGTTATCCCTACAATGATACCACGGGCATCTGGGTCCCAGTATGGCGCTCCAAGGCCCACAAAAGCGGGCACAAAATAAACTCCCCCTGAATCAGGCACAGAAAGCGCCAGTTTTTCCGAATGGGCAGCGGTCTTCAGTATCTTTTGCTCATCGCGCAGCCACTTGACAACCGCTCCGGCTATAAAAACAGAGCCCTCCAGAGCGTATTCCATACCATCGCCTATATCCCAGGCAACGGTGGTCAAAAGCCTGTGTTTGGAAAAAACCGGCTTCTTGCCGGTGTTGACAAGCATGAAACAACCCGTTCCGTAAGTATTTTTCACGCTGCCTACCTTAAAACAGGCCTGGCCGAAAAGCGCCGCCTGCTGATCCCCGGCAACACCGCAAATCGGTATTTCTTTTCCGAACATACTCTTTTTCGTTATACCGAACAGTCCGCTTGAAGGCCTTACGGCCGGCAGCATCGCGGCTGGTATGTCAAAAATACCGAGAAGCTCTTTATCCCACTTGCCGGTCTTTATGTTAAAAAGAAGTGTCCTGGAAGCATTGGTCACGTCAGTAACATGCTCCCCCGTAAGATTAAAGATAAGCCAGGAATCCACCGTGCCAAAACAGATCTCGCCGTTCTCCGCGCGTTCATACAGACCGGGAATGTTCTCCAGCAGCCATTTGATCTTGGTGCCGGAAAAGTACGGGTCCAGGATCAGGCCGGTCTTTTTCTGTATGACCCGGTCAATTCCACGTTCCGCGAGCTTTTTACAGATCTCGGCCGTCCTCCTGCACTGCCAGACTATGGCGTTACACACCGGTTTTCCGGTATCTCTTTCCCAGAGGACCACTGTCTCTCTTTGATTTGTAATGCCGATACCAGAGATCTGCCCGGAAGTTATGGAAGCCTTTTTCAGCGCCTTCCGCGCCACGGACAGCTGGCTTTCCCATATCTCCACCGCATTATGCTCCACCCACCCGGGCCTGGGAAATATCTGGGTGAATTCTTTCTGGTGGCTGGAAACGATGTTCCCCTCGTGGTTAAAGACGATCGCCCGGGAACTTGTCGTCCCCTGGTCCAGCGCGAGTATGTATTTTTTCATGGCATCCCTCCGTAAAATCTGTAAATTCTTTTTGACAGCGCTTTTTTTAGAATTATACTTTAATTATAGCTTAATGTCATACGGCTTAATGTCAAGATATAGAAAATGAAACCAAAATTCGATGTTATCATAATAGGCGCCGGCGTTGTCGGCGCTGCCATCGCGAGAGAGCTCTCCCGGTACCGCCTGAAAACCGCTGTCCTTGATAAAGAGGCGGACGTCTCTTTCGGGACCAGCAAGGCGAACTCCGGCATCATCCACAGCGGTTTCCATGCAGAACCCGGCACGCTGAAGGCCAGCCTCTGCATAAAAGGCGGCCGCTCTTTTGACCGTCTCTACGAGGAACTGGAGTTCCCTTTTGAACGCAGGGGTGAACTGATGGTCGCCTTTACGGATGAGGAAGTCCGCATACTCCAGTCCTTCTACCAGCAGGGAAAGAAAAATCATGTCCCGTACCTGGAACTCCTGGGCCGCGAACGCACCATGGAGATGGAGCCCCACCTGAGCCCTGATATCATGGGCTCCCTGCATGCCCCTACCGCGGGCATAATCTGTCCCTATGAATACTGTTTCGCGCTTATCGAGAACGCGATGCGGAACGGGGTCGAGGTCTTCACGGGCGAAAAGGTTACTGTTATCAGCAAGAAAAAAAGGCGGTTCTTTGAGATCGAAACGGAAAAAGAGAGCAGGTTCTCATGCTGCTTTGTAATAAACGCGGCCGGCCTTTACGCCGATGATATTGCTGCGTCGGTCGGCATTACTGATTTCAAGATACTGCCGCGAAAAGGAGAGGAATATCTCCTGGACAGGAGGGTCGGGACCCTTGTAAAAAGGGTGCTCTTCCCTATCCCCACGAAAACATCCAAGGGAATGCTGGTTATACCAACGGTCGAGGGGCCTGTCATGGTGGGGCCGACTGCCGTTGATATTGACAGGAAAAATGATTTCAGCACCACCCGCGCAGGTTTGAAGACAGTCTTTGAGCACGCCCAGAAGATGGTCCCTTCCGTCAGAACCTCTGATATTATCACCTCCTTTGTGGGCATCAGGCCCGTGGCCACGGGAAACGATTTTATTATCGGCAAAACCAAGGTGGATGGGTTTATCAATGCCGCGGGCATACAGTCCCCCGGACTTACCGCGTCACCGGCCATCGCTGAAATGGTCCGTGATGTGCTGCTTCAGGAAGGCCTCAAGATGGAGGTAAAGCCTGATTTCGATCCGAAGAGAAGATCCATACCCCGGGCCAGAAAACTCGTTGAACGGAGGGAATACAAAAAATTAGAAGAGATCGCTGAAAGCGATAAAGAATATTCTAATCTGGTCTGCCGCTGTGAAAATGTCACAGAGGCGGAGATCGTCGCGGCGATCAGGAAGGGGCACGTGACCCTGGACGCCATAAAGTTCGCGACCAGGGCTGAGACCGGCCGCTGTCAGGGAGGCTTCTGCACTTCAAGGATAATGAAGATCATAGAGAGAGAAACAGGCATACCCCTGGATAAGATCACCAAGAAAGGCCCTGGATCCGAGATCTTACCGTTCCAGCTCAAGAAAGGAGAAAACAAGTGACCCGGGAAGTCCAAGCGCTGGTCATCGGAGCCGGCCCAGCGGGCCTGGGAGCGGCTTTATCCCTTAAGAACGCGGGGATAGAAGATATCCTTGTGGTCGATAGAGAGGACTCCCCGGGAGGCATACTTCTTCAGTGTATCCATAACGGGTTCGGACTGCATCAATTCAACGAGGAACTGACCGGTCCCGAATACGCGGAACGCTATATAAACCGTTTCCGAAAAAGTAATATAGACCTGCTGGTCAATACGAGCGCGATCGACATCATCGCTGATGGAGACAAAAAAACAGTCGTCCTCCTCTCGGAAGAAGAGGGACTGATGGAGGTCAGCGCCAAAGCCGTTATCCTGTCCATGGGCTGCCGTGAACGGAACCGGGGGAATATAGCTATTCCCGGCAGCCGGCCGGCAGGCATCATGACAGCGGGTTTTGCCCAGAAGATGGTCAACATGCACGGCCACATACCCGGCAAAGAAATAGTGATCCTTGGGTCGGGAGATATCGGATTGATCATGGCCAGGCGACTGACATGGGAGGGGGCGCATGTAAAAGCGGTCATCGAGGTCCAGCCGTTTCCGGGAGGACTGAACCGCAACATAGTGCAGTGCCTGAACGACTTTAAGATCCCCCTTTATCTTTCCCACACGATCACGAACATCAAAGGCAACTGGCGTATAAAGGGCGTGGATGTCGCGTCCATTGATAAGCACCTTGAGCCGACGAGTGAAGATAAGTTCAGCCTGACCTGTGACTGCCTGCTGCTCTCCATAGGGCTTATACCGGAGAACGAGCTCTCGCTCAAGGCAGGAGTGATACTGGACCCCGTGACCCGCGGAGCCATAGTTGACGTGAACCTCATGACCTCGGTGCCGGGTGTCTTCGCCTGCGGCAACGTCCTTCAAGTCCACGATCTGGCCGACTGGGTCTCTGAAGAAGCTGAATACTGCGGAAAAGCGGCAGCGCTTTATATTCAGGATAAGATCACAAAGGGCAGGGAACTCCCGGTAAAGACCGGCAACCTCGTAAGATATGTACTCCCTTCCCGGGTCGAAGCCGGAAAAGAGGCCATTCTGTCCCTGAGGCCTATCACTCCTGCTAAGGACATCACTCTGATGATAAAGTCGGAAAAAAAGATACTTCACAAAAAGAAACACAAAAAGATCTTTCCGAGCGAAATGCTCCGGATACCGCTCAAGGAGATACCAGCGGATGCTCAATATATAGATGTATCTTTTGTCTGGGAGGAAAAATGAAAGAAGACCTGATCTGCACCAACTGTCCTCTTGGATGCGGTCTGCAAGTGACTTACGATAAGAAGAAGATAATCAAGGTCGAAGGTAACACCTGTAAAAGGGGCGAGGAATACGCGGAAAAGGAGATCTTCCATCCTGAAAGGATCGTTACCACGACCGTGCGTGTATCAGGCGCCGCTGTCCCCTTTCTCCCGGTAAAGACGGACAAAAGCGTCCCCAGAGAACTCTGTTTCAAGGTAATGGACCGCGCGTTCGGCGCGCGGGCCAAGGCGCCTGTTAAGGCCGGAGATATAATAATAAAAAATATCCTGGATACCGGCGCCGATCTGGTGGCTACAAGAAGCCTTAAAAAGGAGAAAAACAATGCATAATTTCGTAGGCGAGCTCATGGGCACGATGATATTGATCCTTCTGGGGGACGGCGTTGTCGCCAATGTCCTTCTCGGCAAAAGTAAAGGTGAAAATTCCGGGTGGATCGTTATCAGCACTGGCTGGGGCCTTGCCGTGGCCATGGCCGTTTATGTCGCCGGATGGGTCAGCGGGGCCCATATAAACCCGGCCGTTACTATCGGCTTTATCTCTATCGGCAAACTCAGCGTCCGGCAGGCAATACCTTATATCAGCGGCCAGTTTCTCGGCGCGTTTCTCGGCGCGATCCTGGTCTGGCTTGCCTACATGCCGCACTGGAAGGTGACCGACGACGCTGACCGCAAGCTCTCGACCTTCTGCACCATGCCTGCTATCCGCAGCTACGGACTTAATCTGCTGACCGAGATCATCGGCACGGCCATGCTGGTGTTGGGCGTACTGGGGATCTTTGATATACACAACAGCCTCGGCAAGGGCATTGCCCCTTATCTAGTGGGTATGCTGGTATTTGCGATCGGCCTGTCCCTGGGCGGCCCCACCGGATACGCCATCAACCCGGCCCGCGACCTGGCCCCGCGGATCGCGCACTTTCTGCTGCCCATTCCCGGCAAGAGGGACTCTGACTGGGCCTATTCATGGGTGCCTGTTGTCGGTCCGATCATCGGATGCCTCATAGGCGCTCTCCTGTACCATTTCACCTTTGAAATATTCGTACCCCTGCTCACACAGGGATAACGTCCCCATTAGGCGGCGACTATGGCCTGCCGCTGGCCTTCGTATATCTTCTTGAGTTCTTCAAATTCAAGCGGCTCGGCCCTGGGAATGAATCTAAATACCCTGTCACCCAGCTTACTGATGTCCATAAAGGGATTGTCCAGTGATACCGGTTCTCCGAAAGCAAGCTTCAGGGATATTGTAAGCATATCAAGGAGCCTTATGTAGCTATATTCCGGAAAACTTTCAGGCAACGCGACTTCCGCGAAGAACGCGCCTTTCTTTTCCTTATCCGATTTTCTTAACTCATCAAAGGCTTTTGAAGCGAGCACGTTCTGGCCTCCAAGGATAACAATATTTGAGAGAGGGATCCCCTTTTTATCTCTTTCTTTCAATAATACCCCTGCCAGTCTTTCACCTTTACTTCTTATTATTATCAAATTATCCAGACCTTTCTTCCTGGACAGATGGCTTAACCTGTTCAAAAGCCCCTGGATGGCAGAAACTTGAGTGTCAGGTATCCATGTCGTATCAATACCGACCATGATCTTCTCGCCTCTTGCTTTGGCTTCATCCACCTGCACGATGACAGCGTCTATAAAATCCTGGACGCCTTTCTTTTCCCTGTCAACATCGACACGGGGCTCTTCCCTCTCATCGACTGTTTTCTTGAATCCATATTCCCTGATAAATTCCTCTCTCCTCATATCCTGACCTCTTAAGTATCTTTCAACCGTTCCCCTGTCTATCTCTTCCCGATAATCGAATATATCTAATGCGGCAGGCTCTCTAAACCCGAGGGCTATAAGCTTGCCGACATGGTTGTCATCATACAGACGATCACCATATTTTTCCATGAGTCGTCTTATCGCAAACGCCCTTAATTCAGCGCCTACACCAATATATTTTTTCCCATCCGCGGGTTTAACCCTGTTCCACGGGGCTATCTCCATCATACTGATAAAAGGCGTTATCTCTAAATCAGCATATCCCTCAGTTTCCTTTCCATCTTCGGATAGAACAAAATACAGATCGGCTAATCTTTCTCTTGCATTATCTTTTAAATAGCCGATATAAGACTCTATATCCCCGTGGTGTGCCGCCTTAGGCCACCCTTCATATCTTAACCATCTTTCCAGACTTTCAGATACCTTAGTTCTTTCTTGTTCATTAAGTTCTAAACCGTTCATGACGCTGAGTCCTACCATGTATTTAGGCTCCTTGTCATTTTTTAGAACTACCAAAGAGGGTTCAAGTATAGGTTCTATTTCTTCCTGATAAACTTTTTTGAGATGAGCAACTTTCGGTCGGCGGTCTTTGCCCTTGAACCGGGCAAGGATGGGCAGGATTTCACTGGCTTTGTTCCTCACGCTCTCCGGGATGAAATATTCAGCGTCTTTTCCAGTGCCTTTACTTCTCTCAATAAGATGCAGGTGGTAATACAACCCCCTTAGGTCATACTTTATGGTCTCATGAGAACGTCCTATAAGGCCCGCTATTTCCTGCCCGGAAAACGCCACGTCAGGACCGGTTATGCCGTTATCGCAAAGATATGTAAACACGCCGTACAATGACCCATCCGCGGGAAGTTCGGACGGTCCCTCTGTTCTTGCTTTCTTCCTTCCCGCGGCTGTCGCGCTGTATCTCCCTGTCTCCCTGTGCATAACCCTGCCCATTGTATCAAGCGGCATATACAATTTATGCTCAAACTCTGACATGTAGAAATAATACAAACCCCACTTTATGCTCTTATCCAGATACACCATGAACGGCCCTCTATCCGGGGCCCACGTGGCTAAACATATGTCCACTACCGCCATGTAATCATACGGGATCTTGTTCAATACTGCAGTCGCTATGTCAAGGTCCTCGCCCCATACCCGTGTAAAGTAAGAACACATCCTTCCCGCCAGGCCCAGAAGAACAAATAAACTCGCGCTGTTACCCGCCTGCGCGTCCATGGCGAGACTGTCCACATCTTTCCCGGCTATATCCACGTCCAGCAGGTCATCCATGGATTCGGGCAGTTTTTTCGCTTCTTTATACTGGCTCAATATATCTTTTGTCCTATCCCAGTCTTGAACCGAAAATTCAATAACGGGCATCTTTTTAAGTATGGGATCGATCTCTTTACGGTAGACCTCCTGAAGGCGCATGGGCTTTGGATGAAGATCCTTGCCTTTGAACCGTGCGAGGATCGGGAGCACGTTATCAACGGCATTTTCCAGGAATTCAGGAATGTAATATTTAGTGAGCTTACCGCTTCCCTCTCTTTTATCCCTGTCCAGAAGGTGCAGATGATAATAGAGTTTGCTCAGATCATCCCTGATGGTCCAGTAAGAAAGACCCATCCCTTCGGCGATCTTATCCGCGGTGAGAGCTTTGTCAAGGCCTATTGCGCCCCTGTCACGGAGAAACCCGAATACACCGTGAAGGGAACCCTCATACGGCTCATCCTCGTCCTCATATCTCTCTAGAGATATCCTGTCAATATCCACTTCCCTGGGGGCCAGTCTCCCGTCTTCACCGAGCGTTGCGATCGCCCTGAGCTGCAATTCCCTTTCATAAAAATCGTACAAACCTCCTTTTATTCTTATATTTATATACCCCAAAAAATTCCCCTGCGGATCGAACCGTAATATACATTTATCCAGAAGGTCCATGTAATCGAACGGCATTCTGCTTAGTATGTTTACGGAAATGTTCAATCTTCTACCGAACACACCCATCCAGTAACGGTATACCCTCTCTGCGATGCCTAACAGGATAAAATAGCTCGCGGAGTTCCCTCTCTGCGCGTCCGCCGCGAGAAGATTTATGTCCTCTTTGCTTACCCTTGATTCCAGAACCCTGTCCAAGGAATCGGGAAGGTCATCTGCTCCTTCATAGTTCCGGAGTATGTCCTTTGCCGCTTCCCAATCTTCATATGATATCGTAAGGGTCGGTTCCGGCGGGACTATATCAGGGATGCCCAGATACTCCTTAAGACGTCTTACTGTTTCATCGCTGTCCAAGCCACCGAACTCCCTTTTTGCCCAGGTATAAAGACCCAGCAGATTCCTGTTGTTAAACTCCGGTATCTTCTTTCGGAAATCCGCTCCAACCAGTTCACCGGCTTTCTTGTTTAATGCCTTGCCGAGTTGCTGTAGAATATGGACCATTGCGTCTTGGGTGGTCTTGGACCACTTCACTCCGCCACTTTTGATTAACTGCAGCACATTTTCCCTTGTAATATACTTCTCCCTGACCGCTATGCCCAGATACTCCTTTAATTTTTTCAATGCCGGCTTTTCAGCGCAACTGAACCTCTTCTTCGCCCATTCCAGAACTCCGCTTAAGCTCTTGCCCCCGAAGACCTGCGGTTTTTTCCTGAAATCGGACGTTAATAAAGCACCGGGGTCCTTTTTCAGTGCAGTGGCCAGTTCTTTGACCATGAACAGTTTTGCCGACTTTGTGGTATTCACCCACGGCAAACGCTCCCTCTTGAAAAGAGCCAGTACATCCTTTTCACTAATAGTCTCCGGAACACTCGTGAGAAGGTCCTTTATGCCCAAATATTCTTTAAGCGCCCTCAATGCCAGAGACGGTTCCTTCTCCCCGAATTCCTTTTTCGCCCAACTGAGAAGCCCGGCAAGGCTCCTGTTGCCAAATCCGGAGATCCTCTTTTGAAAATCTCCCGTGGTCAGGGCTCCGGGGGCCTTCTCCAGGGCCTTAGCCAACTCCCTTACCATAAAAAGTTTTGCCTTCTTCGTCGCCCTGTCCCAGGATATCTGCCCCGCTTTATGGAGATCAAGCACATTGGTTTCGTCGATCCTGGTTTTCATCTCTTCTATACCAAAATACTTCTTTAATGCCTTCAAGGCTTCGACCGGGCCGGAACATTCAAACCTGTGCCTTGACCAGATCAAAAGTGATCCCAGATTCTTATCGTTAAATTCCGGTATTTTCTTTAAAAAATCCGGCGTTGTCAGATCCTTCGGCTTCTTACCCAGGGCTTTCGCTAACATCTGCAGCATGTGGAGCTTAGCTTCTTTTGTGGTATTACTCCATGGGATCATCCCTGTCTTGAACAGCCTTAAAACATCGGGTTTGTCTATTCCCATAAAATCATCTTTTATTCCCAAATATTGTTTCAAAACGCTCAATGCCGTATCCTTGTCAGGGCATTCAAATTCCTTTTTTGCCCATAGCAACAATCCGTCGAGCGGCTTATTGCCTAATTCCGGTATTAGCCTGTCGAGATCTTCCTTGAACAGTGCTCCCGGTCTCCTTCCTAACGCTGCGGCAAGTTTGTTCACCATGGACAATTTAGCCTTCCTGGTGGTGTTGCTCCACCGGAAATCGGGAACTTCAATGAAAGACTGCAGGACCCCGGTTTCATCTACCATCCCGATCTTCCCGGCTGTGTCCAGATATCGTTTCAGCCTGGTCAGTGCTTTGTCATAATTTTCACATTTAAATTTCTTTTTTGCCCACTCCAGGATCCCTGCAAGACTTTTACCGCCGAATTCCGGCATGCTCCGTTGGAGATCATAAGTGGTCAGTTCTTCCGGCCTCTTATCAAGGGCTCCGGCAAGCGTATTTAAAACAAGCAGCTTTGCCTCTCTCGTCGTCCTGTCCCAGCGTATCAGACCCATATTCAACATCCGGAACACGTCATCCTCATCGATGAGAAGGCTCAGGTCCTTTATCTCGAGGTATCCTTTTAACACTCTCAAGCCCTCAGTATCGTTATCACGGTCAAACTCCCGTTTGGCCCAGTATATGAGCCCATAGAAGTTCCTGTTATTGAGCTCCGGTACTTTTCGCTGAAAATCTCTCGGAACAAGGAACCGCGGCTTTTTTTTCAGATGCTCGGTGAGTTTTTTGAACATGAAAAGTTTTATCCCTTTATTGACCTTATCCCAGACAAGCTTGCCCTCTTTCAGAAGCTCCAGGGCCGTGGCTTCATTTATGATTTCCTTTATGGTTTCCTTTATCTGTAAATATCCTTTAAGCTCTTCGAGCGCCTTTTCATCGGTCCTGCATTCGAACCTCTTTCTTCCCCATCCCAGAAGCCCCTTCAGTGTCTTGTTCCCAAGCTCGGGTATCCTCCTTTTAAAATCAGGTGTGGTCAGCATCCATGGATCTGTGTTAAGGTGCCCGGCAAGCTCTTTAAACATAAAAAGCCTGGCTTCTTTTGTGGTGCGCTCCCAGCTCAGCCGGCCGGACTTGAACCGTTCTAAGACCGTGGTCTCGTCAATATCCTCGGTTATCTCTTTAATATCGAAATATTTCTTTAACGCTCTCAAGCCTTCATCGGCACTCTTGCATTTAAATTCTTTTACCGCCCAATCAAGAAGTCCTCCAAGGCCTTTATCCCCAAATACCGGCCTCTTGCCATGCAGATCACTTACCGTCAGCGCGCCGGGCTTTTTATCCAATGCATCCGCGAGTTTGTTGACCATGAAAAGTTTCGCTTCTTTGGTGGTATTCCCCCAGTGCACATTACCTTTCTTGAACGTTTGCAGTATCTCGTCCTCATCTGTCATTCGCTTCTTCTCTTCTAAACCCAGATGCTCCTTAAGCGCTTTGACGGCTTCGGTGTTGTTCTTGCAATTGAACTTCCTTTTCGCCCACTCCAGAAGTCCTATAAGGGTCTTCCCTTTGAACACCGCCGGTTTCTCCTTGCGAAAATCATCCACGCTTAAAGCACCCGGCTCTTTCCCTGTCGCTTCAGCGAGTTTATTGACCATCAGCAGCCTGGCCGCCCTGGTGGTTTCTTCCCAGAAGACACGACCGGTCTGGAATAACCGTAATACCTCGTCCGGCCCGACCTTTCCTTCTTCCTCCTCGCCCTCATCCGGGCCCTCTTCGGGTTCCATATCAGACAACAAGGGCTTGATCTCGTTTTCATATACTCCCTTGAGCACAGCGACCTTGAAGTACCCCCCTCTGAACTGGCCTAGAACAGGCAGGATCCTATCCGCCCTTTCCCTGACAGGTCCGGGAATATAGTACTTTATGTCTTTTCTGGTTCCTTTAGGCCTTTCTACAAGATGCAGATGATAGTATAATCCTCTCAGATCATTTTCTACGGTCGAAAAAGCAAGGCCTAAACCATCTGCTATCTCCTTGATTGTAAGAGCGTTGGCAGGATCTGTTATCTCGTTATCGCAAAGGTAAGCGAACACTCCGAATAGTGATCCGGGAGGTGGGGATCCTGGATCAAATCCCTTTTCTTTCAAAAATTCATGATATTTTTTTCTGAATTCCTCGTCCACTATGCCCACAGCGATCAGATCTGATACCTGCCTGTAACGCTCATCACGCATGGTCCTTTCCATACACAACGGTATTTCAGGGATATTAAGTGGCCTGAAATTAGACTGGAAGAACCATAGAATATCAACATCCTTCAAGATATTCATCAGGTCCAGCACCCCTTCCACGCCTATGAAATCGACCAGCATGGCCATGAATATATTAGGATGTTTGACCCCGGCGACCAGTGTCCGCAGGGCTCCTGCCGCTTCTTCATGCATGCCTTCAAGATATAGACGTTTGACCCTGTATATCTGTGTGATCTTCCCTGTCTCCTCTGCCACATTTTTTATTATCTTGAATTCTTCCGGGTTATCTTCGTACGGCCCGAAAACGCGGCCCCTCTCCCTAGGGTTTACTTTTGAATACAGCATTGCCTTATAAAAGAAATGCGAACGCGGATCATTTATAGTGGTTATGACCTGCTGGGTGATATGTCCGGTCATCATTATATGCATAACGCCTTCGTCCTTTACCCCGTTGAGGAACCGCCGCGCTGCCTTCCAGTCGCCCCCTCTCATCAGCCCCTCCAATCTTACTATATTTAGCTCTCCCCAGATGTGAGCCAGATCACCAGCGACCTCATCATCCGGTTTTTCCAGTGATCCTAAAGCGCTGTTAAGCGTCGGGAAGTTTTTACGGTCAGATCTTACATAAGAAAGGAGCGCTATGAATTTTTCATGAATCGGAAAGCCCCGGTATTCATTGATGGTTTTTCTGAAGAGCTCTATATCCAGTCGCAAATCCCTTTTCACAAGGTCCAGGAACTGGGTTATTTCAGCTTCTTCTAAACCCAAAAGATGTTCGCCCAGACAGAACAGCTGCAGGATCGGATAAGACTCCTCAAAAACAGGGTATACCAGGGATAAATACCTGCTGCGGTGGAACGCGTTGCCCAGACGGATCTGGTCACTGCGGAATCCTATGGCCTTCCGCTCCGTCTCTCCTATTACACCTGTAATATTCGCATTTACCAGGTTCAGAAGAGTCCTTAATTGCTCTTCCTGCGACGCATTGGTCTCGGTAGACAATATTAATCTGAGGAATCCTCCGGTCTTGTTATAAGTAAGCTTGGGCCTCGGGATATCAGCCTCCTCCACGTAGATCTTTTCCACGCCTGTCATCTTCAGAACTTCGAGTTCTTCCTTGTGCTCCATCAGTATATCGCCAAGGTCAAAGATCTTCTGGTGATGGATATCTGAAAATGTCAATTCAACATCCGATATGTGAAAGCTCTGTTTCGAAAGGATTGTCTTTACCGCGTCGCTGATAGGGTCCCTGACATCCTGAATAGGCACCCCCCGGCCGCACCTGTCAAGAATATCCTGTATCCTTTCATAGTTTATCTCGCCGATGCCATCAAGGTTAAATTCGTGAAAATATGCTTCAAGGAAAGCCTTTATGTAATCAGCACCGCAGTGATAATGGATGTCCCCAAGAATATTTCCCCGGCTGAGATTGTTCTTTATGTCAAACGCGACCGTAAGAAGGTCTTTCAGCTGATACCCCAGGGTCATGTTCAGGCTGAGTTCCCTTTTGATAAAACCGTGCGCAAAGTCATTAAAGACGGCTCTATGGGAATCGCCTTCTCGTAAAACGGTCACGTTCCCGTGATGCGGTGTCCCATGGATATACCCTCCGTCATGCAGCTCCCTTAAAGCCTCTCCATAAACGCGGAAATATTCCTCAATGGTCTCTCGCATGGTCCTCTTCTGAGCTTCTCCAAGAGGCACGTCCGTTGCTATCATATTGATAACAGACCCCCTGTCTTTTTCAAATTTATCCGCTATCTCATCCACCGCGTTATGAGAAAACCTTTCATCCTCTTCGTCTTCCAGTCCCAGGATCACAAAACCGAAACGCGCTCTGCCGAAATGCGCGGGATCATACGCACCGTATCCCATGACGCAATTCACGGGCATATCGTCCTGTAACGCCCCGAATGTTGTGTTGAACTCATTAAGGGTCTCTTCAGTGCTCTGGAACCCCCTGTATCTCGGCGAAATGTAAGGCGTTTCCATGAACCCTGTTTCCTCGAACTGTATTTCATGGGTCGGCAGAATGTGGCTTGGCGGCGCTTCATACCTGTCAAGTGAAGGCCTGCCGGCTTCGCCTTTTTCCTCGGGCCTGTAACACACTGCTTTGACCTTTACGGCCTTTAACTTTTTCCCTCTGACCGTGACCGGTTCGGTTAATTTCAGTACCGCGGACCTCCTTCCGGATATTTTGTCCGGAAAGAAATATTCCCACGTGGCCGTCTCCCTGATCCTTTCAAGGACCTCTTCTGGAAAATGTTCCAGAGTTTTTTTAGTAAAATAAAAATCAGCCCGGTATTGTCCCCGGATGTTTTCCGCTGCCCTGTCAGGCAGCCACTGGTCCCAGACCTTGTTCACCGGTTCCGGGTATAAAATATTCTCTGATATGAATTTTTCAGTTCCCTTTTTCATGGAATCTTCTATTATCCCTGAAAACACGGGCAGTTCGGTCGGTACCAGTTTGGGGTGGATCCGGCCGCTCTCAGGATCCCTTTCCAGCCTTACAGGGCTCCTGAAAGGCGTTGGAAAAGATTTATCCAGAAGGTGTGTGATGAAAAGAAGGTCGGGATGGGGTTTTCGCCACGGGTCAGGCCCTATAAGGTCCAGGACATTATTAAACCCGGCCACTGTCATGTTATTGTAGGCATATGGTTCTTCATCAGTGTTCAAATATAACAGCTTCGTGTGGATCTTTTGCGGGCGTTTCGGAAGGGTCGATAAGGTATCACACAAAATTCTCGCCGATGAGCCATGAAAACCCGTATCAACGACTACAAGCTCATCGTACTTGTCCAGACCCTCCTGTTTGATATACTCTCGGAGCAGTTCAGGACTGTTCCGCGCTATTTTCCTGTTCAAATATACGGCGTGTATCCTTGATGCATCAACTCCCCTTTCTTCAGCGATCCGAAGCGCCTGCTTATACAAGTGGGCGCTGCCTGACAGGAGATATACCACGCCTACATTTTTTCTCTCCGCGTATTTCGGATATAAATACCCTTCCATGATGGACCTGTTAAGCATGAAAGCATGCCCCATTGCCGCGGAGTTGAAGAGATTGTCCATGAAATGCGACAGAAATTCACGCGCCGTGCGTGTGGTCTCCGTGTCATCATCCCTCTGGGCGTAAAGCGCGATCCGGTCCAGGGCTGTCTGTGACATACTGACCATATTCTTCACCCCCCAGGCCTCCAGCGCCGTGGCTGTCTTGGCAATCCGGAGCGATAGTTCCTGATCATCATCAAACAAGAGGAAATCCACCAGCTCGTCAACCGTACTGTACAGATCTTTGAACTGTTTCGCCCCGCGCAGGCCGCGTTTATATGCCTCGTAATATATCCTGGAACCGAAAAGCGGTGTCATCCTTACTTCTTTCCACAGCTCGTGTTTATCATCCAGAAATTCAAAAATGCGGTCTCCCCAGCTCTTGTCTATCCATCTCAAAAGCGCTCCCTCTTCCCTTGTTCTCTCAACAAGTTCCAGGACGTCTTTACCCGGGATATTGTCAAAAGCAAAGGTCTCAGGCCGTGTTCTCAGCCGGTCAAGGTCTATGGCGCTCAATTGCCCTATGTTGGTTATGTGGTCGCAGAACCTCGCGCCCGCGTCTATCCTTTTCTGGTCCTCTTCCGGCAGCACGCGAAGCACTTCGTCCTTTAATAGCGGGGTGCCAGCCCCTCCCGGACCTATCATGGCCGCGACAAAACCGGTACCCCACGCGAGAATGTTGTTGTATAAAGCGTGCATGACTAAAGCGAAAACAAGGCTTCCAATTGAACTCGCGCCAGGAATAACATACCCCACCCTGAATAACATTCCCAGTCCCATGAATCCCAGATGATAAAGCAGGCCCGCGGAATCGGTATTATGTATTTTTCCATCACTTCCCCATCGATAAAGCTGCGTATGGAGCCCGCCGTAAATGAAATTGCTCACGAAAAACAGCACGAACATGTGTCCAATGTACAGGCCCCCGGTCAATGACAAGAACCAGGGGATAAGATTGAGAAAAAACACGGAAAATATCGTCTCCTCAAATAGAAAAGAGAGCCTCGTAGCTGTCTCTAGGGTCATTATCCCCCCATCTATAAAGGGTTGGAACAGCCAGCCGATCATGCCCGGCGGCGGACCCGCCTTGCGTTTTCCTTGCGTCTTTTCATCCACATTGAATCCCGTGTCCTCAAAAATTTTCTTTAACCCGGGAGTCTCGGCTATTCTTCCCCATATCTGCTCTTCCATATCCCGGATTTCATCAGGATCTGTTATCCCGTATATGGGAGCGATCTCTTCGACAGAATAGCCTTCCAGAAGGTCTTTCAGTAAAGGCGGCAACCCTTCCTTATCTACAGGGAGTCCGGGTTCCTGTTCTGCTTCTTCAAATTGCCCCAAAGAAACCGCATCCAGTCTGACCACTCCCCGGTCCCTCTCTTCCTCTTCGGCTGAAGTAATAATTGAGCTGAGCCTTTTCTCCCTCTTATAGTGCGTATAAAGCCCCCAGAAAATACTTTTGTACAGATATCCCCTGAACGACGTCTCTGATCTTTCATATCTCGCGATACAGGTATCAAGCGTTTTCAAATAATCAAAGGGCATGTCCAGCAATTCATACATCGGTATATTGAAACGCGCGCTTAAATTTTTCACACAATAGGAATGGAGCCTGTCAGCCAGAAACAACAGAATAAGATAACTCGCGTAATTGCCTTTTTGGGTATCTTCAGCCAGACTGTTCATATCCTCCTTGTTTATCCCGCTGTCCAGAATATCCTCCATGGTATCCGGCAGATTATCGCATCCCGGGTATGACCTCAATATATCTTTGGTGGTTTCCCAGTCCTCATATGACAATTCAAGGACCGGTCTTGGTCTGGCCAGATCGCTTATTCCCAGGAATGCCTTTAATTCTCTCAATGCCTCGGCAGATCCTGAGCAAATAAAATTTTTCTTTGTCCATAAAAGAAGACCGCCAAGAGATTTGCCTCCGAATAACGGTATCTTTTTTAAAAAATCGGAGCCGGTCAACTCTCCCGGGTCCTTTCGCAGGGTTACAGCAAGACTGTTGACCATGTAAAGTTTTGCTTCTCTCGTGGTCCTGCCCCAAGGAAGGATCCCCTTCTTGAATAAGGCCAGAACCTCAGTATCTTCGATATCAATAACAATTTCATCTATCCCCAGATATTCCTTTAATTTCCTCAATGCCGGGGCGTTTCGCGCGCACTTGAATTTTGTTCTTCTTGCCCACTCTAAAAAACCCTGCAGGCTTTTACCGCCAAACTCGGGTATTTTCCTGCTGAAATCCGATGTGTACAAGGCCCCCGGCTCTTTACCCAGGGCTTTGGCAAGGCATTCAACCATATAAAATCTTGCTTCTTCCGTGGTCCTGGACCACGGAAGATCTCCCTTTATGAATTCCTGCAGGACTTTTGTTTCGTCAATATCCTGTGGTTCCTCACCTGGTCCAAAGGTTGTGGCTTCTATATCCAGATATTCTTTCAGCTCCCTCAAGGCTTCTGACAAGTCAGCGTTTTTGAACATCCGCCCTGCCCACCTTAAAAGGCCCTCGATGACCTTTCCTCCGAATAGCGGTAATCTCTTACGGAAATCAGTCGCCGTCAGACCTCCGGGTTCCTTGCCCAAAGCTTCGGCAAGTCTTTCGACCATATAGAGTTTTGCTTCCCTTGTGGTCCTGCGCCAGGAGAGATACCCTTTTTTGAACAATTCCAGGACTCTGGTTTCGTCGATATCCTGCGGCGGGCGGGGGCCCTCTTCCATGCCTGGGTATTCCTCTTCTATATCCAGGTATCCCTTTAATCTCTTCAATGCCTCAGCTCTCCCTCGGTACTTGAATTTTCTTCTTGTCCATGCTAAAAGACCACTAAGGATTTTACCGTTAAACTCGGATATCTTCCTCTCGAAATCCGACATATGCAGGGCCGCCGGCTCTTTGCCCAGGGCTTTGGCAAGATATTCAACCATGTAACGCTTCGCTTCTTTCGTGGTCCTGTCCCACCGGAGACTACCCTTCCTGAATGCCTCAAGAACCCTGGTTTCATCTATATCCTGGGGCATCTCTTCTATGCCCATGTATTGCTTTAATTTCTCTACTGCCTCAGCTTCTCCCCGGCACTTGAACTTTCTTTCTGACCAGACTAAAAGACCCCTGAGGGCTTTATTTCCAAACTCGGGGATTTTCTTGCTGAAATCCCGTGTATTCAGGGTTCCCGGCTCCTTATCCAGGGCTTTGGCAAGGCTTTCAATCATGTAAAGTTTTGCTTCTTTCGTGGTCCTGTCCCACCGGAGACTACCCTTCCCGAATACCTCAAGAACCCTGGTTTCATCTATATCCTGAGGCAGCCGGGGCTTCTCTTCTATACCCAGGTATTCCTTTAGTCTTATCAGCGCTTCAGCGCTGCCTTCGCAGCCAAACTCTTTTCTTGCCCATGACAAAAGCGGCACACAAGTCTTATTGTTAAATGTTGAAATTCTCCTGTAAAAATCAACCGCTCTTAACGCGCCCGGAGACCTGTTCAGGGCTTTGGCAAGTTCCCTGACCATGAGCAGCTTCGCCTCTTTTGTGGTCACCCCCCATGAAAGATATCTCTTCCTGAATGTCTGGATAACTTCGGTTTCATCGAGCATATGCTGCGCCGGTTCCGCTTTGATCCCCAGATGTTTCTTTAATGCGATTAACGCGGCAGCGTCACCGGTGCAATTAAACTCTTCCCTCGCCCATCCCGAAAGTCCTCCAAGCGTTTTATTATTGAACTCCGGGATCTGCCGGAAAAAATCAGTGGTGCGCAGCTCTTCCGGCTCCTTACTCCTGGCCCTGGCAAGAGTCCTTACCATGTGAAGCTTTGCTTCTTTCGTGGCATACTTCCACTGAACGGTGCCTTCTTTAAACAACTGCAGAATCTCGGTCTCATCGATTTTCTTGTATATCGGCTCTATGCCCAGATATTTTTTCAACGCATCCAGCGCCTTTGCCTTATTCTCCTCATGAAACACCCTCGTTGCCCACGCTATGATGCCGCCAAGACTTTTTCCGCCGAATACCGGCCGCTGTTCATTAAAAGCCGTAACGGTCAATGCCCCCGCTTCTTTTCCCGCGGCATCCGCGAGCGTCTCTACCATGAAACGTTTCTCTTCTTTTGTAGTCCCCTTCCAGCTAAAACGTTTCATATTCCTGAACTCCTGAAGAATATTTCCAGGCCCTGAGAGATCGTCTTTACTGTCCGTTCCTGCCATGCCGATAGGGAGGTCGATCCGCGGATGCGGCGCGATCAGATTGTTATACACAGCGTGCAAAACCAGGGCGATACGCATGGCAGCCCCCGGATTCAGACCAGGGATAAGATACCCTATCCTGAAAACCGCGCCCAAGGCCATAAATCCGAACTTGTGGTATAAGGAGGCAAAGCCGACATCCTCGACTCCATCACCGTTCCATTTATACAGTCGGGCGTGAAGCATGCCATAGAGAAAGTTGCTCAGGATATAGAAGAAGATCATATGGGTCGGCTCAAGAAAACCTGTTACCGCGAGAAACCAGGGCAGAAACTCGAGAAAGAACAGCGAGAATATTCCCTCTTCCAGGAAGAATGACCACCGTGCCACGCCCTCCATGCTTATAACATGGTGTTTTACCAGAGGCTGCCAGATCCAGCCGATCATGCCCGGCGGCACCCTGCCTTTTTCAGGGGCGGAGTCTATACTGTCAGAAGGATATATTTTATCTATCTCTTGTATCGTTGTTTTAAGGGCGCCGCGATTTTCCTGGAGTATATTATAAGCGTTCTCTCCGTAAGTCTCCCGCAAATCCGGATTAGACAATAATAACTCCAGCGACTGAATAAGGTCTTCTTCATCTTGTACTTGTAAAGCCCCTTTACTATCCAAGAACATCTTAACAATGGCTGTAAATTCCTCCATGTTCGGCCCCAGAATTATCGGTTTGGCGAGATTAGCGGGTTCCAATGGACTGTGTCCGGCGTGTACGGGCCCGAAACTACCGCACACAACAGCAACAGTCGCAATACCGTACAATGTTCTGAGTTCTCCAAATGTGTCCAATATTACGACTTCCGGAGGCGGTGAACGGGCGCCGGTATTTTCCGCCAGCTCCGTTTTTTTAAAACTTCTTTCAAACTCTGTTCTGGCGTTGGCTAAGATCGCCTCCGTATATTCTAGTTGTCTCGGAGCTATTATTAATACCAGGTCCGGGTGCCTCTCTTTCAACCGCTTGTAGGCTCTAAGCATGATCTCATGTTCTCCCGGATGAGTGCTGCCCGCTATAATGACCGGCGTATCTTCGCCGATACCCAATATCCGTAAAAATTCCTGCTTTTCTTCCCGCTCAACGGTGATCACAGAGGTGTCAAACTTGATATTACCCGAAATGACCGTCCGGGAGTCCAGCGCCCCCTGAGAGATAAACCCCCGGGCTTCTTCCCTGTTCTGGGCCAGTAAAAGATCAATGGTCTTTAAAAATTCTTCATCCTTTCCTGCGCCATAAGCTTTCTCTCTGGCCATGTCCATGAGACATACTCCTCTGGGAACACGCCCATTGACCATAATGACTTTCCCGCCGTCTCGTTTAACGGCTTTAAGACATCCCAGTCCCAACCCTCCCGGGCGCTCGGTCATGATCAATAGCCTGACATTCACTTTTCTGAAAAACCTGTTCAAGAACAGCGGTATATCATAGGGGGTATATACTACCTGGACATCCGGAAACTTTTCTCTGGCCTGTTCAATGCCTGTTCTGTACGGACAGGAAAGCACTATTTTGCACCCGGGATATCTTTCAGCAAGCTCACGCATTACAGGCTCAGCGAGATTGAATTCACCAAGTCCGGTCGCGTTGATCCAGATTATATCCTCCCCTTCCAGTTCTCTTTGGATGTGTTTGGGCAAGAACAGCAGCTTTTGGGGGAGCTCTTCTATGGCATAATTGAGTAGAGCTCTGTGTAGTTCATATCTTATGCCGTGAAGAACTGCCAGGATCCAGTACAGCACTTTTGCCAGCAGGCCCTCTGGCGCGTTCACTACAATAACTCTCAGAAATTCTATTAATCTTTTCTCCTTGCTTAGATCCGTCTTCTTATCAGGCTGTTCCGGTTCTTTTGCTAAGGCCCCTGGATCCGCGGGTAAATCCGTTATTGGGTCTATCCCGTCAGCATCAATAGCTTGTTCGCGCTCCCTTTCTTCGGGCTCGGCTGGAGGAGGCCGGGGGTAAACTTCATCATCATAGTCGTCCACATCCCTTAAAACCTCGCAGATAACCTTTGCCTCTCCGCTTCCCGTGGGTATTGGTATCTGTTTGAGGGGTTCTATGGGTTTATCGGCTTTCAGTGAAAACCGTAATATCAGCCTCTGTTTTCTTTGTAATGTTTTCCGTGTAGCCATTGCCCGCTCTAGTCCCTCCAGCAGCCTATCCCGGTGTATTCTTAATTTTTGCATGTGTTTTCTGAACGCCGGGTCGCTTTCATCTACGACACCATCTACTTCAAAAAACTCAATCCGGGCTCCCTTGCTGATCATTATCGAGATCTCGCGTATCCTTCTCCTGTAATGCGCGACATCGTCTTCCGCGTCTCTCCTTGCCAGGGATGTCAGTGATCCGTCTTCTTCTCCCCTGTAAAACCTCCTGGCAATCCCTGAATCCTTCTCAATTATTAAAAATCTTTTATCCCCGAGCCTTTCTGCAAGAGCAACCCGCTCGTCTCCCATACCCTTCGGAAATGCGTCCAGGATATATTTATCCGTCTCGACCCAGTAATGCGGGTCTGAAACATGATTCATAACCCGGCCATTAATCCCCTGCTTGGTCAACAGTCTCAAAAGCTCTACGGAATGGCCCATGCAAACGTCAACTCCCTCACAGTTCTCTCGCGTCTGAAGCATGATCCACCTTAACTTATCCTTTCCCATTCCTGCTATGCCGTCAGAAAGAACGGGCGCCCTTCTCTGCTCGAGCGCTGTTTTCATCTTCTCAATGGTGTTTTTCAGATGCCTTGTAAGATCCTCAAGATGTCCACTGAATTCCTTTAACAACTTTTTCTCAGATCCGCCGGCAGGGATACTATCAAAATCCAGTGACTGGACCCTTTTCACCAATAATCCGGAGAGATCCTTTATCCTCCACGAGTAATTTTCCAGGTCATTCTTCGCCCATCTTATGGCACGTGTCGTCAGCAGGGTGTTTTTTTCGCCTTTATATAATTTTTTTGCAAGCAGGGAATTTTTTTTCAGGATCATAAATCTGGCGTCACCCCTGAGCCGCGCAAGTGCCGTTCGTCCTTTTCCCATCCCTTCCGGATAGGCGTCAATGATGTATTCATCAGTTTCGACCCAGAAATGACTGCGGTGATGCAGCGCCATGATGCGCCCGTTTATCCTTTTTTTAGCCAGCAATCTCAAAAGTTCCAGTGAATGGGTCCTGCATGTGCCGACGCCATCGCAATTACTGCGAGTAAGGAGCACTATATCTTCTATTTCTTTCCCGGAGATTGTCTTATCTAAAGGAGGACTGACTTCCGTTGGCCGTTTTACCTGTTCAATTCGTGATAGTTCCTTGAGCACGGCTGTTTCCAGTTTATCCTCCGCTGTCTCCAAATGCTCTCTTATCTTATCTATACTCTTTTTGGTCTCTCTATTCCTTTTGACTCCGGCGCTTTTCTCGTCGAACCTTTTGAAATATGAGTCGTGTTTTCCGTAAATCAGGCCAAATATGAAATGCATCCTTCCCTTGTAAAAAGAAACGTCATCTTCCGCATCCTCCTTTGCTTTCATTGTCAATAAAAAATTTTCCCTCCCCGTGTAATATTTATTAGCGATATCCGAGTTCCTTTCGACCAGGATAAGTCTTTCTTCACCTGGTTCCAGCGCTACTCCTGCGCGCTCTTTTACCATCCCTTCGGGATACAGGTCTATCACAAAGTCATCGGTCTCCACCCAGGCGTGAATCCCTTCCGGGTGTTCTACAATTCGTCCGGCTATACCTTTCCTGGTCAGCAGCCTTAAAAGTTCAAGAGAATGAAGTCTGCGAGAGCCAAGGCCGGCGCAGTTTTCCCGGGCTTGCAGAGCGATCTCTTTCAAATCCTGTCTTTCTTTTCCTATAGCCGTCTCCAGATCTTCCCTGGCGCAGGCAAGGTGCCACGCCAGTTTTTCCCTGTATGTCCTGAACCCGGGGTCACCCCTCTCCGCTATTTCCTTTTCAAAGTAAGAATAGAATAATGATTCTCCTTTCTCCATAATGTCGGAAATTTTCGATACTCTCTTCCTGTAATATGCCTTGTCGTTTTCCGCAGCTTTCAGGGCCTCCATGGTCATCTCTTTCTCTTCTTCACCCCGGTATAATCTTTTTGCCAACTCCGAATCTTTCTTCACAAATATGCAAGTTTCATCACCGAGTGACCTGGCTAGTTCCGTGTAATTATCACCAGCCCCTTCCGGGTACGCGTCTATGACATATTCTTCAGTTTCAACCCAGAAATGATTCACGTGTTTATCCTTTACTACACGACCTTTTATCCCCTTTTTGGTCAGCAACCTTAAAAGTTCAGGAGAATGCACCTCGCAGAACCCCAGGCAATCGCAGTTTTCCCTTGTCTGGTAAATGATCTGCTTTCCTTCTTTTTCGATTATCATATTATTCTCAGGGTCTGTCTCACTTACCTTTGGTGGTGTTTTTCTTGCGTAAGGAAGACAGAATGAGCTGCCTTCCTTATACAATTCCTGCCACTTGAACCTTGTGAAATCTATATGTGAGAGGTGCTTCATGATAAGCATTTTTAAACCTTCTTCGCTGATCTTGCTGCCATAGCGCTCCATGACCTGGGCTATCAAAAGGCTCAAATATACGAACCCTGTATCTTCCTGGAATGTATCGGTAGGCTCCAGCTTCGCTTTTTCATCCTGGTTTTCTACAAAGACAAACTCTCCGTTTCGTTTTTCGATCCTGACTATGGGATTGAATTTTGAGGAAGGCGAAAGAGTGTGATCACTATTCCGGGTTATTCCCGGTTGCGCGGCTGAAGAAATATCATTAAGCACGAACAGGCACACTATGCCTGATGCGACGGCTTTAAACCATAATCTCTTTGTAGTGAATATTTTTCTCATATAATATTATTTTTATTTTAAGATTGATAATATACAAAAGCATTGCATTATAACATAGAAAAGCCAGATAAATCAACAAAAGGCCATCTTCCTTTTTTTAAATTAACATTACCCCTAGCCATTCTGCCTATTCAATACCCTTTACCTACTTCCACCTACGAGGTGGGTACCCACCTCGTAGGTGGAAGTAGGTAAATCTTATCCATAACTTATTGTTTTGGAATATGTTAGACAAAACGTCTTATGCCGCTTGCAGGAAGGTGCTTATAATCTTATAGATGTGGTGGAGTTCGTCGTATTCAAAAGGTTCTGCGGGTTTCAGGATGATCGTAACGATTTTTTTATCTATATATAAAGCCTGTATTTTCTCTTCGGATAGCTCCTCAACGTTCACTGATCTATACAGGGATATCAGTTTATCGGTATCATATTTCGACACCCCCCTGTAGTGCAATGCCTTTGCCAGGGTGAACAGGGTAACTTCAACCAGGGGATAATATCCCATCATATCGATCCTGGAATCGTCAACATATGTTATTATGGCTTCCCCCTCAAATCCCAGGCATTTTTCTTTATTTGAATCCTCTGTTATCATAATAACATTGGACATTTTGACCTTTATTCCGTCTTTGCCTTCTCCGGTGTATTCCTGCACCTCATCGGCTAATCTTCCGCCGCGGCGTTTTATGATGATCAGGTTCTGCAGGATCGTTTTTAATTTTTCATCACTCTTCATGTTATATATATCCTTCAAAAGGGTCCTTACCAATCTTTCAGTTCCTTCTTTGCCAAGGTTCTCATCCAATGCGAGCAATACCTTTTCACCGTTCTCAAGACTCAGCGCAAGATCGATCATGGCGCAACTGAAACCACCTGTTGCTGTCTTTGCTCTTTCCTCATATCTTGCGATCAGCTTTAACCTTTCCCTCCCCTCTTGCGTCAGGCTGTATTCATGGCCCTTTCCATAACGGTACGGCCCTTTCTTCAAATGTCCCCTTTCCTCAAGCTTTTTTCTACCCCTTCTAATAGTAGAATCCGCGACCTTTGGTTTGACCGTTTCCTTATAATCACCAATCACATGAGCATCTTGTAGTTCCTTATGTTCACCAACCGCGGCCAGGTAATCCGCCGGGCTTCCGCCCGGCTTGAAGTTTCTCGTGTCAGGATGTACTGCGATATGACTGGCAGCAGGTTCTGATGGGCCATCCTGTTCCGGGCTTTGAGAGGACTGCTCTTCGTCCGGCACTTTTTTAAATCCAAAATAGATTGTAGGCACATACGCTGCCGCACCTATCAAGAGAGTAAGAAGACTGACATGGAAAGGAAAGTAAGCAAGATTATAGAGGACCGCCAACGGCAGTAGAATTTTGGCCAATTTCTTCATCCGCATCGGTCTCCCAACATCGGTCGCTTTATTGACAATATATGACACAAAATTATAGAGGACTTGCAGAGGAAATACCATTCCGGTTCGTTTCTTCATCTCTATTGGTTGCCCGGAAGTCTTTTTATTGACCAGATAGAACATATAGATAGCAAATGGAGGCTGTAAACCTCCCACAAGAATGGTCTTAGCCGTAAGACCTATTGGAAGAGAGAATAACATCCCTAACCCGATTACCCAGTATGGAAATGACCGGACAGATAGTTCCCTGAACAGAAAAAATTTCTCTCGCAATATATCTTTTATCACAGAAAGTTTTCTCTCTCCCGTGAAACGTTTTTCCGTCAAACCAGTGATAAGACCATGGAGCGGAAAGATGATCAAAGAGGAAAAAGTAGCAGACACTAACTGATCGGCAACACCTGTGAGAAAATCCGGCAGAAAACTCGTCCATGTAACAAAAGTCAGCGACCAGAACCAACTGAATAATACACTAGTTAAAAAGAAGACCAGTCCGATTGTGGCCCAGTTAAAACCCAACTTTTTCTCGGGCTGCAAGTTTCTTTCATTTTTCAAATTCATATACTGCCCGCAGATCTCTCCCATGGTCATGAAAGTCACAAAACCCAGGCTTTTACTCAGGGTCGCATGGTTCATAAATCCCGGTATGGTAACAAACTTCAGCATATTTGCTAAGGGGATCGGGGGGAGGACCTGAAGAACTGTGATAACTGCAATTATAATTGAGCCAACAATTGTAATAAACCTTAAACTTAGAACATGTGGAGTTTTATCCGGAATATCTGCCGGTGGAGCTTCATCTTCATGCCCTTCTCCTTCGGCGCCAAGATCTCTCTCCTCAACTTCCTTTAAATCCTTGAACCTCATCGTTGATATAACCTTAGAAATCTCGGGGTATTCTTCTGGCAGATCTATAATTTTTCCCGTATTGCGCCAATTTTCATAAGCTTTATCAATTTTTTCATTAAAAGAATGTGGGAGACCGCATTTGACAGCCAGCTCGTGAACAAGAATTTTAACTATGTCATCATGGGTATCCTGCGGAATATTGATGTGGTTATTACTCGTGTGGGCTCTGTCGATAGATATGGGGAAATATCTTTCCGTCCTGCCTGTTTTAACGGCAAGGAGAGTTGTGCTGGGAACCATCGTTACGGTGCCGGGCAGACTCATGAATTGACTGGCTTCCCGGATAAACTCTCCCCGTGGATCAGCTCCAAGCAGCACAAGGAACATCAATGCGTTTTCTTTTAATCTATCAGAGACGGGCAAGAGATTGGTTTCCCAACCGTGGGTGATAGCGAGTGGCGTGTCATATTCCTGCTCGTGAGTAACCTTTTTCTCTTCTTTAGCGGTCCTTTTCCGGTGGGCAATAGATCCTTTTGCTTTTATCTTTTCAAATTCTTTATTCGTGAATACGGTTATTTGAGGAATTTCAGGACTTTCATCCAGGGTGACATACACGTAATATAACGATCCATTGATCCTGCAGGGAATAATATACTCTTCTTCGGTCCGCAGTAACGCGGTAAGTCCCTCTTCGTTTTTGCGGGAAAATTCAAAGGTAATATTTATGTTCTCATTGCTTATTGCGGCGTTGACATCTCCGGGGATAGATTCGAACCCCTCAAAGTTCTTCGCGAGACACAGGCTGTAATATTTTATTATCCCGATATCCCTGATCTCTACGCTGTGCAGCGGATTGAAAATAGACTGCACGGCAAGCGTCATCCTGTCAGGATAGGCCCATGCAATAGTGTTGAACAGGAAGAGGCATGCCACGCTTATAGCTATACTCTTGATCCAGATCCCATATTTATTGTGATGTTTGTTCATATAGTCATTACATTTGTTT
>Ga0163203_1000022_pt1 | contig 39867 bp, 34 predicted proteins | sample PL_2010_330m_FD_113534 | JGI IMG/M metagenome (GOLD analysis project Ga0163203, IMG submission 113534) | Freshwater microbial communities from Powell Lake, British Columbia, Canada to study Microbial Dark Matter (Phase II) - PL_2010_330m | ecosystem: Environmental > Aquatic > Freshwater > Lake ... | reverse complement strand
TGAGTGATAGCTTGGGACAGTCCCCATTTTTGGGAAGCGAGCGTCAAGAGGGGGGAACCTAGGTTCCCCCCTATGAAAAAATAAAAGGCCTTCCTGAATCATCTTCAGAAGGCCTTTTATTTTGGTGCGCCTGGCGCGACTCGAACGCACGACCTACTGCTTAGGAGGCAGTCGCTCTATCCAACTGAGCTACAGGCGCGTTGGAAATGAAAAGTGAAAAATTTAAAGTTACAAGTTAAAATTAAAATCGCTAAAGGGGAAACGTTATTAAATAATTAACAAGAATTCTTTTATCCCGTGATGTGCGATAAATTTTTAATTTTGAATTATAATTTTTCGTTATTAGTTTTTAATTTTTACTTATCTCTTCCTGCTCGAGGATTTCTTTCTCTTCGCAGTGATTTTCTTTCCGGCCCTGGTTTTTTTTCTGAGCAGGGACTTCTTCTTCGCAGCTGGTCTTTTCTTCGCAGCCGATCCCTTTTTCCCGCGCTTAGAAGGCTTTGTCCGTTTTCGTTTTTTTCCGGATATCGTTGTCCTTTTGATCACCTTCACCACGCGCGCTGACTTCGCCGGCTTCTCTTTGGGTTTGCCCTTGAACATGCGGGCCTCGGCTTCCTTCTCCTGCTCTTCCATCATTTTCCTCAGCTTGTCCATACAGGCGGTCTCGATCTGTCTGACCCTTTCCCTGGTTATCCCGAAATGTTTGGCCGTATCCCTCAAAGTATGCGTTATCCCATCTTCAAAACCGAATCTCAGGGTCAGTATCTTCTTTTCCCTGGGGGTCATCTTTTCCAACAATCCCTCTATCCTTTCATGAAGAAGAAATTTGCTGAGTTCGTCCACCGCGTTTATTATGCTTTCATCTTCAAGCAGGTCCATGAACTCCGATCCCCCTGATTCCCCTATGGGCGCGTTAAGGCTCGCGATGTTCGAAGCCATGCGGTTAAGCTGTTTGACACGAGACAGCGGCAGTTTCATCTTCTTCGCTATATCGCTGAGCTGAGGGTTTTTCTTCTGCGTCTGGGAAAGCTGCTTTTTTATCTTCTGGAACCGCATCAGCATCTCCATCACATAGACGGGGATACGGACAGTCTTCCCCTGGTTCGCCACGGCACGAGTGATATATTGTTTGATCCACCACGCCGCGTAGGTGCTGAAACGGTATCCCTTTTCAGGGTCATATTTGCTGACGGCTTTCATGAGCCCGAGATTCCCTTCCTCGATCAGATCCAGCATGGGAACGCCGAGGTAACTGTATTTCTTAGCGATGTTGATGACCAGGCGGAGATTGCTCTTTATCATTTCCTGCCTGGCTTTTTTCTCTCCCTTCCTCACCCTCCTGGCAAGTTCTCGTTCCTGATCCGGAGTTAAAAGAGGCAAAGAGCGTATATCTTTGAGATATAGTTTAATTGCTTCCATGGGGTTTTTACCTCATTTCACATTTAAAAATTAGTGCGGGGTTCGATAAATCGAACCCCTAAATCATTCCCTGATCGCTGCCTGAGCCGCTGCAAGCCTTGCTATCGGAACCCGGAAAGGAGAACAGCTCACATAATCCATACCGACCTTGTAACAGAACGCGATGGATTTCGGGTCGCCTCCGTGCTCTCCACAGATCCCCACCTTCAGTTTTGGCCTCACCTTTCTGCCCCTTTCGATCCCGCACCTGATAAGCTGGCCGATACCGTCCTGGTCAATGGTCTGGAAAGGATCATTCGGAAGGATCTTCTTTTCCAGGTAAGTCGGTAAAAAAGTCCCTGTGTCGTCGCGGGAGAAACCGAATCCCATCTGTGTCAGGTCATTCGTCCCGAAAGAAAAGAACTCGGCCACTTCAGATATCCTGTCCGCTGTCAGGGCGGCGCGCGGGATCTCGATCATGGTCCCTACCAGGACGGGCAGACTTTTAAGTTTGTATTTTTTCAATACCTCCTTAAGGATGCGTCTGACGACCACTTCCTGATCGCGCAATTCATTATCGATCCCGACAACTGGTATCATTATCTCGGGAAAGACCTTTTTCTTCGCCTTTACCAGTTCCGCAGCCGCCTCAAGGATCGCCCTTACGGACATCTCCGTGATACCGGGATAGGTCACTCCCAACCTTACTCCCCGGTGTCCCATCATTGGATTGCTTTCCTTTAGAAGAGAGACGCGCTTTTTCAGTTCGGACATATGTATTTTGAGGCTCTTGGCCAGATCTCTCAGCTGCCCTTCCTGATGAGGCACGAATTCATGCAGCGGCGGATCAAGAAGCCTTACGGTCACAGGAAGCCCTTCCATGGCTTCAAGCGTACCCTTTATGTCTTTCTTCACGTAGGGATAAAGCTCTTTCAATGCCGCTCTTCTTTCTTCAGGAGTTTCTGACAGGATCATCTTGCGAAGCTTGAAAAGCGGTTTTTCCGCGCCTTCGCCGTAAAACATGTGCTCCATCCTGAAAAGCCCTATGCCTTCAGCGCCGAAATCCCTGGCTCTTCTGGCGTCTTCCGGGGTGTCGGCATTTGTCCTTATCTTCATCCTGCGGACCGAGTCGCATATTTTAAGGAACTTATTGAGGACCACGTTCTCTTTAGTGGCGTCCATCATGGGAAGCGAGCCCTTATATACAAGTCCTTTGGTCCCGTTAAGCGTAAGCCAGTCACCCTCTTTAAGCGCGACACCATGAGCCTTCACTTTCCTTTTGCCGTAATCTATATCCAGATCTCCGCACCCGACAACGCAGCACTTGCCCCAACCGCGGGCGACAAGCGCCGCGTGTGAGGTCATGCCGCCGCGCGCGGTAAGAATCGCCTGGGCAGCCCTCATACCCTCGACATCTTCAGGGTTTGTATCTTCCCTGACAAGTATGACCTTCTTGCCTTTTTTAGCCCATTCTACCGCGGTATCCGCGTCGAACACTATCATCCCCTTGGCGCCGCCCGGACCAGCAGGAAGGCCTTTACCAAGAGGCCTGTTCGCCTTCTCTCCCTTGGGATCCACTATGGGATGCAGAAGTTCATCGAGCTGTTCCGGTTTTACCCTCTTTATCGCTTCTTTTTTGTTGATCATTCCTTCTCTGACCATATCAACGGCCATTTTGACCGCCGCTGGCCCGTTCCTTTTTCCCGTGCGGGTCTGCAGCAGGAATAATTTCCCGTCCTCTATGGTGAATTCAATATCCTGCATATCCCGGTAATGCTTCTCAAGCCTTTTCTGTATCCCGAAGAGCTGTTTGTACATCTTCGGCATTGCCTGGGACAGCATCACAAGGTTCTCGTTATGCTCGCTCTGCGAGTTCTTGTTAATGGGAGCCGGTGTCCTTATGCCGGCGACAACGTCCTCGCCCTGTGCGTTTATAAGGTATTCACCGTAAAACTTATTATCGCCGTTGCCCGGATCGCGGGTAAAGGCGACACCGGTAGCGCTGTTATCTCCCAGGTTGCCGAACACCATTGTCTGAACATTGACCGCTGTTCCCCATTCAGCGGGGATGTTCTCAATACGACGGTAAGCTATAGCTCTTTTCCCGTTCCAGGAGGCGAATACAGCGCCTATCCCGCCCCAGAGCTGTTTATAGGCATCGTCCGGGAATCCTTTCTTCAGGACCTGTTTGATCTTCTTTTTATACTGATCGCAAAGCTCCTTAAGGTCCTTGCCGTCAAGCTCTGTATCAAGCTTCACTCCCTTTTGTTCTTTCTTTTTCTCAAGAAGCTTCTCAAGCTGCCGGCGGATCCCCTTTCCTTCAGCAGGCTCTATGCCGGCGGCTTTTTCCATTACGACATCCGAATACATGGTTATAAGACGGCGATAAGCGTCATACGCAAAACGCTCGCTGCCGCTCTGTCTTATAAGCCCTTTTATGGTCTTCTGGGTCAGTCCGATATTAAGGACCGTCTCCATCATTCCGGGCATTGACTGCCGCGCGCCTGACCGGACCGAAACAAGAAGAGGATCTTCCGGATCCCCGAACTTTTTGCTCATGATGGCTTCCACTTTTTTCAAAGCGGCATTGACCTTTTCTTTCAAACCGGCGGGATATTTCCCCCTGTTCTTATAAAAATAAGTGCATACCTCTGTAGTAATGGTAAATCCGGGCGGCACTGGTATTCTGAGGTTCGGGTGTCCTGCCATTTCCGCGAGGTTCGCGCCCTTCCCTCCCAAAAGGTTCTTCATCCCGGCGCTTCCGTCAGCTTTTCCCCCGCCGAAAAAATACACATCTTTCTTCACCCTGGTTGCCTTCTTCTTTGTCTTCTTGCTCGCCATTTTCTCCTCACTCTCCTTCTGATTTTCTTAGGATTGTCGCATCAACCGTCACGCGATCCCATTTTTTGTTCGATCACTTCCCTGAGGCCGGAAGAGTCCACCCTCTCCTGTTCCATCGTGTCCCTGTACCTGACCGTGACCTTACCGTCACTCAGGGATTCCACGTCCACCGTAACGCAGAACGGCGTTCCGATCTCATCCTGCCTCCGGTACAGCCTGCCTATAGCGGCTGTGTCGTCATACACTACGCGGTAATTACCCTTAAGGTCGTCGCGAATCCTGTGGGCCATTTCCACTATCTCCGGCCTGTTCTTCAGAAGCGGAAGTATGGCCACCTTGATCGGCGCCAGCCGGTGATCAAAAGAGAGGAACACGCGCTTGCGGTCCCTCACTGTTTCAACATTATAAGCGTCCACCAGAAAAGCGAGAACGGTCCTGTCGATCCCGCCCGAGGGTTCTATTACATAAGGGGTATACCTTTCTTCCGTCGCGGCATCAAAATACGCAAGATCGCGGCCGCTTATCTCGGAATGTTTTTTCAGGTCATAATCGGTCCTGTTAGCTATGCCCTCCAGCTCAGACCATCCCATAGGAAAAAGATACTCGATATCATGACATCTTTTCGCGTAGTGCGCCAGCTCTTCATCGCTGTGCCGGCGCAACCTCAGGTTCTCCGTTTTTATCCCAAGGGACAGGTACCAGTTCATGCGCTCCCCCAGCCAGTATTCGTACCACTTTTCATCCTCGCCCGGCTTGACAAAGAACTCCAGTTCCATCTGTTCGAACTCGCGGCTCCTGAAGGTGAAATTTCCCGTGGTTATCTCGTTACGAAAAGCCTTGCCTATCTGCGCTACACCGAACGGGATCTTACGTCTGCTGGTATTAAGGATATTCTCGAAATTCACGAAGATACCCTGCGCTGTTTCGGGCCTCAGATACACATCCTGGGCCTGTCCTTCGACCGAACCCACCTGGGTCTTGAACATGAGGTTAAAGCTCCGGGGTTCCGTGAGTTTTCCACCGCATTCAGGGCACTCCTTGCCCTCAAGCTTGTCCACCCTGAACCTTTTTTTGCACTCTTTACAGTCCACCAGCAGGTCGGCGAACGATGTGACGTGCCCCGAAGCTTTCCATGTCTCCGGGTTCATGATAATAGCGGCATCCAGTCCTTCAACGTCGGTCCGTTCATAGACCATGCTCTTCCACCACTGGTCCTTTACGTTCTTCTTAAGCTCCACGCCGAGGGGGCCGTAATCCCACACGCTCCCGATACCGCCGTAGATCTCGCTGTCCTGGAATATAAAGCCCCTTCTTTTGCAAAGGTTGGCTATGTCTTTCAGTTTTACCCCGTCTGTTTTCTTTTTCGCGTCAGTCATCTTTTAAACCTTCTGTAATATCCTTTTTTTTTCTATTTCTTCGAGAAATTTCATCGATTTTACCTGTCTGCCAACATAATACTGTATAAACTTTTTAAGAGAAGCCTCCGTCTCTTTACCCACATCCCTTGAGACCTTTATCCGTGCCGTCTTGCTGAAGGGCATACCCCGTATCCTGCGCAGGAAGTTAAGCGTCCCCCGCGATATCTTCAGATATATATCCTTTTCCTCTATGCACTCGCGGCAGACTATACCGCCCGCGTTTATGCTGAACCAAAAATCCTTGCCCTCAGATGAAGAACACCTCGCGCACTCTTCCAGCTGAGGACCGAACCCGGCCGCGTCCATTAATTTCAGCTCAAAGATCCTGGCCGTCCGCTTCGGGCTGGCCTCGGTCGCCAAAAGCCGCAGCCCTTCCAGTAGGATATGGTAAAGCTCCACGTTCACATCATAGTCATGGGTGACCGCGTCGATCAATTCTATAAAATAACACGCGTATGTCAGCCTCTCAATATTCTTTCTCACGGGAAGAAAAAATTCAGAAGCTTCACATCGTGTTATAAGGTCCATGTTCTTTTTCTTGTAAAAGAGCAGATCACATTTCGTAAAGAGCTCAAAATTTCCGGCAAACTGGGGATAAGGGTTCCTGGCCCCTTTCAACACCCCCCGTATCTTGCCGAACTCCCTTGTAAATACGACAAGAATATAGCTTGTTTCCCTGAGAAAATACTTCCGTAATATGATACCTTCCGCGCTTAATGCCGGCATCTCACCTCCGGGGAGCTACTCCTTCGCATCACTTCTATCCTCGATATACAGCGGCGTGAACGAACCGCCGGACACGATAAGCTTCATACCGTCTTCCACGCTCATCTTGAGAAAACGTATATCTTCCTTGGGAACTATTATGAACATCCCGCTTGTCGGGTTAGGCGTCGTAGGGATAAAAACATTGATCCCGCCTTTGCCAAGGACCGTCCTTAGTTCCGACTTGGTCGTGCCTGTTGTAAACCCGAGCGAATAAAGGCCTTTCCTGGGATATTCAACCATCACTACCTGCTTGAAGATCGTTTTTCCATGGCCAAGAAAAGCCGATGATATCTGTTTAATGGCGTTGTATATCCTCCCCATTATCGGGACCCTTATCACTACTCTTTCGCCCCAGGAAAAGAAACGGTTGACAACCAATATTCTGGCAGCCCATCCGATGAGCGCTATGCCTAAGACCACAGCTACTAAGATAATACTCTTTGCCAGATTGACATGCTGGATGTCCATCCTCCCCGCTGAAAACGTTCTGAGTAAAGGATCCAGCAGCAAAGCATTCAGTTTGATAACCAGGAATCTTATTATCACTATGGTTATCGTAATGGGAAGAATTATTATCATCCCGTTCACAAAACCTATAAAAAACCTGTTCCATAATCGCTTCATGACAACACCTGAAATACAAGTAAGGCGGCCAGCGCTCCCAGGACCCCTCCCGCGATCACTTCCCATACCGAATGCACCCCTGTCCGCATCCGGCTGACCGCGATAAGAACGGCCAGCATGAACACCAGTATGCTGACCAGCGGGTCCAAAGTGACCAGCGAGACTATCATCCAGACCGCGAAAGCCACCGCGGAATGCCCGCTCGGCATGCCGCCTCTTAACAGTTCTTTTTCCCTTCTTACCACCTTGATAAGAAGCACCAGTCCCACGCAGAGGATGAGCGCAATAAGCGTTATGTGCCAGGGGGACTGCTTTATCCTGAACAGCAGCCTTCCGCCGCGCAGGTTCACCCGCTTGGCTATCAGCAGATACCCTGTCAGCCCGGCATTGACAGCAGATACGAAAACAGCGCCCGCTGAGATATCCTTGACGACTTTGACCATGGGATGAAATTCTTCCTTTATCATTATGTCGGCCGAATATTCAATAGCCGTATTGAGCATCTCAGCAACAAGAACGAACGAGATCGCGAAAAGGAGCAGGACGATCTCGATATAGTTGAAATCAAAATAAATACCCGCGATCAGCACAAGGAACCCGATGATAAAATGCACCCGCATGTTACGCTCTTTCTGGAGGGTATGTATGATGCCCTCAAGAGCGGCGCTCACGCTCTGTATGAAACTTTTGTTATAAAAACTTTCTGACATTTTTGAGAAGTCCATTTTCCAGTTCCCGCATACGGGTCTTGCTTTTTTTCGTCCTGTGGTCATGCCCACCGAGATGGAGGATACCATGCACGATGTAAAGGGCCATTTCCTCGGCAAAAGACATATTGTACTCTTTCGCGTTCATCGCTGCTTTATCCGAGGAGATGACTATGTCTCCAAGGAATCTCCGCTTTTCGCGCGCCGGTCCATCCTGCCAGAAAGCCAGCACGTCAGTAGAGGCGTCTACCCCGAGATACCTGCGGTTCATCGCCCGGATCTTCTGATTCGAAACAAATACTATATTTATCTCGACCTCTCCCCTCTTATATAACCGCCCCAGCGCCGCATCCGCTATTTTCCTCACCTTTGAAAGATCAATCGGCCTTCTGGGGTTTTTGTTTTCGCAGTTTATTCTTGCCATTCGGTTTCCCGTTGGGCCCTTTCCCTTCTTCCTTCGGATAACTCGTGCGTGTATGAAAAACCGCCATGAGGACTCTTATGAAAGCATTCGCTATCTCATGCATGTCCCTGAGCGTGAGATCACATTCATCCAGCTGGCCGTCCAGAAACTTATCGTTAATGACCTTTTTCACTAAATGGCTTATGCTCGCCGGCGTGGGATCGCTCAGCGCCCGGCTTGACGCTTCAACGGAATCCGCGAGAAGGACTATCGCTGTCTCCTTTGTTTGTGGTTTCGGACCAGGATACCGGAAACTTTCCTCGTCCAGGACAGCACCTTCCTTGGTCTTTTCGATCGCTTTCTGGTAAAAATACGCTATAAGGCTGTCTCCGTGATGCTGCTTGATAAAATTTATTATGGTATTGTTCAGTTTATATTTGTTCGCGATATCGACCCCTTCTTTCACGTGCTTCCCTATAATAAGCGCGCTCATGGAAGGGGAGAGTCCCGTGTGCCTGGAGCTGCCTCCCATCTCGTTCTCGCTGTAGTACTGCGGCTTGGGGATCTTGCCTATATCATGATAGTACGCGCCGACCCGCGCGAGCAGGCTGTTGGCGCCGATACTGTCACAGGCCGCTTCCGCGAGGTTGCCGACCATTATACTGTGGTGATATGTCCCGGGGGCTTCCATCGCCAGTCTTTTTAAAAGGGGATGATTCAGGTCAGACATTTCAAGAAGGCTGATGTTCGTGGGGACCTTGAAGAGGTATTCAAAGACGGGCAAAAGGCCCATTACTATAACGCCTGACAAGAGTCCGCTGGAAATGCCCCACAATCCGTCTTTCATATAAACGTCCATTTGTATGCCGTTCACAAGCCCGGCGCTTACGATCGCCAGAAATTTCGCTATCCCTGCCAAAAGCCCGGCCCACATGATGCTGGCCCGCCGTCTCGCTCCCTTAACCGCATACATGCCCACAACGCTTCCTATTATAAGCACCGCCGCCACTTCGATCCCTCCGCCCGTGAGCACGGCCAGAAGCATACCCATGAGTATCACGCTTATAAAAGCGACTTCAAAACCTATAAGCAGTATCAGCATCATCCCCAGGCTTGCCATGGGAATAAAGTAACTTGGCTGCGGCATCCGGATAATGGCGTCGGCCAATATAATCATGAAAAGCATGTTCAAAAGAACAATGGCTACTTCTTTAGTATTGCTTAAAAAATTCGTTTTCCGGACAAAGGACATATAGATCGCTCCCAGGATCCCGAGAAGAAAAAACAGAAGAAGCGTCCCCATAAAGAAGAGCTTTGACCTTCCCTCCTTTAAAAAACTTCTCAGCCTGGAGAGCTGCACTATATGCCTGGCGTTGACTCTTTCGCCTTTTCCTATTATAAGCTCGTTTTTCTTTACCTTCCAATTCTGATAGACCGGCGGAACCTTTTGTGCCGCTATCTCCCTTTCACTCTTTGTCTTCTCTTCATCGACCTCCACGCTTGGCTTAAGATACGAGAAAGTGAGATCCGATACCGCCTGACTTACCCTTCTCTCGGTTTCGAAATGTTCCCGGAAATAATTATTTACCGCCGCCTGGATATTGTTCTGGTTCAATAGATCATCTGTTTTACCTTTCCCCTCGGTCACGGGCTCCCTGCCGTAGACCAAAACTTCGTCGATCTTTCCTTTTTTCAGGATATCCCATCCCACATCATCTATAAACCCCGTATGATATACGTTCTTTGCAAGCTGCATCGTTTCCTTCCGGAGGGTTTCCTTATCGGGATATTCCATGAGCGCTTTGTAACTCCTGTCCGCGATCTCGATGCCGGTCTTTTCGCGCAGGTTATTGATCTTTTCTGACAGAGGGATCTCTCTTTTGTCCTCCTCCGACATTATGGCAAAAAAATCATCCAGGTTGGCTTTTACGTTGTTTTCCACGGCTGGGTCGCGCCGGAGATAATATGGAACGGCAAGAAAAGCGTTATCACGCGCCTGCTGGGTGCTGTCTTCATCAATTTCCCATTCATACGTAAAGCTGTACGGGGCGTAAAAATCCTTGAGAGCGATATCCCCCTCGTGCATGCTGCGCTGGTATACCTGCGGGTTTATGAACACGCTGGATAAGGCCAGGACCGTAAAGATAAATATTAAAAAGGCCGACAGCGTTTCCTTGCGTTTCAGGGCTTCTTCTAGCTTCTTCTTGCTGAATTTTGAATTGTTATTCATTTTCCGCTTCCGTTGATCTCCGATAGACCTCTATTATTTTCTGCACGAGTTCATGTCTTACCACGTCTTTGCCTTTGAGGATCACGAATCCTATGCCCTCCATGTCCTTCAACAGTGACTTAACGTGCAGAAGACCTGATTTCCTCCCCTTTGGGAGATCGCTCTGGGTCACGTCCCCGGTCACAACGGTCTTTGAATCGAATCCGAGCCGGGTCAGGAACATCTTCATCTGTTCGGGAGTAGAATTTTGGGCTTCATCCATGATGATGAACGAATCGTTCAGCGTCCTGCCCCTCATGTAGGCCAGGGGAGCGACCTCTATTATGCCCTTGTCAAGGTAATCTTTGACCATGTGCGGCTCGACCATGTCCAGAAGCGCGTCATACAGCGGCCGTAAATAGGGATTTACTTTTTCGTAAATATCTCCCGGCAGATAGCCGAGGCTCTCTCCGGCTTCGACCGCTGGTCTTGTCAATATGATCCTTGACACCAGGTTCTTCTTGAGGGCGTTAACTGCCATGGCCATGGCAAGATAGGTCTTCCCGGTGCCTGCCGGTCCTATGCTGAACACTATGTCATGTTTCCTGATAGCGTCAATATAGCGTTTCTGTCCTTCGCTCCGGGGAGTGATATACGCCCGCTTGGAACAGACTTCTATCCTGTCGAGATAAATGTCATGCAGCTTCATATTGATATTTTCGTTCTTTATCGCGTAATCTATATCCCTGGGAGAAAAATGCCCGTTTTTCCGTACCACGACAAGGAACTCGTTTATGACCTTTTCGGCTTTTTTCATGGAATCACTGTCTTCTGACGTTATTTTCAGGCACCCGTTCCGAAAAGCGGTGCTTACTCCAAAAGCGTTCTCTATCTTTCGCAGGGTCTCATCATGCTTTCCGAACAGCTGCCGGGCCTCTGAATCGTCTCTTATCTCAATAATGCTTTCACTCATATCAACTCAAAGATCCTACTTGATCCAGTCTTCTTCGGTCTCGACCTTTTTTGGCTGGACCTTCATTGTCTTCACCTTCTGCGCCGCGGTTTTTTCAGCCCTGGGTTCTTTTTTCCGGGGCGCCGGAGCTTCCTTTGTTTCTTTTTCCGTTTCCTGCCGGGCGCTTTCACTTCCCCTATTCTTACTGCCGAGGTCCGCCAGTTCCACGTCCAGGCCGAACAGGGTCCTTTTAGTGTCCCTTTTCACTTCAGGCGTTTCGGGTTTCTCGCCCACAATATATCCCTGGTTGCCTTTCAGGTTCTGGTCGGCCCGTTCTTTTTTGAAGGTGTAAACATCCATGCGCGTGCATCCGGTTATGAGAAAATTTATTGCCACAAGTAAAATTAAAATTTTTATCATATTTCGCCTCCTTGATTAACTAATTAGTCGATAGACCATAGACTATCGACCATCGACTATAGACTAGCTATTATTTCTTCAGCTTTAGCCCCAGGTCCCTGAGCTGTCTCTCATCGACCCCGGAAGGCGCCCCGGTGAGCGGGCACACGCCTCTCTGGGTCTTTGGAAAAGGTATGACCTCACGTATCGAGGAATCCCCGGTAAAAAGCGTTATTATCCTGTCTATGCCAAAAGCAATGCCACCGTGCGGGGGAGGTCCGTAACGAAAAGCTTCCAGCAGAAAACCGAACTTCCTCTGGCACTCTTCCTTTGTAATACCCAGCACGTCGAATATCTTCTTCTGCACGTCTCTTCGATGTATCCTTATGCTTCCCGAACCTATCTCGCTTCCGTTCAGAACAAGGTCGTATGACCTGGATCTTACTTTGGAAAGCTCACCTCTCTCCATGTATTTCATGTCATCTTCCTCAAATGAAGTGAACGGATGGTGTTCGCTTACCCACCTTTTCTCATCCCTGTTCCATTTAAAAAGCGGAAAATTTACCACCCAAGCAAAGTTGAACGCCTCGGGATCACACAACCCTTTTTCCCTGCCGATCTTTAATCTTAAAGCGCCCATTGCTTCCCGAGAAACATCTTTTGTGTCAGCCACCATGAATATCATATCCCCGGGACCGGCCCCCGTCTTTTCCCTGAAGAGTTGAAGGGTCTCTGCCGAAAAGAACTTTGTTATGGGAGAGACCAGTTCATTTTCTTCTACCTTGAAATACGCGAGCCCCTTGGCTTCGTATTCGGCGGCAAAGGCCGTAAGATCATCTATTTCCTTGCGGCTGATCTCGCCGTAACCGGGCGCGGCCAGGGCCGTCACCCTTCCGCCGGAATCAAGAACGTTCTTGAATATCTTGAAATCGCATCCCTTTTCTTTCAGTTCCCGCGTGAGATCCACAAGAAACAGCTCAAACCTCAGATCGGGCTTATCAGAGCCATACCTGTCCATCACTTCCTCGTGATCCATTACCGGGAAGGGTATTTCTATTTCCCGTCCAAGGGCTTCGGTGAAAAGTCCCTTGAACAGGCGTTCACAGACATCGAACACATCTTCCTGGTCGACAAATGACATCTCCATGTCCAGCTGTGTGAATTCTGGCTGCCTGTCCGCGCGCAGGTCCTCGTCGCGGAAACACTTGGCCAGCTGGAAATATTTTTCCACGCCCGCGACCATCAAAAGCTGCTTGAATATCTGGGGCGACTGTGGCAAAGCGTAAAAATTCCCCTGCTGCAACCTCGAAGGAACAAGATAATCCCGCGCGCCTTCAGGTGTGGATTTGGTCAATACGGGCGTTTCCACGGAGATAAATTTTTCGGAATTAAGAAAATCGAAAATGAACTGATACACTTTATGCCGGATGGTGAGCTTGTTCTGCATACACGGCCGCCTGAGGTCCAGATACCTGTATTTGAGCCGCACGTCCTCGGACACCTTCTCCGAATCCTTTATCTCGAACGGCGGAGTGGCGGATTCGGACAGAACCGATATTTCCTTCACTTCCACTTCTATCTCACCCGTGGCGATATTCGGGTTCACCATGCCTTCGGGCCTTTGAGCGACAATACCGCGTATCTTCACGCAGTATTCGTTCCTGAGCTCGTGCGCCTTCTTGTGGGTCTCTTTATCTTTCTCAGGGTCAAAAACGACCTGGGTCACACCGTGCTTGTCCCTCAGGTCCATAAAAATGATCTCCCCGTGGTCCCTCCTGGTTGATATCCAGCCGCAAAGGACCGCTTCCCTGGAAATGTCTTCCTTCCTCAGCTCTCCGCAATCATGGGTCCTGATCATATCGTCGCTTTCGTTTAAGGCTTTGTTAGTTCGGAGTTAACAAAAAACACGGATCTACTCCTGCACTCTACGAACTACGAACTAATCGATGCTCTCCCTGAGTTCCCTCACTGCTTCTTCAAAAGAAAGGCTCTTCTGTTCTCCTGTTTCCATGTTCTTCAACATAAGCTTGCCGCTCTTGATCTCATCCTCTCCCAGCAGTATGACGTTCCCCCTTTTTTCCTTATTGGCCTTTCTAAGACCCCCTTTCAGGGAACGGCCGGAATAATCCATATCACAGGATATCCCTTTTGCCCGTAACCTGTTCGTGATCCGGAACGCATGACTGCGGCACGCCTCATCGACCGCAACTATTAAAACTCCGGGACGGGAAGAAGGAACATTTTCCTTCCGGATCGCCAAAAGCACCCTTTCCACGCCTATGGAATATCCTGTGGCGCCAACGTCCGGGCCGCCCATTTCCCTGGTAAGGTTATCGTACCTCCCGCCGGCGGCAATAACATCCTTGGCTCCCAGGGCTGGATGAGCTATTTCAAAAATGGTGTTTGTATAATAATCGAGGCCTCTGACCATTCGTATATTCTCGCTGAAATCCACGCCCGCGTCGCTGAGGATGCTTTTCAGCTCCCCGTAATCCTTCGCGCACTGAGCACAAAGATGATCCAGGACACTTGGAGCGTCCTTTACCACCGAACAGCACTCTTCACGTTTACAGTCAAGCACACGCAGAACGTTGATCTCAAACCTCCGTCTGCAGTCTTCGCAAAGATCTTTCTTTTTACCGCGAAGGTAGTCCGTCAATTCCTTTTTGTATGACGCGCGGTCAGAATTGCACCCGAGAGAATTCAGGAATATTTTATGACCTTCGACTCCCGCGCTTCTCAGGACGAATTCGAGATTCAGGATAAGCTCCGCGTCCAGATAAGGACCGGAACCGCCTATTATCTCGGCTCCTATCTGGTGGAACTGCCTGAGTCGGCCTTTCTGGGGACGTTCCCCCCTGAACATGGGCCCTGCGTAAAACAGCTTTAAGATATCCTGCCTGTTGTTCCAGCCATGTTCAATATAAGCGCGTATTATCGAAGCTGTCCCTTCCGGACGAAGTGATACGGTCCTCCCGCTCCTGTCGGAGAAAGTGTACATCTCTTTCTCAACGATGTCTGTCCCCTCCCCTATGCTGCGGGTAAAGACTTCTGTCTCCTCCATAAAAGGCGTCCGAATCTCGAAAAATCCGAATAAGTCAAAAACTTCCCTTGCCCTATCCTCCACCCAATGAAATAAAGCCGCTTCTTCCGGAGTGATATCCGGCATCCCTCTGAGTGAATGATATTTAGGCATTCTGTTTCACATCTATTTTCATCTTCATCCCGGGTTTGAAGCTCACTACCTTTTTGTCAGGGATAGCAACGCCTGCTCCGGTCCTGGGGTTCCGCCCCATCCTTCCTTTACGGGTCTTAACCTTGAAAATACCAAAGTTCCTGAGTTCAACCTTCTCTCCGTTGGAAAGTGTCCCGACAATCAGGTCAAAAGTGCGCTGTACCACCTCCTTGACATCGATCTGTTTCAATCCCGTATCTTCGGCGATCTTTAGTATGATATCTTTTTTTGTCATCGACTTCCCTCCTTTGTTTTTTATCCATATAAGTCGTTATGTTAACATGGGTTATGCCCCGTGTCAATAGGTTGTTGTCCCACATCCCACCTACGAGGTGGAAACTAGTTTCCACCTCGTAGGTGGGAATAGGTGTTACTTGGTTATAAACTTCACGTTTCCCACACCCACTACCGCTTCTACATCACTGAAAAAAACATCAGTTGGGACAACCGACATCGTTTTATCCGTTGACATCCTGATCTTGCCTCTCTCGGGAGACAAAAGGTCGATAAACACCGGGATGTTGCCCCTGTGCCTATGTATGATCCTTCTTATCCTCATCATCAACTGCTCCTCAAGCCCGGTGGTGGACAGCCGGACGACTATTGATTTGGTAAAAAACTCCTTTACTTTTTCGAGCGGCAGGATATCTTCCGCCACTATCTTTGGCTCTTCTTCACGAAGGTTCAACCGGCCGTTAACATACACCATCGCGTCTTCCTTTATGAGCCCCGGGGACTTCTGATAAGCCCGGGGAAAAACAAGCACTTCCACGAAGTTATTCAGGTCCTCGAGCCGAACTATTGCCATCTTTTCGCCTTTTTTTCTCGTTGTGGTCAGACGGACCTTGTTGATGAGTCCGCCTATCAGCACTCTTTGTCCGTCGGAAAGATCGGCCAGTTCAGAGACCTTGCAGGTCGAATAAGCGTTCAGGAGCTTCTCGAACTTAACTAAAGGATGTTTTGAAATATAAAAACCGAGCATCTCTTTCTCGCATGCCAGGAGTTCGTGCTCGGGCCATTCCTGGATATTGGGTGTATTATGAAAACTCTCTTTGAAATTCTCTATTGCCTGGCCGTCGTCAAAAAAGGACATCTGGCCGTTAAGCCTGTCCTTCTGGGCTTTCTGCGCCACCTCAAGGACCTTGTCAAAGATGGCCATGGCCTGGGACCTGTAAAGGCCGGTTGAATCAAATGCCCCGCATTTGATGAGGCTTTCGATCACCTTTTTATTGGTGACCCTGGAATCTATTTTTTCCGCGAAATCATACAGCGATTCGAACTTTCCGTGCTTTCTCCGCATCTCTATAATATGTTCCACGGCGACGGCCCCTACATTCTTTACGGCCACAAGGCCGAACCTTATATCTTTTCCCACAACGGTAAAATCCCTGAAACTTTCGTTTATGTCAGGAGGCAGTATCTCTGTCCCCATGCGCACCGACTCCCCTATGTAATCAGCGATCTTATCCATATTGTTCCGCTCGCTCGTGAGAAGCGCCGTCATGAACTCCACCGGATAATTGGCTTTAAGATACGCGGTCCTGTAGCTGATCATGGCGTACCCAGTTGAGTGGGACTTATTAAATCCGTAGCCGGCGAAATATTCTATCTGGTCAAATACCTTTTCGGCTATGTGTTTTTTAACCCCTGCTCTCTCCGCGCCCTCAAAAAACTGGATCTTGAGTTTGGCCATGGCCTCGGGCTTTTTCTTCGCCATGATCTTCCTGACCGCATCCGCTTCCGACATGCTGAATTCCGCCAGGACCGATACTATCTTCATTACCTGCTCCTGATACACTATAACGCCGTAGGTCTCTTTGAGTATCGGTTCCAGCGCCGGATGATCGTACCTGACCGCGATCTCTCCGTTCTTCCTCTTTATGAACTCATCGACCATGCCGCTGCCAAGAGGACCGGGCCTGTAAAGCGCCAGGATAGCTATGAGCTCTTCAAATCTTTCCGGCTTTATCTTTCGCAAAAGGTCCCTCATGCCGCCGGATTCCAGCTGGAACACCCCCACGGTCTCCCCCCTGGCCAGGAGTTCATAAGTATTTTTATCATCCAGCTGGATGTTCTCGATATCAATCTCCTCTTCCCGGGTCCGTTTTGCGATCCTTGCCGTCTGGTCTATCACTGTCAGGGTCTTCAGGCCAAGAAAATCCATTTTCAGCATGCCCGTCTTTTCAAGCGTCTTCATGGTATATCCCGTGGTGATCTGCCCGTCACCCGTCTTGTAGATGGGTATACGCTCTCTCAAGGGCTTATCTGATATGACAACGCCGGCCGCGTGGGTGGAAACATGCCTGGTCAATCCTTCCAGACGCTTTGACATGTCTATAAGCTCGCGGATCGTCGCGTCTTTTTCATACGCGGAGCTGAGCTCCGGTTCCCTTTCAAGTGCCTCATCCAGCGTTATCCCTGTCTCATTGGGAACAAGCTTGGCGATCTTATCCACTTCCGCATAAGGAAGGCCCATGACGCGGCCGACATCCCTTAGAACGCCTTTGGCCATCATGGTCCCAAAGGTGATTATCTGGGCCACGTTCTCCACTGAATATTTCTTTATCACATAGTCAATAACCTCGCCTCTTCTCTCAAAACAGAAATCTATGTCTATATCCGGCATGCTCACTCTCGCGGGATTAAGGAACCTCTCGAATATAAGGCCGTATTGGAGTGGCTCTATATCGGTTATGCCGATGGCGTAAGAGATTATGCTTCCCGCGGCTGACCCCCTTCCCGGGCCGACCGGTATTCCCCGTTCTTTCGCGTTTGTGATCAGGTCCCAGACGATCAGAAAATAGCTTGTATAACCGCTTTTTTCTATTATGTCATACTCGTGTTTTACCCTTTCTTTTATCTCATCCGTCACTACCCCATATCTTTTTTTGATGCCTTCGTCTATCAGTCCTTTAAAGAACACGGCATTGTCCTGACCGTCAGGCGCTTTAAAACGCGGCAGATGCAGCTGGCTGAAATCAAGATCCAGGTGGCATTTTTCCGCTATTTTTACAGTGTTAGCTATGGACTCGGGAACCTCTTGAAAGGCATGTTTCATTTCGTCCTGGGACTTGAAATACATCTGGTCTGACTGGAACTTCATGCGGTCAGTATCATCAAGCGTGGTCTGTGTCTGTATGCACAAAAGCGCGTCATGGGCTTTGGCGTCACTTTTTTCCAGATAGTGCACGTCATTAGTAGCCACGAGCTTAAGGTCAAGTTCACTGGCCAGCTTGACAATCTCTTTGTTCAGGCCCTGCTGCTCCGGAAGGTGGTTGTCCTGAAGCTCCAGATAAAAGTTCTCTTTCCCGAAAATGTCAACGTAATCCTGCACGGCCTTCCTGGCCTTCTTTTTCTGTTCGGACAAAAGATAATGCGCCACCTCTCCCTTGAGACACGCGGACATCGCAATAAGCCCTTTATTGTAGCGGGCGAGCACTTCCTTATCCGCCCTGGGCTTATAATAGAATCCTTCGAGAAACCCCAGAGAGATTATCTCCATCAGGTTCTTGTATCCCATAAGGTTCTTGACCAGGAGAACCAGATGGAATCCAGCTCCCTTTATCCCGTGGCTAGTCTTGTCGAATCTGCTTTCCGGAGCCATATATATCTCGGATCCGATTATGGGCTTGATCCCCTTTTCCATGGCCTGTTCATAGAACTCTATGGCCCCGAACATGTTCCCGTGATCGGTTATGGCGCACGCGGACATGTCATACCCCTTTGCTTTCTCAACAAGCTCTTTCAGGCGGCAGGCGCCGTCAAGAAGGCTGTACTGCGTGTGAACATGCAGATGTATGAATTCGGATTTATTTTTCTTCATGATACATAGAACGACTACAACAAGTTCCAGAGGTCAGAAATCAGATCTCTGACTTCTGAACTACTTGCGCATACCGACGCGCTGCGCTGTCTGGTAGACTTTTCCTTCGGTCTGGATCGAAGGAGCTATAATGATCTTCACGAGCTGCATTTCGCGTATATTGTGCGCGCCAAGGTTTCCCATGCTCGTCGCCAGTGCGCCGACCAGGTTCTGTGTTCCGTCATCGGTCTGCGCTGGCCCGAAAAGTATCTCTTCCAGGGTCCCGGTCGTCCCGACTTTGATCCTCGTGCCTCTTGGCAGAGACGGATGCGGCATTGCCATGCCCCAGTGATAACCATGACCGGGGGATTCCTTGCTTCTGGCGAAAGCGTTCCCGAGCATCACTCCATCGGCTCCGGCCGCGAACGCCTTGCAGATATCACCGCCTGTGGCCATCCCTCCGTCGGTAATGATCGCCACATGATCCCCTGTCTTTTTATAATAGAAATCCCTTGCCGCTGCGCAATCGCATGTAGCGGTTATCTGCGGCACGCCTATGCCAAGGACACCGCGGGAAGTGCATGCCGTACCCGGGCCTATACCGACAAAGATCCCCCGGCAACCAGTTTCCATAAGCGTCAATGCTACCTTATGATCCACACAGTTCCCCAGAAGGACGGGGATCTTCATGTCTCTGCAGAATTCATGAAGGTCCAGGGGTTTATATTTGCTTGACTCGTGTTTGACGCTGATCACAGTGGACTGCACGGCGAAGATATCACATCCCGCGTCACGCGCGATCGGTCCGAATTCTTCAGCTACCTGCGGATTACAGCTTACGACCGTGGGAACCTTTGCCGCCTTTAATTCCTTTACCCTCTTCTCGATAAGTTCCTTTTTTATCGGTCTGGAATAAACATCCTGTATGACCTTTGTGGACTCGCCAATATCACATTCGACTATCCGTTTTATGGCTTCCTTCGGATCTTCGTAACGGGTGGCCACTCCTTCCAGATGAAGGACAGCCATGCCACCGAGTTTTCCCAGCGCGATCGCGAAATCCACGTCAACAACGCCGTCCATTGCAGAGGCCATAATAGGGACCTGGAATTCCATTCCGCCGATCTCATAGGAAGTATCAACATCATCTGGATTTATCGTCAGTTCTCCGGGGACCAACGCGACTTCGTCGAATCCGTAACTCCGCCTGGCCTTGCGCCCCATTCCGACCCACATGCCCATTTTATCCTCCTGCCTTTATTTGAGGTCCTGCCGTAACGCCTTCTTCCTCTTTTCCCCTCCAGCGCATCTCGCCCAGAACACCCTGAGCGATATTGGTCAGGTGATCTCCTATTTTTTCAAGGTTATCAACAAAATCCATAAACACTATCCCTGACTGCAGATCGCACGCTCGTCTGTTCAATCTGTTCACGTGAGAGCTCTTGAGTTCCACCTGGTATTTGTTTATGGCCTCTTCTCTCCTTAGCACGCTTTCCGCGATCCTGGCATCGTTCTTCCTCAGCGCTTCTTCTGTTTCTATCATCATGCTGTTAAGCTCGTTCCACATCAAGAACATTTCCTTCATGGCTTCATTGGTAAACGGAAGCCTTTTTTCTATTACCCGTTCCGTAAGTTCGGTTATGTTCTCCGAATGGTCGCCGATCCTTTCGATATCGTTCACGCTGTGGAGCAGGACGGGTAATTCTTCGGATTCTTCAGGTGAAAGGGTTTTCTGGGAAAGCTCGACAAGGTATTGCGTTATCGCGGTCTGCAGGTTATCAACCGCCTGCTCCAGCCTTGGCACCGGTTTGAGCGCGCTCAGGTCTTTCTCATGGAAACTCTTCACGGACTGCGAGACCGACCTGCAGGCCAGCCCCATCATGCGGACCGTTTCTTTCCGCGCCTGCTCCATCGCTATCGGAGGAGTTTCCAGCAGGTGCCTCTCAAGATATTGAGGGCCCATTTCCATCGCGCCTTTTTTCTTGGGAACAAGCCACTTGCACGCCTTTTCAAGCGTTCCGATAAACGGCAGGAAGACCCCGGCGTTCACCATCTTAAAAAGACTGTTGGCAAGCGCAATATGGAACATTATATTTTTCGCGGTGATCTGGCCGGGGATTATAAAATCCACGGCCTTGACGAACCATCCGTTATAGACAAAGATCAGCATATACCCGACACCTATGACATTGAACAATGTGTGGGACATGGCCGCCCTTCTGGCATCCAGATTCGTGCCTACAGCGGCGATCTGCGCGGTTACCGTTGTCCCGATATCATCTCCGAGCATCAGCGGTATGGCGGCAGGAAAACTTATCAGGCCGTTAAAGGCCATGACCTGGACTATGGCGATAGTCGCGCTGGAACTCTGGAGCAGCATGGTCATAAGCATACCAACCAGTACGCCCAGCATGGGGTTATGGCTGAACTGCTGGAAAAGATCTTTGACCCTCTGGCTCTCCTGCAGGGGAACGAAAGCGTCCTTCATAAAACCCAGTCCAATAAAAAGAAGGCCGAATCCAATAATGACCTGTCCCCAGAACCTGGCATTCTTGGTCTTTCCAAAGGTCTTTATGGCAAAGCCTATACCTACGGCCGGAAGCGCGTACTGGGTGACCTTAAAAACAGACATGGAAGATACGAGCCATGCGGTAAAGGTCGTTCCTATGTTCGCGCCCATTACCACACTGATGGCCTGCCTTAACCCCAGAAGGCCCGCGTTGACAAATCCGACCACCATGACAGTGGTAGCGCTTGAAGACTGTATCAGACAGGTCACGGCAGCGCCTGCAAACAGGCCCATTATGGGAAGTTTTGTGACAAAGTGGAGAATAGCTTTCAGGCGTTCACCGGCGATCTTCTTCAGTCCTTCGGACATGAACTGCATCCCGAAGAAAAAGAGACCAAGACCCCCTATTAATGAAAAAGCTAAATTTACCGGCATGAAGTACCTTTTTATCCTGTTATTCCGTTAAGTGTTAGGGAGATTTTATTATGGAGCAGTGAAACTGTCAAGGGATAAATAGAAATGTTATTAATAGCGTAGGGGGATGATTTACCAAACCCATAATGGTCGGATAAATCCGACCACTGCAGGCCAGGTTACGTGCCGATCCTGACGGTATCGAAGTATTCCAAAAGGGATGCTATTGCCGATAAAACAGCGAGATAACTTGTTTTGGGATTCTGCGGAGAGGGAACATTTTCCGTTCGAGCGGTAATTATCCCTGATATTCCTTTTACTTCTACCTCATGTGTATTCCTGGTATATTCCGGAGAGGTGATGATCCTTACCATTGTCCTTTGGGATCCTATACCCGCGAGTGATAAAAGCATCGACACATTTATGTTTTTCGGGAAAGCTTTTATGGCATCGGCCGCGCTGCCTTCGAATATCACGGTTTCCTCTTTGATCTTATCTGTCTCTATCCCTTTGTCTGTCAGGTAAGGAGCGCCTTTCAGGGATCCCGGCGGCTTCCGTGTGGTAATGGTCACGCTGTCGATACCTGCAACTTTAGCGGCTTTTAAAGCGTCTATGCCTGAGATAGCGCCTGACGGCAGTATGACCCTTATTCCCTGTTTTCTGGCGTCCTCGAGAACTTCCGGACCGTCAAGCACGCCGCCGACGCTCATGATCATAATATCCCTGCGTTTCTCAACAGCCTTTTGAAGCAATCCCTTGACAACAGAAGGAGCGACCGCCTCCACAACAAGATCTGCCTCATCCATTACTTCTTCCTCGTCAGAAGCCGCATCAACATTGGAGAGTTCTTTTTTCAATAACGCGGTCTTCTGAGGGTCAATATCCCAGAGTATTATCCTTGATATCTTGTCAGCCAGGTCTTTATCCGCTGCTCTGGCCAGAGCGGCGCCTATGTTCCCGCATCCTATTATTCCCAGTGTTTTCTTTGACATAGCTATTTCGTATCAACACGTTACAAAGATCAGAAATCGGACACCTATTTTCCCTACCCTTTCCTCTGCGTTACTTCAAGCATACGCCGCAGCGCTTTGCGCGCCTTCTCCGCTATGTCCTCCGGCACCTTGATCTCATATTTCATCTGCTCAAGGGATCTGGCGACCCAGCCAAGGGTCGTCAGCTTCATGTTAGCGCACACGAACAGTCTCGTTGGGACATGGAACCGTTTGCCCGGGTTATCCTTTTTAAGTTTATAAATAATGCCGAGTTCGGTCCCGACAATGAACTCTTTGGATGAAGAGCTCTTAACGTATTTGATCATACCAGCGGTGCTCCCGATATAATCCGCCAGGTCCAACACTTCCTTCCGGCATTCAGGATGAGCGATAAACTCGGCCGCCGGATTCTGCTGCCTGGCCTTTATGACTTCTTCCTGTGTAAGACGCATATGCACTACACAGTATCCGTCCCACAGGATGATATCTTTTTCCGGCACCTGCTCTCTTACATAACGGCCGAGGTTCTTATCCGGCACAAAGAGGATCTTTTCTTCCTTCATGGCCTTGACCACTTCGACCGCATTGGAAGACGTGCAGCATATATCGCTTTCCGCCTTGATCGCGGCTGTTGTGTTCACGTAGCACACCACCGCCGCTTCCGGGTATTCCGCTTTCTTCTTTTTCAGTTTATCAACCGTTATCATTTCCGCGAGCGGACAGCCCGCCTCCCTGACTGGCAGAAGTACGGTCTTGTCCGGACTCAATATCGAGGCGCTTTCCGCCATGAACGAAACCCCGCAGAAGACCACGGTCTTCTGCCTGGCCCTGGTGACCTCGCATGACAGGCCATAGGAATCGCCGATCATATCGGCTATTTCCTGTATCTCATCACGCTGGTAAGTATGCGCGATGATGAGCGCGTCTCTATCTTTTTTCAGGTCCGAGATCTTTCTCTGAAGATGCGCTTTATATTTTTTGTCAAAACTTTCCCTTATCATCGTCTTATCAGAACATTGTCTATCAATCGCGTCCTGCCTATGAACGCTGCCACTGCAATAAGCGTATTCCCCCCTATGGCCTTCACCGGACTCAAATCATCGGCATCAACTATCTCTAAATAATCTATCTTCAGTCCTCCGGATTCTCCCAGTATTTTTTTCATCTCTTCTCTTACTTTATCAGCGGAACTCTCGCCAGCGGCAATAAACCCCTCTGCCTGTTCCAGTGATCGGAATATGTTCGGCGCTTTCTTTCTCTCCTCTTCCGAGAGACATGCGTTACGCGAGCTCATCGCCAGCCCGTCCTTTTCCCTGACAATGGGCATGACACGAATCTCCGTGTCCATGTTCAGGTCATCTACCATCCTTTTTATGACAATGGCCTGCTGGGCGTCTTTCTGTCCGAAATAGCTTACGTTGGGGCTGATGATATTAAAAAGTTTGGAGACCACAGTGGTAACGCCGCGGAAATGACCCGGGCGGGATGATCCGCACATAGTATCCGTGAAAGCGCCCGTCAGTTCCACGTACGTACTGTAGCGGTCAGGATACATATCTTCAACGGAAGGGAAAAAGACGACATCCACTCCGCACCCTTCTGAAACACGCTTATCCCTCTCAATGTCACGCGGGTACCTGTCAAGATCCTCGCCCGGCCCGAACTGGGCGGGATTCACGAAAATACTGATAACCACAACGTCGCATTGCTCGCGAGCCGCTTTGACCAGGCTCATATGGCCCTCATGGAGATACCCCATGGTTGGCACGAACCCGATGGTTTTTCCCTGCCGGTGTGCTTCTCGGGAATATTCTTTCATTTCGTCTATAGTCGTGATGAGTTTCATTGTAAGTTGTAAGTGGTAAGTGGTAAGTTGTAAGTTAAAACTTACCACTTACCACTGTCTCATACATCTCCCGCATCGTCTTTCCGAACACCGGATGCACGATTCCAGGCGCTATCTCCGCAAGTCCCCGCAGGACAAAATATCTTTCATGCATCCTGGGATGCGGGATCATTAAATTATCCTTTTTCAAGATCATATCATCATAAAGCAGGATATCAATATCCATTATCCGGGGATGGTTCCTCCCTGTCTCTTCGCGGCCCATGTCTTTTTCAATATCCTTGAACAGCCTGAGACAGTCTTCCGGTAATAAAGTCGTATCTATTTTGACCGCTCCATTAAGGAAATCTTCCTGGGGAACATCTCCTGCCGGTTTGGTCAGGTAGAACCCGGATCTTGCAATGACCTGTATGCCCGCTATCCCGCTTAACCTGCAAATAGCCTCTTCACAGTTGGCTTCTTTATTTCCGATATTGGATCCTATCCCCAGGTATACTGTTGCCATATCAGATTGCATAGGGGTCAGACCCCTTCTACGCTTCTTTATGAAAAAAATGCCTTTTTGATCCGCTGCGCGGCCTCTTCAAGCTTTTCCAAATCAACGGTAAGCGCCATGCGCACATATCCTTCACCGGACCTGCCGAATCCATTGCCCGGAGTTATGACAATATCAGCTTTCTCCAGCATATCCTTGGCTAGTCCCGCTGAATCATGTTCCCCGAACACCCGCGCCCATATATAAAAAGTGGCCTTTGGACACGGCACTTCCCATCCCGCGTCGTTCAGCCCCCTGAGGAGGACATCGCGCCTTTGTTGATAAAGCTTTATCATCTCATCTTTCACTTTGTCCGCGTTTTTCAAGGCCTCAATAGCAGCTATCTGTATGGCAGTAAAGATACCCGAATCAATGTTGGACTTGACTTTTGCCAGGCCGGCCAGAATATCGGCGTTCCCGACCGCCATTCCCACCCGCCATCCGGTCATGTTGAACGTCTTTGAAAGGGAATGGAATTCAATACCCACGTCCTTTGCTCCCTTTACCTGGAGAAAACTCGGCGGCATGAAACCGTCAAAACTTATCTCCGTATAAGCGGCGTCGGCGCAGACGATAATATCATATTTCTTCGCGAACGATACGACCTTCTCGTAAAACTCCTTATCGCAGACAGCCCCGGTGGGATTGTTTGGATAGTTTATATGCATAAGCTTGCACCGCCAGGCCACATCTTTGTCTATGGATCCCAGATCCGGTAAAAATCCATTCTCCTCAAGAAGCGGCATGACCTGCACGTCAGCGCCGGCGAATATCGCTCCGGAATTATAAGGAGGATATCCCGGGTCCGGCACAAGCACTGTATCACCCGGATCTATAAAAGCCAGGGGCGCATGCGCGATCCCCTCTTTTGAGCCCAGGAGCGGCAGGACTTCTGTCTCCGGGTCAAGGCCGACATCAATAAAACGTGATCCATACCAGTCAGCCATGCCCTGCCGGAGGATCCGCAATCCCTTGTTCAAAGCGTAATTGTGGGTCGATGGATCAAGGCTGGCTTCATGCAGCTTATTGATGATAAAATCAGGCGTGGGACGATCAGGATCACCCACCCCAAGGTCAATAACGGGCCGGCCCTGTTCAATGGCCCGCTGCTTGGCCCTGTCTATCTCCTCGAACAGGTACGGTGGTAAGCGCTTTAATCTGTCCGCGTATTCTATTTTCATTTTTTTTAATTCCTTTTACATTAACTTTTCATATGGTCCATAGACAATAGACCATGGACTGTTGACTTACAAGGCACCTACCCCAGCCCCAATACATCCGCCATGCTGAAAAGTCCGCGTCTCTTGCCTGCCACAAACCTCGCCGCCGTAAGAGCGCCTGCCGCGAACACGTCCCGCGATCTGGCGTTGTGGCGGATCTCCAGCGTTTCATATTCACCGTCGAAAACAACTCCATGGTTGCCTATGACCTCCCCCTCCCGGACCGCGGCGACAGGAACATCCTTGCCGCAGGCCTCCTTGATGATCCTGGCTATCATCTTGGCCGTACCGCTCGGCGAATCTTTTTTATGCACGTGATGCGTCTCGTCCACCTTTACGGAAAAGCCGGGGCCCAGGACGCGCGAAGCCTCTCTTATCAGGCCGAACAAGAGGTTCACGCCTATTGCCATGTTCGGCGAAAATACTATGGGTATCCTTTTCGAGGCTTCAGCAATAACCTTTTCACCCTCATGGTCGATACCGGTAGTACCGATGACCATGGGGATATTCCTGTCAGCGCAGATCTTTACATGTTCCAACACGGCGCCGGCAATAGTAAAATCTATCATGCAATCTATCTTTCCAGCGCCCTCTCCTGTGTCAGACAGAACCGTGATACCGGTCTCTCCGATCCCCAGGACCTCACCGACATCCTTTCCGATCACGGGATGGCCGTCTTTCTCAACAGCGGAGACGATCTCGATATCGCGTTCTCCTGCCGCGAGATGAGCAATCCGCCTGCCCATCTTCCCGCCTATCCCGAATATTCCTATTTTTACCACAATTAACTCCTGCTTATTAAATAAGCTTGTATTCCCTCAATACCTTCTCGAGTTTCGCCTTGTTGTCGCTCTGCATCTCGCACAGGGGCAGGCGCCATTCTTCCTTTACCAGCCCCATCATGGAAGCAGAAGTCTTGACCGGCAGTGGATTGGTCTCCATGAACATGGCCTTGCACAACGGCAGTATTTCATAATGTATCTTCCTGGAGTCCTCGATATTTCCGTCAAGAAAATTCTTAACAAGGTCGTGTACCTTGCGGGGGATAATATTGGCCACGACGCTCACAACCCCCTTCGCACCCACTGACATGAACGGCAGGACCATGGAATCATCACCGCTCATCACGATTATGTCGCAAAGGGACAGAATATCCATCACCTGCTGCACGCTCCCCGCGGCTTCTTTTATCGCGACAATGTTGTCCACCTTTGCCAGCCTGGCCACTGTGGAAGGGAGCATGGATATCCCTGTCCTGGACGGAACATTGTAAAGCATTATCGGGATGTCCGATTTTTTCGCTATTTCCGCGTAATGCCTGTACTGGCCCTCGGGCGTAGGTTTATTGTAATAAGGGGTTATAACCAGCGCACCGTCGCATCCCGCCTTTTTAGCGTAGGAAGTAAGTTCCACGGCCTCTTCCGTGTTATTCGACCCTGTCCCGGCCACCACGGGTATACGCTTGTTACAGGTTTCCACGGCGATATCCATCAGGGCCTTCTGTTCCTCCATACTCAGTGTCGCGGCTTCACCCGTGCACCCGCAGGGAACAAGGCCGTCGGTCCCGTTCTCTATATGGAATTCTATAAGCTTCCTGAATGCTTCTTCATTGACCTTGCCGTTCTCGAACGGCGTGATTAAAGCGACATACGAGCCCTTGAACATGATCACATTCTCCCTTCATAAACGAGACTTGCGGTTCCTTCCAGATAAACATCCGTAATCTTGCCACCTGACTTTTTATAATAAACCTTTAATTGTTCGCCGCTTTTCGTGCGCATATTTACCGGCGGCGATACATAGCCTAAAAGTCCAAGGATAATGGCTGACGCAACCGTTCCCGTGCCGCAGGCAAGGGTCTCGTCCTCAACACCGCGTTCATAGGTCCGGATGGATGCGCTGTTTTCATCTACGATTTCTACAAAGTCCGCGTTCGTTCCTTCCGGGGCAAAAAGGGTATGCTCGCGTATCTTGCGTCCTGTTTCTCTTACCGGATAACCTTCCAATCCTTCCATAATGTGTACTACGTGAGGCACGCCTGTATTAATGTAATTTACGTTCATAATGCTGCTTCCGATACCCAGCTTGATCCCGGTCTTGATGTCCCTGGGGTCGCTCATTCTGATCTTTACCCTGCCCTCGTTAACTCCGGCACGCAATATGCCAGCTCCTGTCTGAAAGGACAGGTCTTCTCCTCCCCAGCCGTTGACTGCGGCATAGAGGGCGCTGCACCGCGCTCCGTTCCCGCACATGGTCACTTCCGAACCATCTGGATTGAAGACGCGCATTTTAAAGTCCGCGTCGGTTGAATCTTCCAGGACCAGCAGGCCGTCAGCTCCGACCGATAAATGCTCCCGGCACAGGTCAAGAGCCAGCGCGGAATAATCAAGGTCACGGGCATTCAGTTCGCCGGCTTTATTGTCTATAATGATAAAATCATTGCCGCTCGCAACGGCTTTGGTAAAGCAGAGACTATATTTTCTTTTCATAGATTCCTCGAGTCTGTCATCCCGAGCGACCCGGCGTAGCCCGAAGGGCGAAGCCGGGGAGTCGAGGAATCTGTTTTGGATCCTGCGACTCGCTCTGGATAAATTCGCACTTATGATTTGCGAACACTCGCGTGTTCGTAAATCATGTGCTCATTGAAAACTTTTCAATATGCTTTCGCCTCTTACAAGGTCCTTATATGTTTCCGCGCGCCGGATCATCCTGACCTTGCCCTTTATCACCATCAGTTCCGCCGGACGCGGACGGGAATTATAGTTAGACGCCATCGTGTATCCATAAGCGCCCGCGCTCATAACAGCAAGGTGCTCATCGGCCACAAGTTCCGGTAATTCCCTGTCCAGGGCCAGATAATCCCCGCTTTCACATATCGGCCCCACGATGTCATACTGACGCGGCTTTGACTTGAGCTTTACAACCGGCAGGATGGTGTGATAAGCGTCGTACATGCTCGGCCTTATAAGGTCGTTCATTCCCGCGTCCACGATAGCAAAATCCTTTCCGGCCCTGCCCCTCTTCACGTACAGTACCCTGCAGACAAGGATCCCGCTGGATCCCGCGATAAAACGGCCTGGTTCAAGGATAAGCCTGTAAGGCTTATCCTTTATCAGGGGAACTATCTTTTCAGCGAACTCGTCAGCCGTCCTGGCCTTCTCCTGGCCGTAGTCAATGCCGAACCCACCTCCTATATTCATCCACTCCACCTTGACACTGCTCGCTTCCAGAAAATCCAGCACCCTGGATACGGCTGCCACAAATGGCTTTGTATCGGTTATCTGCGATCCTATGTGGACATGCACTCCATTGAACTGCACATTCGAATATTTATTCGCGTTGTCAAAAACGTCTTGAGCGGACTTGAAATCTATACCGAACTTCTTTTCCTTGGTGCCTGTCGTCATGTGATCATGCGTGTCCGCCTTTACATCCGGGTTTAGCCGCAGGGCCACCCTGGGCTTTTTCCCCAGACGTTTTGCCACGGAATCTATCATCACAAGTTCCGGGACCGATTCCACGTTAAAGAAAAAGATGTTCCTGCGTATGGCGAACTCGATCTCCTTCTCTGTCTTCCCCACGCTCGCGTAGACTATCCGCTCCGGGGGACACTTTGCCTTCAGGGCCTTAAACAGTTCCCCTCCGGACACGATATCCAGCCCGGCTCCTTCGTTCACAAGGGCCCTGCATATGTTCAGGTTTGAATTGGCCTTCATGGAAAAACAGATAAGGGGATCCACTTCCCTGAACGCCTTCCTGATCTTCCGGAAATGGTCCATCAGAGTTTCATAGCTGTAGAGGTAGAAAGGCGTGGGATGTTCCCTGATAATATCAGCTATGGGGACATCCTCGCAATGAAGCACATCATCTTTGTAACGGAATTCATGCATGTTTTTACTCCTATGGCCGCCAGGGCTCAGAAGACATAAACCGGAAGTCAGAAAACAGAGTGCGGATAGGACATGAACTCTTGATCTGTTCTCCGGGTCCTGATTTCTGTCTTTATGCTTTCAGCTTCTTTTTCCAGGAAGCTATCTCTTTTTTTACGAGATCCGGGTTGCTGCTCCCCTGTGTCTTCTTCATGTTCACCGAAGTCTCTGGATTCAGATAGCCGTAAACATCTTCATCGAGCTTTTCGGAAAAACCCTTTAATTCCGATATTGAAAGATCTGAAATGTTTATATTTTTACCCACGCAGTGCTTTACGATATCCCCGATGATCCAGTGCGCGTCCTTGAAAGGAACGCCCTTGCGCACCAGGTACTCCGCCAGGTCCGTGGCGTAGATGAATTCGTCTTCGAGCTTTTCGGCCGCTTCCTTTTTCTTCAACTTCACGGTCTTCATCAGGTCCGACATTATCGCCAGTTCGGAAGCGATAAGTTCAACGGACTCGAACAAGTACTTCTTATCCTCCTGAAGGTCCCTGTTATATGAATGAGGAAGACCCTTCAAAAGCACCAGGAGCGAACTGAGCGCGCCTATTACCCTGGAAGATCTACCCCTCACCAGTTCAAGCACATCCGCGTTTCTCTTCTGCGGCATAAGGGAACTTCCGGTGCAGTAATCGTCGCCTATCTCCAAAAAACCGAACTCTGCCACGCTGTAAAGTATCAGGTCCTCGCTTATCCGGGACAGGTGCACACCTATCAGGCCGAGAGCGGCGACAATTTCAGCGATAAAATCCCTGTCGCTCACGGAATCTATGCTGTTCGCTGAAACAGCCTTGAACCCGAGGCTTTCTGATACGAACTTTCTGTTCAGGTCCAGGGAAGAACCCGCTATCGCTCCTGACCCCATGACAGAAACGTCACATCTTTTCTTCGCGTCTTCAAGCCTCTCTCTGTCCCGTTCAATCATCTCCACGTAAGCCATGATAAGATGCGAAAAAAGAATGGGCTGCGCGCGGTTCATGTGAGTGTACCCGGGGATGATCACATCTATGGTCTTCTCGGCCAGTTCGACCAGTCCCTGCTGCAACGCCTGGATAAGCCCCGCGATCGATCCTATCGCGTCTTTGCAGTACAGCCGCATATCATTGACCACCTGCTCATTCCGCGACCTGCCGGTATGCATTTTCTTCGCGGCATCCGGGGCCTTTTCTTCAACATACGTCTGTATAGCCGAATGGATATCCTCATGTTTCCCGAAATCAACCTGCCCTTCCTCGATCCGTTCCAGGAGTTCATCCAGGACGCCCACAAGGACCTGCTTTTCTTCCGGAGAAACATACCCGCACTTCCCGAGCATTTCCACGTGCACCTTGCTGCTTATACAGTCATACTTTGCAAGTATCTTGTCCACGTCAATGCTTGAAGTGAATTCCATCACCCGGGGGTGTATCTCTTTTTTTTCGAATCTACCGCCCCATAATTTACCCATGGCAGCTCCTTTTTCATGGGGGTCGCGTCTAGACGCGACCCCTTATACTTACTTACGATACGGCATAGCCCAGAGGTCAATAAAACCCCTGGCCAAAGACTGGTCAAAGATGTCCCCTTCTCCGTACGTTGCCAGTTCCAGCTTATAACGGGAACGCGGACTTTTCCGTCCCGCGACCGAGACCTTTCCCTTGTACAGTTTAAGCTTTATCTCACCTGTTACATTTTCCTGGGTCTTGTTTATAAAAACGTCAAGCGCGCCTTTAAGCGGCGTGAACCACAGGCCGTAATAGACAAGCTCGGCGTACCGTTCGGAAATCCCCTTTTTATAGCGCCGCGTTTCCCTGTCCAGCACAAGCTCTTCAAGCGCTGTATGCGCCGTAAAAAGGATTTCCGAAGCCGGCGCCTCGTATACTTCCCGGGATTTTATGCCAACAAGACGGTCCTCCACCATATCCACCCTGCCGATCCCGTGTTTCGCGCCGATGCTGTTCAACTTTTGAACAAGCTGGACCGGACCATATTTCTTTCCGTTGACCGCTACCGGCACGCCTTTTTTGAACGTCACTCTAACATATTCAGCTTTTGCGGGCGCCTTTTCAGCCCTGGCGATCGTAATATAGGTGTCGGCCGGGGGCTCTTTCCATGGGTCCTCCAGCTTTCCGCCTTCCACACTTGCTCCCCAGAGATTCCGGTCTATGCTGTAAAGTTTCTTCTTGGTCTGCTCGATCGGTATTCTATATTTTTTAGCGTAATCAATCTCTTGTTCGCGCGTTCTAAGCTCCCATTCCCTTACCGGCGCGAACACCTTGAGTCCCGGCGCTTTGATATGGAACGTCACCTCAAACCTAACCTGGTCATTACCTTTGCCTGTGCAGCCGTGGGCAACATAGTCGGCCTTCTCTTTTTTCGCAACGCCGGCCATGGCATCCGCGATAAGGGGGCGGGAAAGGGCCGTAGCCAGGTTATACTTGCCCTGGTACAGGGCTCCGGCCTTTAGCGCGGCGAACGCATAGTCCTTTACGAACTTCTTCTTCAGATCCCCGACAATGCACTTTGCGGCGCCGATCTTAAGGGCGCGTCGCCGGCCTTTCTCCGTGTCCCCACCCTGTCCGACATCGGCCATGTAGCATATCACTTCATGGCCTTTTTCCAGGAACCATTTTATCGCGACAGAGGTGTCCAGTCCGCCGGAATACGCCAACACGACTTTCTTGGTCTTAGCCATCTCGATCTAACTCCTTTTTCCCAGTGTTTTAAGCAGTATTGCTTTCTGAACATGCATTCTGTTCTCCGCCTGGTCATAGACTATGGAATTTTTTCCGTCTATAACATCAGTTATCTCCTCGCCCCGGTGTGCTGGTAAACAGTGCATGATGAGCGCCTCCTTGCCGCTGATCCTTAAAAGCGTCTGGTTCACCTGAAAACCTTCAAAATCTTTCAGGCGCTGCGCTCTTTTCTCTTCCTGCCCCATGCTCACCCACACGTCCGTATATATCACGTCACATCCCGTCACGGCTTCGTAAGGATCGTTTGAAAGAGAGATGCTGGCCCCTCTCTCTTTCGCGACCGCGGAGGCCTCCTCAACCACTTCCCGCGGCGGTTCATACCCTCTCGGCGTGGCCACGTTCATGCTCACGCCCGTCTTGGCGCACACCATGAGAAGAGAATTGAGAACGTTGTTACCATCGCCGATGAAGGCGACCTTGACCTTTTTCAGCGATCTGAACTTCTCCTTTATGGTAAAAAGATCGCTCAGCGCCTGGCACGGATGCTCAAAATCAGACAGACCGTTAATAACGGGAATATCCGAATAACGGGCAAGCGTCACAACATCCTGATGCGAGAATACCCGGGAGATTATGCCGTCAACATACCTGGAAATGACGCACGCCACGTCTTTTACCGACTCCCGCACGCCCATATCGATCTCCTGGGGACTGAGATACAGCGCGGACCCTCCCAGGTGTATAATCCCCACCTCGAACGATATCCTTGTCCTGTTGGACGGTTTCTGGAACAGGAGCGCAAGTACTTTGTCCTTTAAAGCCTTTTTCTTCAGCAACGGGAACTTCTTGAGCTTCTTTGCGAGTTTCATGATCTCAAAGATCTCTTCGCTACTGAGATCCCCTATGGTTACAATATCTCTCTTGTTCATACCCTCTCCAACGCCTTTCCCAGTTTTTCCACGGCCGTATCAATATTCTCTTTAGTTACCGTTAACGGCGGCATTATACGCAGTATGTTCTTCTGTGTGCAATTTATCAAAAGACCTTCCTTCATGCACTCATCAGCAACGGCTGAGGCGTCCTCCCTGTCGATCTCCACGCCGATCATAACGCCTTTTCCTTTAACTTCCTTGATAACCGGGTTTTCTTTCCGTAATTCAGAAAGCCTTGCCACCAGATATTCCCCCATCCTCACGGCGTTTCCCAGGAGATCATCTTCCTCAATAGCTTCAAATACCCCGAGGCCCGCGGCCGAGACTATTGGGCTTCCTCCGAAAGTCGTAGCGTGAGAGCTCGGAGGCAGAACATCCTTATGTTTGTCGTTCACTACCAGCGCTCCCAGAGGCAATCCTCCTCCGATGGCCTTGGCCAGCGTCATGGCATCTGGTTCAATATCATAATGCTTATAAGCGAACATCTTTCCGGTCCGTCCCATGCATGTCTGGACTTCATCCACTATCAAGAGAATGTCATTTTCTCTGCACATATCGCCAAGGGTTTTCATGTATTCATCATCTGCCACGTTAATGCCGCCCTCTCCCTGTATGGGCTCAATGATAACAGCCACTGTCTTATCCGTGACAGCGGCGCGAAAGGCCTCAATGTCATTGAACGGAACATGCTTGAACCCTTCCACCAGCGGAGAAAACCCCTTCTTGATCTTATCCTGTCCCGTAGCTGTCAGCGTGGCAAGCGTCCGGCCATGAAAGGATCTTTCCATGGTTATGATCTCATACCTGTCAGGATTTCCATACTTTCGCGCCAGCTTTATGGCGCCCTCGTTAGCCTCCGCGCCGCTATTGGCAAAGAATACCTTGCCGGGAAAAGAATATTTGATTATCTTCTCGGCCAATACCGGCTGGACCTCGTTATAAAAATTATTGGATACGTGAAGTATCTTCTCCATCTGCTCCCGCATCTTTTGTATTACTCTGGGATGGCAGTGCCCGATACCACTGACGGCCCAGCCGGGAAAAAAGTCCAGATATTTCTTGCCTTCAATATCCTCCACCCAGATGCCGTTTCCTTTGACAAGACAGAGATCCTGCCGTATATACGTCGGGAGAACATATCTCTGGTATAGACCCTTTATCATTTTCAGTTTATCATTTTTCATTTTTCACAATCCTGCCTACCTTAATTTTTCGTTTTTCGCTTTTCGCTTTTAATTATTTTTTCATCCCTTGATTATCTCGGTCCCGATACCTTCGTCCGTAAATATCTCAAGAAGAAGCGCGTGCGGCAAACTTGCTTCCACGACATGTGACTTACGCACCCCTCCTTCCAGGGCATACAAACATGCCTCGACCTTCGGCAGCATGCCTCCTGTTATTGCCCCTTCCTCTATCATAAGGTCAACGGCTTCCAGTGTAAGCGAATGGAAGAGTGTCCCCTGATCGTCCTTGTCCTTCATCACCCCTCTCACATCGGTCATCAGAACGAACTTCTCGGCGTCCAGGGCCACGGCCAGTCTGCTTGCCGCCTCGTCCGCGTTTATGTTGTAGATCTTGTTATCCTTCCCCCTGCCCACAGGGCTTATAACCGGGATTATGTTCGTGTCAATAAGCCTCCGGAGTATGGTCGTATCGATCGCGTCAATACCGCCCACATATCCGAGAGGTTCGGACGATTCCTTCGGGACCGTCTGTATCATGTTGTTCTCTTTGCCGCTCAGACCGAAAGCCTCTCCTCCAAGGCTGTTGGTCTCATCCACGAGCTGCTTATTTATCTCCATCAGCACTGCTTCCACTATTTTTATGGTCTTTTCGCACGTTACCCTCAGGCCGTCCACAAACTTGGTCTGGATATTTTCTGCTTCCAGCCTTTTGCTTATATCCGGTCCGCCGCCGTGGACCAGGACCGGCTTCATGCCCGCGTAACGCATAAAGACTATGTCTTCGAGCACCCTGGTGCGGACTTCGTTGTTGTCAAGGGAACTACCACCGTATTTCATAACAACGACCTTGTTAAAAAACTTCTTGATATACGGCAACGCCTCTATGAGAACTTCGCTTTTCTTTATCGCCTCTTCCATTTCGTATCCTTATAGCAATTTCAGCTTACAGCTATCAGCTTTTGGTTGACAGCTGACAGCTGAAAGCTGACAGCTTATGTAGTGTAGAACGAGTTAAGCGTTATATATTTCTTTGAAATATCACAAGTGTAAACTACCGCTTCCCCCGTACCCAGATGCAGGTTCACTTCTATGTCAGCGTTTTTCTTTTTGAAAACAGACCGCACCTTTCCCTTCTTAAGAGAAACTACCTTGCCTTTTTTAAAAAACATAACTCCGTCCAGTTTTACATCCATCAGGTCCGGATTAAACCTGATCCCGCTTGCTCCGATGGATGACGCGACCCGGCCCCAGTTGGGATCGCCTCCGAGAACCGCGCATTTCATGAGTATTGAATTAGCGATAGCATCGGCCGCTTTCTTCGCTTCGGCTTTTGTTCTCGCACCCCGGACCTTTACTTCAAAGAATTTAGTGGCCCCTTCTCCGTCACGAACGATCATCTTTGCCAGATCCAGCATAACACCGTTAAGATTGTTCAGGAAAATATCAAAATCGCGGCCTTTCCCCTTTATCGATCTGTTCCCTGCTTCCCCGTTCGCCAGGAGCGCCACGGTATCGTTGGTGCTCATATCCCCGTCCACGGTAATAGAGTTAAACGATGTCTCATTGCTCATTGAAAGTGCCTTGTCCAACGCTTTCTTTGATATGTCAGCATCGGTTAAAATATAGCCCAGTAAAGTCGCCATGTTGGGATTTACCATGCCAGCGCCTTTTGCCACCCCGACCATGGCCACTTTTTTGTCCCCGATGACGAATCTTCGGGTAGAGACCTTGTAAAAACGGTCTGTTGTCATTATGCCCTCGGCCGCGTGTATCAGACCGTCCGGTGAAAGCCCCCTGACCAGTTTGGACATCCCGCTCATTATTGGGCCCGTCTGCATGGGTTTTCCAATAATACCTGTGGAGGAAACCAGGACCGTACTTTCCGGTATATTCAGGGCCGCGGCTGTCTTTCTTGCCATTTTTTTCGCGTCATCCAGTCCCCGTTTGCCGGTCATGCAGTTAGCGTTCCCGCTGTTAACGAGTATTGCCCGAATGGCTGGATTCTTTTTCAGCAGTTTCTGTCCAAGGATAACCGGCGCGGCTTTCACCGCGTTCGTGGTAAAAAGAGCGGCACACCTGCAAGCCTTCTCGGAATAAAAAAGCGAAAGGTCCTTGCGCTTCTTTTTTAAACCGCAATGAATGCCGTTAGCCAGAAAACCCTTTGGAAGTCTTATAGATACCATGCTTTTACATCCTTCATTTCTGAAATAGCAACCAATCCTACTTGCCTCAATTTTCCACTTTGCATTTTTCATTTTGCATTTATAACAGCCCCGCTGTTTCATCACACCCGCACATGATATTCATGTTCTGAACAGCCTGACCGCTCGCGCCTTTTAAAAGGTTATCGATAACAGAAACCACCGTCACCATGCCGCGGGAAACCTTAAGCCCTATATCGCAGAAATTCGTCTCCACCACGTCAAGCATCTCGGGCAGCTCACCCAATGGCCTTACTCTTACGAAAGGTTCCTTATCATAATAGTCCTTATATAGATCGTGTATCTTTTTCTCATCAGGCAATCCTTCATGCCGGATATAGATCGTTGACATAATACCCTTTCTTACGGGCAAAAGATGCGGCGTAAAATTCACCTGGACGGCTTTCCCAGCGACCTGGCTCAAAATATATTCCATCTCCGGCATATGCTGATGCTCGTTAGGCTTATAGCATCTTAAATTCTCATCCACCTCGCCGAAAGATAAAGACAAAAGAGCTCTTCTGCCTGCTCCGGTTGCTCCGCTTTTGGCGTCTACTACAGGCTCAATCCCTGCCTTGGAAAGCTCTTTGACAACGGGCAGAAGAGCCAGAATAACACTTGTCGGATAGCATCCCGGGTTCGCGACCAGGCTGGCACCCTTGATCTTGTCCCTGTTGAGTTCCGGGAGCCCGTACACGGCCTTTGCGAGATTCCCGATGTCCTGATGCCCTGTCTTGTACCATTTCTCGTAAATGTCAGAAGGCAGCCTGTAATCCGCGCTCAGGTCTATGACCTTTTTACCTTTTTCAAGGAACCGCGGAGCAAATTTCATGGATACCGTGTGCGGCAGGGCCAGAAAGACAAGATCGCATCCGGCGGAAACCTCGTCTATATCGAGATCCTTACATATCAAAGACACCTTCTTTCCGAATTTCGGGAACATGACCGAATATTCCGCCGGTTTATCCACCAGCGCGGACAAAGAAGTTATCTCGACCCCGGGGTTCTTCAAAAGACAGTTTACCAGCTCCTCTCCAGTGTACCCGGTCGCTCCCACCACGCCTGCTTTTATCATTTCTGCTCCTTTAGAATATTTATCGAACTGAATTTATTAGCTTATATATAATAGAGCCGAAAGATCCATGGAAAATTCAAGTATAAAATAAAAGACTTTTACTGTCAACTAAAAACACCACCGGTATTGGGTGTTGGGTATAACGCATGGGAGTATGGGGAAAATAATAGGGACAGCGACCATTTTTATATTTTTAAGCGGGTATTTTAAAATGGTCGCTGTCCCTATTATTAACGTTTGGAGAACTGGAATTTCTTTCTGGCACGCTTCTGACCGTACTTTTTTCTCTCCTTGGCCCTTGCGTCCCGGGTAAGTAAACCGACCTTTTTCAGGGCAATACGTAAACCGTCGTCAGTTTTAAGCAGCGCTCTCGCAATGCCAAGCTTTAAAGCTGCTGCCTGTCCGGTTAATCCGCCGCCTGTTATATTAGCGAATATATCGAATTTCTTCGCGGCCCCTGTTATTTCAAGCGGTCTTACCGCAACGATCCTGTGGGTTTCCCTGGGGAAATAATCATCAAAAGCCCTTTTATTGATCCTTATCTTCCCCTTTCCAGGGCATAACCTGACCCTCGCAATCGCTTCTTTACGCCTTCCAAGACCTGTATAATATTCCTTTGTTTTTGTTCCCGGCATTTACCACCTCATATTTTCATCTCTTGCGGAGTCTGCGCCGCATGGCGATGCTCTGTTCCTTTATATAGCTTCAGCCGTCTGATCATGCACGCGCCAAGTTTGTTTTTGGGAAGCATTCCTTTGACCGCGTGCCGTAACACGAATTTTGGGTCTTTAGCGAACATCTTGTTGTAGATCGTCTCTTTGAGCCCTCCGGGATATCCGGAATACCTCTTATAGACTTTCTGCTCGGCCTTTCTTCCGGTAACCCTTATCTTATCGCAATTTATCACAATCACTCCCGCGCCGTTATCCACGTGCGGCGTGAAATCAGGACGATGTTTTCCTTTTAAAAGTGTAGCTATCTTCGTAGCCGCCCTGCCGAGCACCTTATCCGCCACGTCGATCACATACCATTCGTGGCTCGTTTCTTCTTTTTTTCCCATAAACGTCTTGTTGTTCATAATACCCCGTGCTTTGCGGTTAAATCAGTCGTTTCCGAGGTGTAAAGTTAGCATATTTACGGGGCTTTGTCAAGAAATTGTTGTATTTGTCATATCATCTTGTTGCCATGTAGAATGGATCTGAATCATTTGTCGTTCAGAGCGATTTTTTAACGCCAAAGGTCTTGAGCATTTTGCTGCGGTTACGCGCGGGAGAGGATGAGCCTTATTTCATCCATCAGTTCACGGAGCTGTTCTTTGTCAAATGGCTCGGCATCGGGGATCAGTGTAATAACGAACGTCTTTTCATCCATGTCAAATAATGCCATGTATTCATCTATCTCGAGGTCATCTATCGAGGTGACATTGGGTATCATTTCATATACGTTCTTATAATACTCTTCTATTTCCTCTTCTCCCAATTCATCCACCCCCATATATTTGCTCACAGCAAAGAGCATTATCTCCAAGAGAGGCAGATAAGCGGTCCTTGGGAAACCTCTGTCATCTATACCCACGATAGTGGCCCGGCCTTTTAC